>Ga0255772_10000478_pt1 | contig 39270 bp, 38 predicted proteins | sample 071ome_34_FD_179970 | JGI IMG/M metagenome (GOLD analysis project Ga0255772, IMG submission 179970) | Coastal salt marsh microbial communities from the Groves Creek Marsh, Skidaway Island, Georgia - 071411BT metaG (version 2) | ecosystem: Environmental > Aquatic > Marine > Intertidal zone >...
GATGTCAGATTTGAAAGAGCAACTTTTCCACAAACCGCTCGAGTTTTTAACAAAAAGACCTTTTTTAACCCAAAATGAAGAAAATCTCTTTCTTTATATATTGCTGTATATCAATATATTAAAAATGCAAGTAATGGCTTAAGTCCCGTAAACATTGCCTATTAGGGTCGCCGCTTTTTGGCGGCTTCTATTTCTAACTGAGCATACCACGCTTTTCCAAATTTTCGAATCAGAGCAGATTTCACAAATTGGTATATAGGAATTTTTAAGGCGGCACCAAATTGACAAGCAGCGTCACAAATATTCCATTGATGATAGTTTACTGCAACAAATTCAGAATAGGAGGTGACACGCACCGGGTAGAGATGACAAGAGATGGGTTTTTGGAAGGAGATAGCGCCTTCTTTGTGGGCTTTTTCAATTCCACATTGTGCCAAACCGGAATCCGAAAAAACGGTGTAGGCACATTCTTTTCCCTCCACCAAAGGGGTTTCTAAGGATCCGTCTATCCCCTTGACGGCAGCGCCTTGAGCAGCTAAAGCTGCTTTTCCTCTTTTTGTTAAAAAGGGTTTGATATCGGCTAGATGTGTTTCGAGATAAGTCGCTTCATCAGCTTCAAGAGGGGCCCCGGCTTCACCGGCCACACAACATTCTCCTTTGCAATGGGAGAGATCGCAAATAAAATGTTGATCAATTAAATCCTCAGACACTAATGTGTTTTGAATAGAGAGCATAGCTTTTTGTTCAAATTTAGCGATATTTATTCTTTTGTTTCCTGAAAGCCTCCTACTTTTACCAAAAAAATTACGATGTTTAACCTTAAAGAAATTCTTACTGCCGGCCTAGTACTTTTTGCGGTGATTGATATTGTAGGGAGTATTCCGGTGATCATTAGCTTGCGAAAAAAAGTAGGGCATATTCAATCAGGAAAAGCCACCCTTGTGGCCGCTTTTATCATGATTGGTTTTTTGTTTTTGGGTGAAGAAATTCTCAAACTCATTGGCATAGATGTCAACTCTTTTGCCGTTGCTGGGTCTTTTGTACTTTTCTTTTTAGCTTTAGAAATGATCTTGGGCATCAGCCTGTTTCGAGATGACGCACCCGTCACTGCTTCCATTGTACCTTTAGCATTTCCGCTCATTGCTGGTGCGGGTACTATGACTTCCTTGTTGTCTTTACGGGCCGAATTTCACGTGGTTAATATCATTATTGCCATTATTATAAATGTCATAATTGTTTATATTATTTTAAAATCGTGTAAAATTATTGAGCGTGTATTGGGAAATTCTGGCATCAATATTATTCGAAAAGTGTTTGGCGTGGTGTTGTTGTCCATAGCGGTCAAACTATTCACCAATAATATTGGAGCCTTGGTGTAAGAGTCAAAAACAGAACGTTTTATGAAAAGAACAATTCAAATTTTTATGATAGTGGCTGTAGCCATGCTTCTTTTTAACCTCTATCAAGTAAATTGGGAAACACCCCTAGAAGGAAAAAGCACGGTTGCTGTTATTGGGGCTTTAGCCTCGGCTTGTGCTCTTTTACTCTTATTAATTTTACAATTGGCTCGAAAAATAAATCAGCAAAACCGTTCTTAGAAGCCTTCTTCTAGTTGCAGTAAGGCTTTTTTCACAAAAGGATCTTCTTGGTTTTTGATACGATAGTACATATTTTCATCAAAAAGTTGCAGTGCCATATAGGACTTAAAAGAGTTGAGCAAGAGCTCTTTATTGCTTAAGTTTAAAGAAAGGTTTCGTTCTTGGCTATAGCTTTCAAAGGCCTTCAATAAAGATGCTGCTTCGGGAAGGGGTTCGCTATAAAACTGTGCTGGGCTTGAAAATTGAAAGGGCAAGCGATTTTTATCCATCTGTAAAAAAAGAAAATGGTTGACTAAGTTGGATTGAATCCAGTAGTTGTTCCATTCTTGTTCTTGGGTGTTTGGGTTGGGCACATAAAAATCGGGCACAATACCCCCGCCTCCATAAACGGTTCGTCCCTTTGGGGTTTTAAACGCGAGACTATCGGCCAAGGGAATTTTAGCTACATCTTGCATTTCACCATTTTCAAATCTACTTTGCAAATCAGCAAAATAAGTTTCTTTATCATCGGCTTCATAAGGTCTTTGAATGGAGCGCCCGGTGGGGGTATAGTAGCGGGCTGTGGTGAGTCTAACTTGATCTCCTTTTCCCAACGGAAGTTGTTGCTGCACAAGACCCTTTCCAAATGTTCGCCGTCCTATAATCCACCCTCTATCATTGTCTTGAATGGCACCGGCCACAATTTCGCTGGCTGAGGCTGATTGCTCGTCTACCATCACATAAAGCGCTCCTTTTTCAAAAAGGCCACCATCATCTGCAATGGTTCTTTCGCGCACTCCTTTATTGGATTCTACAATCACTATGGGCTTGCCTCGTGATAAAAAGGTATTGGCTATTTGTTTGGCAGGCAACATATAGCCCCCCGGGTTGCCTCTTAAATCGAGCAGGAGTGCTTGCATGCCCTGTCGGAGCAAATTTGTCATGGCCTTTTCAAATTCCTCATAAGTGGTTTGAGAAAATCGGGTCACTTTTATATAGCCCACCTGTTCATTCATCATATAATAAGACGGAACACTAGGCAAAGGAACTGGACCTCTAGTAAGGTCAATGCTAAATAAAGAATCCGTGGCTTTTCTATAAATCTCTAGGTTTACCTTAGAACCTTTGGGCCCTTTGAGCACTCCTATCACTTGAGTGCTTTCTAATGACTTGTTATAGAGTGTGTCTAAATCGGCTCGTAGAATTCGATCGCCAGATTGCAAGCCCATTTTTTCACTTGGGCCTCCTTCCAGCACGCGAACCACGGCAATGGTGTCTCCCACCATAAAAAAGCTCACCCCAATGCCTTCAAAATTTCCCCGCATGTTTTCGGCAATCAGTTGTTGTTCTTGGGCTGGAATATAAACCGAATGAGGGTCTAATTGAGCTACCACATCCGAAATGATAGAACCTACCAAACTATCGGTGTTAATTTGATCTACATAGTCTTCAGAAATATATTCTATCAAGCGACTCAAACGATTCACACTGGCATAAGGTGAATTGGGGGGCGACAAAAATTCTTCCTTTTTTTCACCCAACATAAACCCAATTCCTGCTGATAAAATAATGATGAGTATGAGGTAGGTGGTGTTTTTCATATTGTTTTTGTTTGGGGGGCTAAGGGAACATGCTGCAATTTGACTCCTGCCTTTTCTAAAAATTTCAGGCCGCTATCATCTTTGTAGGCCACGGCATAAACCACTCTAATAATGCCCGCTTGATGAATGAGTTTGCTGCATTCTTTACAGGGCGATAAGGTAATATAGAGTGTGGCTCCAAGACAAGATTGTGTAGAACTTGCTACTTTTAAAATAGCATTGGCTTCGGCATGCAACACATACCATTTTGTATAGTGGTCCTCATCTTCACACACATTTTCAAAACCGGAGGGAGTTCCGTTATAGCCATCTGAAATAATCATCCGATTTTTGACAATAAGAGCCCCTACTTTCTTACGCTCACAATAGGACAATTGCCCCCAAGTTTGGGCCATTTTTAAATAGGCAATGTCATATTGAACTTGTTTATCCATTAGTTGCGAAGATACAAGGTTTTACATAATGTAGGACGGCACTAGTGGAGGTGAGATTAGCCGGGGTAGTTTTCAATCGTCATCCTCAAGGCTTGCGAAAGCACCATAGCTGCCACGATCCATTGCCATTTTTGGGCCTTCCATCGAAATAAATCCAGCACCAAAAGATTGGCCAAAACAACGCCTAACACAATGAGTAGTTGGGCAAATTCAACCCCTAGGGCAAATTGAAAGAGAGATCCATAGGCCGATTCTTCCAAAACAATTTGAGAAAAATAACGGCCAAAACCCAGCCCGTGAATCAATCCAAAAACGAGGGTAGTGACCCCTAGGCGATAGGCTTGCTGTTTGTGTGCAATAGCCTTCTTTTTTTGAATCAAAACAGTTAGAGACATCCAACTAATGGTAATGGGAATTAAAAATTCAACCCAAGCCCCCGAGAGGGTAATCCACTCTTCATAAGCGGCCCATAAAGCAAAGGTGTGGCCAAGGGTAAACAGGGTAACCCAAGTGACCAACGCACGTCCCTTACGCCATCCAAAAGGAAGGGCTAAAACTATTAAAAAATAGAAGTGATCTAGACCGTTGGGGTCTAAAACGTGTTGAAAACCAAGCTGAAGATAAAACCAAAAGGAATCCATTTTTATTAATTTTTAATTCATACCACGAGCACTTTGAATAGTTTCATAGGCCTTTTGCACTTCCTGAAATTTTTCTTGAGCGCCTTTCACAAGGGCTGGGTCTTTTGAGCGCAATTTATCCGGATGATATTTTTTAGCCATGTTTCGATAGGCTTTTTTAACCTCTTCATCGGTAGCCTCGGGTGAAATCTCAAGGATTTTATAGGCATTGTCAGCCGATTTAACAAACATGGCTTTAATGCTTTCAATATCTGAAAATCGGATGCCCATGGCTTGGGCAATTTCATTTATTTTCTCTAATTCTTGAGCACTAATGGAACCATCGGCATTGGCCACACCAAAAAGAAAATGTAAAACCTGTAGACGGGTTTCATAGCGAGTGCGTTCCAAAATCACACGCGTGAGTTCTTTTATATTTTGTGTTTCTTTTTTAATCTGCTCATTAAAAATGCGGAAAATAGATTGCGCCTTTTGGGCTCCATAATTGGTGATAAAAAAGTTGCGCACAAATTGAAGTTCTTGACTTTTAATGGTACCATCTGCTTTTATGACCGTGGCGGCCAAGGTCAATAAGTTCAATTCAAAAATTTCGGGTTGCAATGCGTTTCTTCCTAAAGAGGCATTAAAACTTCCTCCTTTGTTAAATTGATCAATCATAGATCCCACAAAAAACCCTAGGATGGCTCCGGGAAAACGCATGAGATAATAGCCCATTAAGGCAGCAAACCATTTTATCATTGCAACAAAATTGAATTGCAAATTTCGCCATTTAAATTGGGCTATCAAAGCCGATTAAAAACATTACTTTTTTATCTTTGTCAAAAAAGAAATATGTATCCTCCAGAATTAGTAAAACCCATGCGCGAAGAACTCACCACTGTTGGATTTGAGGAATTGCAATCGCCTGAAGCTGTAACAAATGCCCTAGCCCAAACAGGCACCACCTTAATGGTCGTTAATTCGGTTTGTGGATGCGCTGCTGCCAATGCCCGCCCTGCTGTGCGCTATGCTTTGGCACACGAAAAAAATCCGGATCACCTTTGCACTGTTTTTGCCGGTGTAGACACAGAAGCAACTGAAACAGCACGCGCTCAAATGATTCCTTTTCCTCCCTCTTCCCCGAGCATTGCACTCTTTAAAGATGGAGAATTGGTGCATATGATTGAACGTCATCATATTGAAGGACGTCCTGCTGAGCTCATTGCTGAAAATTTAAAAGCTGCTTTTGACGAGCATTGTTCCTAGTTTCTAATCTTGAGGAACCATGTTTCCTTTGATCAAGAAAATTTTACTTTATCCGCTCAATCTTCTCTACTATTTTTGTTTTGGGTTCACCCTGTGCTTGTTTCATCCTTTGCAGTGGATAGCCTTACATACATTCGGCTACGGGGCCCACAAAGCAACCGTTGATTGGCTCAACTTTTTTTTACTTCGCTGTTTAAATATAATTGGCACTCGTTTCGAATTGGAATTTGAACAGCCCCTGCCAGAAAAAGCCTCTCTCATAGTGGTAGCTAACCATCAAAGCACCTATGACATTCCTCCTCTAATTTGGCATTTGCGCAAGCATCACCTAAAGTTTGTCAGCAAAAAAGAATTGGGAAAAGGCATTCCCAGCGTGTCTTTCAACTTGAGGCACGGAGGGTCTGTGCTCATTGATCGCAAAGACCGTAATCAAGCCTTGTTGCAAATCAAAGAATTTGCTTCTAGAGTGGCAATCAATCAATGGGGTGTAGTCATTTTTCCTGAAGGAACTCGTTCTCGAGATGGAAAACCAAAACCTTTTCAAAAAGGAGGTTTAAATCTATTGATCAAAAACATCCCAGAGGCTTATATTGTGCCAGTAAGTATTAAAAATTCGTGGCAACTGGCACAAAACAAATATTTTCCTATGCCTTTAGGCGTCCAACTTCGTTTTAAAATTCATGCCCCTATAGCGGTAGCCAAAACAAAACCCGAAACACTAATTGAACAAGTGGAACAAATTATTACGGCTGATCTAAAAGAGTACCACTAACGTTTTAAGGTGACTTTAAAAATGGTTCCTCCCTTGGGGTTTGGCTCAAAATCAATGCTGCCTTGATGCGATTTAATGATGTTTTTCACAATACCCAAGCCCAAGCCCATCCCCCCTGTTTTAGTGGTAAACTTAGGTTCAAAAATCTTGTCTTTCAACGCAGCAGGAATCCCGGTTCCATTGTCCTCTATAAGCACAACAGTGGTTGACTTGCTGCTTTCAACAGCAATTTTTATATCGGGTATGCGCTTTTCTGGAACTGCTTGAAAAGCATTGTGCACCAAGTTGGTCATCACTCGAATCCATTGGGAGCGATCTAATTGATGGTAGATTGTTTCTTTTTGAGTAGTAAAACTAATATGGTCTTGGTCAAAAACCTGAATAGCCTTGCGAGTAGCTTCAACCAAATCTACCTTTTTCTTTTTAGCTTGGGGCAAAGTTGCAAAATCAGAAAAAGCATTGGCCACCCCACTCATAGTGTCTATTTGCTCCAACAACGTTTGCGAAAATTCTTTTAACTCGCTTTCTGCTTTTGAAGCATTGGGTTTAAAGCGCCTTTGAAAACTTTGAACGGTAAGACGCATAGGGGTCAACGGATTTTTAATTTCGTGGGCCACTTGCCGAGCCATTTGTTCCCAGGCCTGTTTGCGTTCTGCTTCGGCCATCTTTTTAGCACTGGCTTCCAAATCATCAATCATGCGATTATAGGAATTCACCAAGCCATCAATTTCTTTGGTTGCATTTTTTAAATGAATTTTTTCATTGCGAGTTAACAAACCTGTTTGATCAATTTTTATGCGAATGGCTTCCAATGAACGCGTGATCCATTTGGAGAGAAAATAGGATAATAGCAATACCCCAAAAAAGAGCAAGAGATATATTTGATACAGACTCTGCAAGAACGTATTGAGTTCATTTTCAGAAAAAGAAACATCTTCAAAATAAGGAAAAAACAAAATGCCATAGGGGCGGTCAAATTGATCTCTCAAAAGGCGATAAGAGGCGTGAAATTTATCGAGATCAGCATAGTTGTTTTCTAAATATCGTTCTCCGGCACTGTTTTTAACATTTTCAATTAAGCCAGCCTCCAATTCATAGTTATTGGCAATGATGGCTAAGGGAGTGTGATAAATAAACAAGGGCTTTCCCTCAATGGTGAAAAGCGAATATTGCACATTGTGAATGGCGTTGATTTTTTCAAAATCTTCTTTGTGAATGCGCCAAAGGCTATCAGGTTTTTGGGACAAATTAAATTTTGTTACCAAATGGTTGATATGCCGTTCAATTTGGGCTTCTTTTCGGTCTAAACGCCCCAAATGATAGGCTTCCCGTTGAGATTCATATTGAATGCTGGTGGAACCTAAAATCAAGATTCCCGAAAGCAATAAAATGAGCCCCATAAACAGAAATATACGGGTGCGCAATGCCATTTTGGGAAACCTTAACATAGCTACTTTAATTTACTTTTTCTTGTGTTTTTATAGACTCTAATCCCCACATAAAGACTAATGGCTAACAAAAGTAAAGCCACAATGCCCCACCACCATTGCAAGGTGTTTTTGAGGGTAACCAAAAACACAATGGCAAACAACAACAGGGTGGCCCCTTCATTCCAAAACCGCATAAATGTTTCGCTGTGGTTAAAAACATCTCGTTGCAATTGCTTATAGATTTGATGTGTTTTTAGATGATAGACAACCAGGATAAACACAAAAAATAGTTTCAATAATAGCCATGATTGTGTGAGCCACTGTGGCATCAAATAAAGCAATAGGATTGCAAACAGTACGGCTAAAACAGCAGAAGGCCAGGTGATGATATACCACAACCTTCTACTCATCAATTTGAGTTGCTCCGATAAAATGGAACGTTTAGGCTCTTCTTTTTTTTGGGCTTCAATATGATAAATAAACAGTCTTGGGATATAAAAAAGACCTGCAAACCATGTGATTACAAAAATAATGTGCAGCGCTTTAAAATAGTTATAATACAAGCTATTGGGTTTTAAACTTTAAAAATACAAAAATTGAACTGGTTCTACTGCTTTCAATTGACGAGTTGTAGGCGCTGCTTTTTCGTTTCTTGATAGAGAAAAAAGGAGGTTACCAAAGTGGCCAGCACTTCTGAAACGGGAAAGGCCATCCAAACGCCCTTTATTCCCCAATAGGAGGAGAAAATATACAATAAAGGAATAAAGAAAAATCCCTGACGCGTGAGGGTGAGCAACAAAGCGGGAATTGCTTTGCCAATGGCTTGAAAAAACGCAGCACCAATAAGTTGAATGCCCACTATGGGCAAAGCCGCAAAAACCCATCGCAAAGCTGTGGGTGTGGCTTGAACAACTTCTGCTTCAGAAGTAAATAAAAAGGGAATGGTATCCGCAAAATAAAAAATCAGCACAAAAACAAGGGTGGCTAACACACTGGCATATTGAAGGGATACAGTTATTACTTGTCGAACTCGATCGTAAAGCTTAGCCCCAAAATTATAGCCCGCTATGGGCAAAAATCCTTGGGTGATGCCCAAAATAGGAAACGTGGCAAACATGAGCATTCTACTAATGATGGCATACACGGCCAATATAGAAGCACCCCCCAGTTGATATAAAATCGTGTTGACCAAGAGCACCGTGATACTCACCATGGCTTGGCGAGAAAGGGTTACAAATCCTAAGGCACCAATTTCTTTCACAATTTTATATTCCAATTTAAAATCGGAAAGGCTCAAGTGTAGTTCAGATTTTTTTGAGCTGAAAAAATAGAGAATGTAGGCGGCGCAAACCCCATAAGAAAGGGTGGTTGCCCATGCTGCGCCATACATGCCTTGATCTAAAATTTTAATGAAGATATAATCCAAAAGCAAATTGGAAATGGAAGGCAACAACATGGCATACATGGCATTTTTGGGTTTCCCTTCCGCGCGAATCACTGTGTTGGACATCATACAAAACCCTAAAACAGGAACTCCATAAAGCACAATAACATAATAAATTTTGGCTGCCTCAAACAAGCTGTCTTTACCTCCAAAAAGAGGAATAATTTGATTGACAAACAGCAAGCCGATAGTAGAAAATAGTGAGGTTACGGCTAGGGTAAGGGTGAGTTGATTTCCAAAGGTTTTGGTAGCCAGTCTTTTGTTGTTTTTTCCCAATGCCCTAGAAATGATAGAAGAGCCCCCAATACCAATTGACATGCCGAGTGCCGCAATAAAAAAAGAAACGGGCAAAACAATATTGATCGCCGCAATGGCATAGGCACCAATCCATTGGCCCACAAAAAGGGTGTCAATTAGGATGTTTAAAGACATGACCAATATGCCCACCGAGGCGGGAACTGCCTGTTGCACTAATAACTTAGGAATGGCTTTTGTTGCAAGTGATGAAGACGCGCTTGCACTCATCGGGCCACTTCGGTTGTGGCCCATTCATCAATCCAACGGCTCATGACTTTCACCCAATCGGCACGATCATTGAGACAGGGAATGACCTCCAAATGTTCGCCTCCTTTTTCTTCAAAATCTTCAACAGCTTCCATGCCAATTTCTTCAAGGGTTTCTAAACAATCGGAAACAAAAGCAGGTGTTACAATAGCCATTTTCTTTACGCCCTTTTTGGCAAAACCGGCAACAGTTTTATCAGTATAAGGCTGAAGCCAAGGGTCAAGACCCAAACGCGATTGGAAAGAAGTGGAATAAGTCCCAGGTTTTAAGGCTAAATAGTCTGCCACCTGAGTTGTTGTTTTTTCACAGTGGTGTCGATAGCAATATTGATGTGCAGGAGATTCTTGAAAACAGCATTTGCCATCCATTTTGCAATGAGATTTTGTTATGTCTGATTTGCGAATATGTCGCTCCGGAACGCCGTGATAGGAAAACAATAAATGTTCCCACTCTTTGCCTTGCAAGGCTTCTTGAATGGAATTGGAAAGCACCCTAATATAGTCGGGGTGATTGTAAAAAGGCGGAAGCGAAGTGAAACGCATTTGTGGAAAGTGCTCTTTACGCAAGGCTTCAGCCAACACCAAAATGGTTTCTGTGGTAGCCATGGCAAATTGCGGATAGAGCGGAATCAATAAGACCTCATCCACATTTTGATCGGCCAACTCTTGTAAGCCATTTTGAATAGACGGATTGCCATAACGCATGCCCAGTGCAATAGGAACCGAAGTCATTTTTTGGATTTTGGCCTGCAACCGTTCTGAAAGCACAATGAGGGGCGAGCCCTCTTTCCACCAAATTTTTTGATAGGCTTTGGCCGATTTTTTTGGTCGGGTGTTCAAAATTATGCCCCGTACTAAAAAGGTGCGCAACCATTTGGGTAAATCAATTACCCGTTCATCCATTAAAAATTCATCTAAATATTTCCTAACGTCCTTTGTATTTGTGCTATCTGGTGACCCCAGATTGACCAATAAAACCCCTTTCATTAATTTTTTTTACGAAGATAAGGACATTAAATATTTCTTGGGAGTGGTTCCATATTTCTTTTTAAAGGCAGCAATAAAATGACTCGCGGTGCTGTAGCCCAGCTTGAGACCCACTTCATTCACATTGTGTTGGCGTTCCTCTAACATACGACGCGCCTCTTCCATTTTATGATCCAACAAATAGGCATAGACCGTATCACCATAAAGTTGTTTAAAGCCTTCTTTTAATTTTTTAATATTTAATCCAACTTCTGTTGAGAGCGATTCTAAAGTAGGTGGATCTGTCATGCGGTCCAGCAAAATGGTTTTGGCTTGGCGAATGCGTCTCACGTTTTCTTCATCTAACAAAAAAGGGCATTGCTCTGCAGCAGCATCTTCTTCGGTCACATTAAAAAACAGCGATAACAATTCAAAAACTTTACCTTTTAGATAAAGATTGCGCATACTGGGATGCACTTTTGCTTGCAATATTTGACTTATAACAACAGCCATCGAAGGCGTAAAAATCTTAGTGTCATAAAATTTCTTAGTATTATTTTCTGCGCTTAAAAAGGAAATTTGATCTGCATCATTAGAAAAGAGCGCATGAAATTTTTTTATTGAAATGGCAATTCCTACCAACCAAGAATGCGGTTGCAATTCTACTTCTATGGGCAGCGCCTTTTGAGGATTGTAAAGCACCATAGAAGTGTCCTCCGCCAAAGGAAAATTATAGGCACCCTCGTTGTAGCGAAAATTCAAATGACCCTTTAAACAAAAATGAAATTGAATAAAGGCCATCCCCACGTCTTGCTGCATCACCTGAGGGTGTTCACCTTCATTTTTAAATCGATAGACATTAAAATCCTTTTCTAAAACCGCAACTTCTTGCGTACTTTTATCGTCATTTTTAGACATCTTCTTTTTTTTATTTGGACTAGAAAATTTACCAATAGCCCTGCATTGACCTCAAAAATAAACTAATTTAGAAGAATTCTAAATTTAACAAGAAAAACCTTACACGACACTAAAAGTCTTTTTAGCGTTATTTTTTGTTTTCATCCTAGCTTATTTTTGGGCCCAGGATTTAAGAATTATATGACATTAACGCACCCCTTCTTTTGTGTTGGCATTAGTTATAAGAACGCAAACGTAGACACGCGAGGAAAATTTAGTCTCGATGCCACTGCCATACATGCGCTTCAGCTAGCAGCAAAAGAAAAGCATTATAAAGATTTATTGCTCTTAAACACCTGTAATCGAACGGAATTATATGCTTGGGGGCACAACGCCAAAATGCTACAAGAATTGCTCTGTGAAAATTCACATGGCAGCTTAGCCGTTTTAGAAAAACAGGGCTATGTGTATGCTGGAGCCGCTGCAATTCACCACCTTTTTAGAGTAGGCACCGGCTTAGAAAGTCAAATTTTAGGTGATTTTGAAGTTATTGGCCAGCTCAAACAAAGTTTTTATCGAGCTAAAAAAATGGGGCTCGTCAATGGCCATTCAGAACGTTTGGTGAATGCCGTGATTCAAGCTAGCAAGAGGATCAAAACAGAAACCAAAATATCTACAGGAGCTACTTCGGTTGCCTTTGCCGCTGTGCAATATATTTTGCAAAATGTTTCGAATATTTCTCAAAAGAATATATTGCTTTTTGGCACCGGAAAAATTGGGAGAAATACTTGCGAAAATTTAGTGAAACACACCCAAAACGATCATATTGTTCTAATCAATCGTACCGAAGAAAAAGCCACTGCTATGGCCAAAAAATTTCCGGTTCAGGTGAAACCCTACGGACAATTGACAACGGTGCTTAGAGACACAGACCTCCTTGTTGTGGCCACTGGTGCCCAACGGCATACGCTCACAGCCGACATGTTGTATTCTAACAGACCCCTGCTTATTTTAGACTTATCCATGCCGCGCAATGTAGATCCTTCAATTGGAGAATTAGAGCACGTGCAATTGATTCACTTGGATGAACTTTCCCAAATCACCAATGCCTCCATCAACGAGCGAAAAAAATATCTCCCCCAAGCGGAAGAAATTTTAGAGCATGTTAAAAATGAATTTTTAGAATGGCTGGAGCACCGCAAATTTGCCCCTATGCTAAAGGCTATTAAAGAAAAGCTTTTGCAAGCCAACCATGAAGAATCTAAAGGTTTGCCAAGAGAAGAAGCAGCCTATATGGCCCAAAAAATTACGAGTCATGTAGCGGCCTATCTCAAAGAAAACCCCAATCAAGCCCCTGCCACACTGGCACTACTCGAAGATATTTTTCAGTTAAGGGAAGAACACATATGAAAACGCTTCGCATAGGGACAAGAAAAAGCGAACTGGCTCTCTGGCAAGCAAAAACAGTCCAACAACAACTGGAAGCCTTGGGCTGCCCAACCACCATAGTTCCTATTTCAAGTCAAGGCGATTTGAACCTCACTCAACCACTCTATGCCATGGGCATTGAAGGTGTTTTCACCAAAGCATTAGATGCCGCTTTGCTCAACAAGGAAATTGATCTTGCTGTACATAGCTTGAAAGACGTGCCTACCCTATTGGCACAGGGTCTCACCCAAGCTGCTGTGTTGCCCAGAGCAAATCCATTTGATGTATTGGTCTATCATCCTGCCTTTCAAGATTGGACTTCTCGACCTGCTATTGGCACTGGAAGTCTTCGCCGAAAAGCGCAATGGCTCCGAAAATATCCTACCCATAAAGTGGACAACCTCCGTGGCAATTTGCAAAAAAGAATGGAAAAATTAAACCAATCGAGTTGGGGTGGAGCCCTTTTTGCAGCCGCCGGTTTAGCTCGCTTGGGATGGAATACCCGTCATGAAGCCCTAGATTGGATGCTTCCAGCACCAGGACAAGGGGCCATTAGTGTTTGCTGCCGTTTGGAAGAGCAAGACCTTCTTAAACAATTAGAACCCCTAAATTGTGAGAGCACAGCGAAGTGCACTACATTAGAACGCCTTTTTTTAAATCGTTTGGAAGGAGGATGCACAGCACCCATTGGAGCACTTGCCACAGTGCAAAAAAACAGCATTATGTTTCAAGGCGGCTTGTTTTCACTAGATGGCAAAGAAGCCCTTCTTTTTAATCGTGTTTTTGAAGGAGATCGCCTTGAAGATTTTGCCCAAGAGGCCGTAGAGGCCATCCACAAGCAAGGCGGAGAACAACTCCTTCAAAGCATTAAAAAAAACCTCAACTGATGCGTTTGCTCGTTACCAAAAAAATTTCATTGGCTTTTAAAGAACGCTTGCTGCATCAAGGCTTTTCGGTCATAGATTTCCCGTTTATTAGCATCAAACCGCTACCCTACACGCTAGACAACATTGAATCCCATCTCATTTTTACCAGTCAAAATGCCGTTCGTATTCTTCTACAAGAGTCTCAATTAACCCAAAAAAAGTGCTTTTGCGTAGGCGAAAAAACAAAATTACTTTTAGAAGAAAATGGTCAAAAAGTGATAAAAATGGCTCAAAATTCGTCAGAATTGGCCCATTTTTTAATAAAAAACTACAAAAATGAGCGTTTTTCGTTTTTTTGCGGAAAACGAAGAATGCCTGATTTGGAAATGCATTTTAAAACCCATGAAATGGCCCTACAAGTCATTCCAATTTATGAAACACTTCTAAATCCGCATCGAATGGATGCCGAAGTGGCCGGCATCCTCTTTTATAGCCCTTCTGCCGTAGAAAGTTTTTTTATGGAAAATAAGTGGCCCCAAAAAGCATATGGCTTTTGTCTGGGAAATTCTACTGCCGATGCGCTGAAAGCACATACTTCTCAATATTATGTTGCCCTGCAACCCAATGAATCGGCCCTTTTAGTTCAACTTAAAAAACACTTTAGCACCTATGCTTAAAAATGATTTATTCTTAAGAGCCCTGAGAGGCGAAACCGTTGAAAGACCTCCCGTCTGGATGATGCGACAAGCCGGTCGATATCTGCCCGATTTTATGAAACTCAGAGCCAAATATGATTTTTTTACACGCTGTGAAACACCCGAGCTGGCCACTGAAATTACCATTATGCCCATTGAACAAGTGGGGCCCGATGCTGCTATCTTGTTTAGTGACATTTTGGTGGTTTTACAAGCCCTTGGAATTGAAGTAGAAATGAAAGAAGGAGTAGGCCCTTGGTTGCCAAAACCCATACAATCATATGAAGATGTGGAAGCTATAGTAGTGCCGCAAGCAGCAGACCGTTTGCACTATGTGATGGAAGCCATTTCTATGACCAAAAAAGCGCTAGCGGATGAAGTGCCCCTCATTGGATTTGCAGGCTCTCCATGGACGCTCTTATGCTATGCCGTGCAAGGTCAAGGCTCCAAAACCTTTGACAAGGCCAAAGCATTTTGTTTTAGCCAACCCAAGGTGGCACATCGTTTGCTCCAAAAAATAACAGACCTAACCATAGATTATTTGTTAGAACAAGTAAAAAGCGGAGTAGATGCCGTTCAACTTTTCGATTCTTGGGGAGGGCTCCTCTCCCCCGATGACTACCAGCAATTTTCATGGCCCTATTTGCAACAAATTGTGCAGCGCCTTAAAAACGAAACGCAAGTGATTGTGTTTGGAAAAGGGTGTTGGTTTGCACTTAAAGAAATGAGTCTTTCTGGAGCTGCGGCTCTAGGTGTAGACTGGACTTGTTCTGCTCGCAATGCACGTTATCTGTCTGGAGGGCAAATAACCCTTCAAGGTAATTTTGATCCAGCACGTTTACTCTCTCCCATTCCCGAAATTCAGTTGGGCGTTAAAACAATGATTGATGCCTTTGGCAAAGATCGCTATATAGTTAATTTAGGCCATGGCATTTTGCCCAACGTTCCTGTTGATCATGCCCGAGCCTTTATAAACGCTGTAAAAGCCTATCATAACTAACCCAAACAATAGAACCATGAAAGATCGTTTTTACACCTACATTAAAGCCTTACAAAACAACATTACCAAAGCTTTAGAAGAAGCCGATGGAGAAGCTCTCTTTAGAGAAGATGTTTGGCAACGTCCAGAAGGAGGAGGTGGCCACACTCGCGTGATTGAAAACGGAAGGGTTTTGGAAAAAGGAGGGGTTAATATTTCTGCCGTTCATGGTAACTTACCTAAAAGCATGCAAACCTATTTTAAGGTAGGAGAGGTCGATTTTTTTGCCTGTGGCTTGAGTTTGGTTTTACATCCCAAAAGCCCTCTTGTACCTACAGTACATGCCAACTGGCGCTATTTTGAAATGTATGACAAAAAAGGACAAATTTTAGACCAATGGTTTGGCGGCGGACAAGACCTCACCCCCTATTATTTGTTTGAAGAAGATGCCACACACTTTCATCAAATATGCAAAACAGCCTGTGACAAACACCACCCTAGCTTTTATGAAACGTTTAAAAACCAATGCGATTCCTATTTTTGGAATGCCCATCGCCATGAGGCCAGAGGCGTTGGTGGCCTTTTTTTTGATTATTTAAAACCCGATCAGCAGTGCTCCATTGAAGATCGATATGCTTTTGTTACCGAAGTTGGAAACAGTTTCTTGGAAGCCTATTTGCCTATTCTTGAAAAAAGGAAAAACCTCCCCTATACCTCCGCCCAAAAGCAGTGGCAAGAAATTAGAAGAGGGCGCTATGTTGAATTCAATTTAATTCATGATAAGGGCACCCTATTTGGATTGAAAACCAACGGTAGAATGGAAAGCATTTTAATGAGTCTTCCCCCAAAAGTTCAATGGATATATGATCATCAACCCGAGGCAGAAAGTGAAGAAGCAGCCTTGCTAGCTGTTTTACAAAAACCCAGAGCGTGGGTGTGAGCACGGAAACTATCGAGATTCTTTTCTTATCTTGTCTAAAGAATGTTTAAATCTACATTATGAATACCCTAATCATCCTTTTTGTCTTTCCTATTCTGATCATTTTTTCCTATTTGTTTGATGCCTTTTCCCGAAAAACAAAGTTTCCTGCCGTCATCTTGTTAATGGCCACCGGAATCCTACTAAGAACCATTGCCTCTACCTACAGTGCCGAAATAGTGGGTCTTTTGGATAATCTTATTCCCGTATTGGGAACAATTGGATTGATTCTAATTGTATTAGAAGGGGCGTTAGAACTTGACATAAACAGAGAAAAACTCCCCTTAATTCTCAAAGGCTTTTTGGCTGCCGCCCTGCTACTGGTCGCAAATATTGTTGGGCTGAGCTTTATTTTTCAAAAATTACTTGTCCTAGACTTTAATGCAGCGGTTATTTATGCCATTCCCCTTTCCATCATTAGCAGTGCTGTGGCTATTCCCTCAGCCGGCGGACTTTTGCCTAAAGACAAAGAATTTGTGGTATACGAATCTACCTTTTCAGATATTTTAGGCATCATGATTTTTAATTATGCCATTCGACAATTTGAAAATGGAGACGCTTTGTTGAGGGCTGGATCGCTTCTAAACCTAGGTTTTCAAATTCTAGGAGTGGTGCTCATTTCATTAGCCATTACCTATGTGCTGTTTCGCTTGTTGCAAAACATTCAACACCACGTCAAGTTTTTTCTCATTTTGGCCCTGCTCATTTTGGTGTATGCCTTTGGTAAATTATTCCATCTACCCGCCTTAGTCACCATCTTTATTTTTGGGTTGTTTATGAGTGATGTAGAATCTCTTTTACCCTCTTTTCTAAAAAAGAATTTAACCCTAGAGGAAACCAAAAAAGGGCTGCATGAATTTTATATCCTCACCGCAGAATCTACCTTTTTAGTCCGAACGTTTTTCTTCTTGTTTTTTGGGTTTTCAATTTCAATAGTCGAATTCAACAGCCTAGAACCCTTTCTCTATGGTGCCCTTATCTTTTTTGTGATGTTGCTTTTTCGGCATCTCTATTTAATGGTTACAACTTTTAGGCTTAACACAGCTCCCTTACTCTATCTGGCTCCTAGAGGTTTAATTAGCATTCTCTTGTTTTTACAAATTAAAGACCTCTCTTTTCCGCTTTCTAAAAGTCCTTGGATTGATGAGCGCACCTTGTTAGTGGTCATCTTGCTTTCCATGATCGGGTTGGTTTTAGGCAACAAAAGTGCCGATAAAGAGGACGTTGTAGAGGAGGAAGAAGAAGACTTGATTCTTGAAAATGAAGAATTAATATCTCCAACAATAGACCTTTCTACAGAAGAATCTTCGCCACTGGAGGAATCAACGAATGAATAATCCTTATTTTTGAACCATGTTTCCAATACACCGCAACCGCAGACTGAGAACCAGTGAAAGCATTCGCCAATTGGTGCGTGAGCAACACCTCACTCCGGCCGACTTTATTGTGCCCCTTTTTGTTGTGGAAGGCAAAAAGAAAAAAGAAGCGATTGCTTCCTTGCCCGATTACTATCGCTATAGCCTAGACGAATTAGAACTTCACGTTGCATCACTTTGGCAAAAAGGAGCAAAAGCCGTTTTGCTTTTTGTGAAAGTGCCCGAAGAAAAAAAAGACAATGCCGGAACAGAAGCATGCAACCCAAATGGTTTGATGCAAAACGCTATTAAAACGGTTAAAAAGGCTGCTCCAGAAATGGTCGTTTTTACAGATGTGGCCTTAGATCCCTATTCTTCAGAAGGGCATGACGGAATTGTGGAAAATGGAACAATCTTAAATGACCCCACAATTGCGGTGCTCGCCAAAATGGCCCTTTCACATGCCCAAGCCGGCGCCGATGGAGTGGCTCCCAGTGATATGATGGATGGACGTGTTTTGAAAATACGTGAAACCCTTGAAGAAAATGCATTTCCAAATGTTTTAATCATGAGTTATAGCGCCAAATATGCCTCAGCTCTCTATGGCCCATTTCGCGATGCTTTAGATTCTAGCCCTGCCTTTGGAGATAAAAAATCCTATCAAATGGACCCCGCCAATCGAAAAGAGGCCCTAACGGAAACCCTTAGAGACCTAGAAGAAGGGGCAGACATAGTAATGGTAAAACCCGGCCTACCTTATTTGGATGTGGTTCGTGATTTGGCGCAACAAACTCAAGCACCCATTGCAGTATATCAAGTTAGTGGTGAATATGCCATGTTAAAAGCAGCGGCTGCCAAAGGCTGGTTGGATCACGATGCTGTAATGCTCGAACAACTCCTGGCGTTTAAACGGGCAGGTGCTTCTTTAATTGCTACCTACTTTGCTGAAAAAGCAATTGACTTACTCTGATTTTTTGATTTAATTTTTTTTATATTTGTGGGAAACGTCCTCAAAATGTTACCCCTAAAACCTACTTATTATGTCTTTTTCCTGTTGCTTTTTTGTTGCACCGGTGTAGATTTAATAGACGATTATATTCCCCCTATTGTTCGAATAACCACCACCTCAACTTCAATCCCTATTGGTAAAACTTTTACCTTTGAGGCCTCCTACTTTAACAATGTTGGACAGCCCGTTGAGGGGGCATAAATTGAGTGGATTAGTTCAAATCCAACCCTACTTGATGTTGCCTCTAATGGCCTTTCAAATCCGCTAAAAACAGGAAATGCAATTATTATTGCCCAGATTCTAACAGAAGACGGAATGGTGCTAAAGGACTCCTTATCCATAACCATTTATTCCAATGTGGTTTTTGAAGAGGAAGAAGAAGAAGAAGAAGAAGAAGAAACCGCCACAACAAGTGACACAATTTTGGTTTCAACCTCAACCCCTACGCTTGAAATTAGTAATCAAGTTGCTGAAATCACAGCGCAAACCAACCATCAGTTAGAGGTTACCTATCATGATGAAAATGGAACTGAAACCCAAGCCCCTAAACTCACATGGGTTAGTTCGGATGACAGTATAATCCAAATAGATCAGCAAGGGAATTTAACTGCAGTTTCTGCCGGCACAGCCACCATAACGGTTTCTTTTTCACATTCTAACACCTTAATTTTTGATCAAAACACGATTCAAGTTAATGCCCTTGTAGAAGAAGAAAGCACCACCTTTAAGGGAAATTTAGCGACCAAAAGCGGCTATACCCTTCAAGGCAGTTTTACATTCTCACAAAATGAGGATGGAATTTTATTAGCATTAGGGGAAGACTATAAGGCCTCCAGCACCCTTCCGGGTCTCTATGTATATTTAGCCAACAACAACAATACCACTTCTAAAGCCTACGAAATTGGAGCTGTTAAAGTATTTTCTGGAGCCCACTCCTATCAACTCCCCTCTTCTATTGGTATTAGAGATTATCAATACATCTTGTATTGGTGCAAGCCCTTTAACGTAAAGGTGGGAGAAGCAAAAATTTATGAATGATGACAAAAGTTTTACCCCTTATTTTTTGCCTACTCTTTTTTTCAACCCTTCAAGCACAATGGATTCAAGAAAAAGGAACAGGTTATTTGAAAGTTGGTGGATGGTCTTTGTTGGCCAATGAGCATTTTACCGATCAAGGAAAAAGAGACCCAAATGCCACTAGAGGGCTGTTCATTAACAGTGTTTATTGGCAATTTGGATTATTGAATAAAATAAATCTTATTACCTATTTGCCCGTTTTAGTTAAAAATTATCAGTTTGCCCAAGTGTCTAAATCCAATGGCAGCACCTATGAGCCTAGACAAGAATTTAGTAGTTTTGGCGATAGCAATATTGCCCTTGAATATGGCCTCAAATCGACTGAAAAATGGGCTTTTTCTTCTACACTCACCTTAGGCATTCCTACCGGAAAAGCAAAAGCAGGATTGGATGGAAGCTATCAAACCGGAGATGGGGAATTTAACCAGTTACTTCAACTAAATCTTGGCAGTGGCTATCATTTAGCCAAACAGCCTTTTTATCTCAAATCTTATATAGGATATAACAACAGAACCAAGGGTTTTTCTGATGAATTACACAGTTATTTTGAAACCGGCACCCAAGTTTGGCATAAAAAACTGCTCCTCTTAACGCGCTTACATTGGATCAAACCTCTCTACAATGGCACATTAGATGCCTCTAATGCAAATGGAGCCATTTTTGCTAATAATATCGAAAGTTTTATTCTTGGAAGTGAAATGGCCCTCAACATAGGAGAAAAATGGGGGCTAAGTGCAACAATTGGTCATCCTTTATTTGGAAAGGTAATTTATCGTGCAAACAGCTTTTCTGCTGGGGTATATTTTATACATTAAAATCTTTTTAACCGTTCTGGATGAAAAGGGCTTAATTGTAAAGAGGTCTTTTTCTCAGAAATCAATTCGGCCACCAATTTTCCAGTAGCCGGTCCTAAACTCCAGCCCATCATGGCATGTCCGGTAGCTAAAATAAAATTTTTACAACGGCTATGTGGGCCTATAAAAGGCAAGCCGTCAGGCGATAGTGGACGTAAACCACAGCGTGCCGCTTGTTTAGCCTCTTCAGGAATTTGCAAGCCTTCATAATAGCGCATAGCCCCTTGAACCAATGCTTCTATTCTTTTTTTATGGAGTTTATGGTTAAGGCCCGACAATTCCATAGTGCCTCCAAATCGGGTATAGTTTCCCATGGGTGTAACCGCTACTTTGGCTTCTAACAATAGGGCCGGGTACGTTATTTTTGGTGTGTTTGTCACATTAATTCGATAGCCCTTTCCGGCCTGAATAGGCAGCTTTATTCCCAAGGGCTTTACTAATTTTTCTGACCAAGCCCCTGTGGCCATCACCACCACATCTGCTGTAATGGTTTTAGCCGGAAGCACCACTTCTTTAATTGTTCCTGAGGCCTGCTTGAATTCTACAACAGGAGTATTCGCTATAATTTGCACACCTTTCTTTTCGAGAAAACCTTTGAGCTGTTGCATAAATAACTCGGGGTTAAGATGAGCATCACACTGATACCAAAAAGCACCTTTAATTTGCATGGGTGCCTCAGGCTGTAGTTGGGTTACTTCTTCAGAAGACAAGTGTGTTACTTCCAAATCCTCCGCCAAAGCTCTTTTCATCAAACGGGTTTCTTCTCGCTCCACTTCAGCCGTTTGATACGCCATCAATAAGCCTTTCTTTTCGATATGAAAATCGAACTCACCTCCCTCTTTTAGGTCTAAGTAGAGTGCTTTACTAAATAAATTAATGTCTTTTATGACTTGGATAGAACGTTCAACATGGGCGGAGGAACAAGAGCGGATAAAATGCCAACCCCAACGCCATAAATCTAAATCCAGCCGCGGTTGAATATAAAAAGGACTATCTGAACGAAACATCCAACGGATGCCCTTTTCCAACATAGCAGGAGAGGCCAAAGGAAGAATATGACTAGGGGTTAAATAGCCGGCATTGACATAGGAAGCCCCTTCTTTAAAATTTCCCTTGTCGATTAGTGTTACCTGGTGGCCTTCTTTTTGAAGGTAGTAGGCACAAGATAAGCCTACAATTCCACCGCCCACTATCACCACCTTCTTGCCCATCGTTATAGCACTTGAAATCCTTTAACATAGGGGTCTTGAGGGTCTAAAATGCGTTGGCTATAGCCAATGATTCTAGCCGTTCCTGAAAGGGTAGGAAGAATGGCAGAATGTCCGTTCAGCTCCACTTTTTTTGAAACAGTTCCTTTAAACAAAGACCCAATAATGCTTTCGTGCACAAAGGCATCGCCCTCCTTTAATTTTCCCTTGGCTGCCCATTGTGCCATACGAGAAGAGGTTCCTGTGCCACAAGGAGAGCGGTCAATAGCTTGGTCTCCATAAAAAACGGCATTTCGAGCTGTAGCCTCAGTTTGGGTTGGGGCTCCTGTCCAAAGCACATGACTACATCCTCCAATTTTGGAATCTACCAAATGCTGAAAGTCATACGTTCTATTAAGCTCCGCTCGAATTTCTCGACTCCATCTAATTAAATCGGCTGCACGATGACGGGCCATATCCTCATAATTTTCTTGGGGGTCAATAATGGCATAAAAATTTCCGCCGTAGGCCACATCTACCGTTAAGCTACCCAAACCTGAACAAGAAACCTTAAGGTCTTGAGCGGCTAAATAGGAGGGCACATTTGTAAAAGAAACCGACTCCACTTTTGAGCCTTTTTGAGTGTAGGTGGCCAACACCAAACCAGCGGGAGTTTCCACGCGTATTGATCCTTTTTGTTTGGGTGTTATAAGCGATTCCTCAATGAGAATGGTCAACGAACCAATGAGTCCATGACCACACATGGGCAAGCAACCACTGGTTTCAATAAACAATATGGCAACATCATTTTGAGGATCGGTAGGGGGATAATAAAAACTCCCACTCATCATATCGTGTCCTTGGGGTTCAAACATGAGGCCGGTTCTTATCCAATCATAGGATTTGATAAAATCCAATCTCTTTTCTGCCATAGTAGCTCCCTTCAAAGGAGGGTTTGGTCCTTTTACAAGGCGAACAGGATTGCCTGCCGTGTAGGCTTCTACACAATCAAAAACGTGTCGTTTGGTAGATTTCATCCCGCGTTTTGCGTTAAGGTTCCATTAATGCTTCGCCAAAGCTTTAGGGGATTTTCTTTTTGCAGAGCAGGAGGAAGCAATTTTGTGTTACAATCTTGGAAACTAATGGGTCGCAACCAACGGTATATAGCATCGGTACCTACAGATGTAAAGCGGCCATCGGTAGTGGCAGGATAGGGCCCTCCATGCTGCATAGCTTGGGTCACGGCCACTCCTGTGGGCACTCCTTCAAACAATAGCCGACCTGCCTTTTGGCCTGCCAAGGGCACTAATGTTTGTAGTGTCTCATGATCGTCTTTGGCTCCTAAAAGTGTAAGCGTTAATTGACCCGGCAAGGTAGCCAAGACCGCTTGCATTTCTGCATGCGTTTGGCAATGTACCACCAAGCTATAGGGACCAAACACTTCTTCTTGGAGTTGAGGCTTTTCTATAAATTGGGCCGCTGAAACTACCCCAAGGGCCGCACTAGAATCTTTTGCTCTTGTTAATTGAATAGGTTCTTGTGTTAAATGGCTCAAGCTTTTATCATAATGCTCCTCAATATTTGGATGAACCATCGTATTGGGAGTTTGACTCCATAATGCTTCTTGAAGCGCGGCTATAAAGGGAGGGGTTGAGGCTTCACTTTGAATGACCACCAAACCGGGATTGGTGCAAAATTGACCGCAGCCCAAAGCAATGGAAGAGGCAATTTGAGTAGCTAATTGACTATCGTTTTGAAGTCTATTTGGTAAAATAAAAATAGGGTTAATACTCCCCATTTCGGCAAAGACAGGAATAGGTTCTGACCTTGTTTGGGCTAAATCATAGAGGGCTTTTCCTCCTCTAAAACTTCCCGTAAAACCAACACCCTTAACAGCAGAATGCATAACCAATTGTGCTCCAATGTGATGACTTTCTCCATTGAGGTGCGAAAAAATTCCAGGGGGGAGCCCAGAATCGGCAATGGCCTTAACAATGCACTGTGCCACCCACTCGCTAGTGCCGGCATGATAGGGGTGTGCTTTTAACAACACCGGGCAACCAGCAGCCAAAGCAGAAATGGTATCGCCTCCGGCTGTGGAAAAGGCCAAGGGAAAATTGCTGGCACCAAACACGGCTATTGGCCCCAAGGGAAAAAGCATCTTTCTGATATCGGGGGTAGCTTCTGTTGCATGAATACGTACTTGCAAATAGCTCCCGTCTTCTAGCAAATCAACAAAGGATTGAATTTGGGATAAGGTGCGTTGAAATTCTCCTTGTGCTCTGCCTTCCGGATAGCCTGTTTCTTCTTGATAACGAGCTAGTATGCCCTCTTCTGAAGCGGCTAAAGTCTCTTTTATTTTGGAGAGCAAAGCGGCACGCTGTTGTGTAGTGGTTTGAGCAAAATCAGGAAAAGCCGCTTCTGCAGCAGCTAGGGCAGCAGCCACTTGACCCTCATTAGCCTCTTCAAAAAAAGGGGCGATTGGTTTTTTAGACTTTGCATTTAGGCACCGAAAAGAAGAACCCCCTTCATTGTTGGTGGCTTCTCCCTTAATTAAATTTTTTCCTGTTATCATAATAACTTTTTATAGGCTGCCACGTCAGGACGACTGGCCATGGCCTGATCAATAATCTGTTGAACGCGTTCTTTTTCAAGACCTGAAAGGGGTTGCCGTGGCGGGCGCACATAGCCTGTTCCTAGGCCTGTAGCCACTTCACACAACTTGATATTTTGAACCAACTGAGGGGAAATATCAAGCTCTAGGAGGGGCAAAAACCAACGGAAAATGGCTCGCGCTTCAGCATAGTGCCCGGCTTTACAATATGCATAGATAGCAACGGTCTCTTCTGGATAGGCATCTACTAAACCAGCCACCCAGCCATCTGCTCCCATAACAAGGCTTTCCATGGCTAGGGTGTCCACCCCACACAAAATTTGAAAACGATCTCCAAATCGGTTTCGCATACGCGTAATGTTAGTTGTATCTCGAGTAGATTCTTTAACTGCTTCAATATTTTGAAAAGCCTGCAATTGATCAAACATTTCTAGGGTCACCTCAATTTTATAATCTACAGGGTTGTTGTATATCATTATTGGCAGCGAGGTGTGCTGTGCTATTTCGGCAAAATAAGACACCGTTTCTTGATCGGTTGCTTTATAGCGCATAGGGGGCAACAGCATAAGACCATCTGCTCCCTCCTGCTCGGCCAAAGTGGCAGCAGCTAGCGCTTCTTGGGTAGATTGCTCGGCAATATTCATCACTACGGGAATGGCTTTGTCGGCAATACGTTTGGCCGTGTGTAACAAGTCTGTTTTCTCGGTAGCGGTAAGAGTACTGGCTTCTCCCAAGGTTCCCCCCAAGATAAATCCATGCACACCAGCTTTTTTTTGAAAGGTTAAGTTTTCTGCAAAGGCCTCTATGTCCACAGCGCCTTGAGCATTAAATTGAGTAGTCACTGCCGGCATAACGCCTTGCCAATTTAGGGTTCGATTTGTTTTCATAAAAATGTATGTGAGTTAAAGTAAATCATTTTTTCAAAAAAAAGATAATTGTTTAACTTTACCAAACTTGCGATTGAACATTTCAAAGGATATGGGACAAATTAGTTGCACATACAACAGTCCGTTAGGATGGCTTGAAATTACTACAGAAAAGGACACTATATTGAGCTTAAAATTTGTTCCACAACCGAAAAAACAAATACCTTATTCTTCCTTATTTCAAAAAGAAATAGTTAAACAGTTGAAGGCTTACTTTGAGCACAAAAACTACGATTTCAATTTCAAACTGTCAGTCTCAGGCACCCTGTTTCAAAAAAAGGTTTGGGCCATTTTGAAGGAAATTCCACAAGGAAGCACCATTAGCTATCTCAAAATAGCGCAACGCTATGGCAACACCAAAGCGGTTCGAGCGGTGGCGGGAGCCATTAGTAAAAACCCCATTTTGATTCTTGTTCCTTGTCATAGAGTGGTGGGCAGCGACGGCTCTTTAGTGGGCTATTCTGGAGGATTAGCAAATAAAAAAGCCTTGTTAACACATGAGGGTTATAGAGGCTAAGCCAGTTTAGTCTTATATTTGGAATTATGAAAAAATTTGCAAAGGGATTTCTGTTTATCCTCCTTATTTTATTTGGCTTAGTTTATGTTTCGGAATATGACTATCTGCTGCGAGCCATTTCAAAAATTTACCTCACAGGACACAGCACGGCCTATCTAGAGGATTATAAAAAATTTGACACCCGAATCCTTCCGGCTGCAGCCTCCCCACAACCTTGGCCCACACACCCAGCTTTCAACAAGGTTCCTGTCAATGGCGGTTTAACAGCCTATCACCAAGAAACAGGAACAGTAGCTTTTTTGGTCATCAAAAACGACAGTTTGTTGCACGAAACCTATTTTGAAGACTATGGCCCAACCGCTAAAAGCAATTCGTTTTCTATGGTTAAAAGTATGTTGGCTGCCCTCTTAGGAAAAGCTATAGAACAAGGCTATGTGGAAAGTTTAGATCAAACGGTAATTGATTTTCTTCCAGAGCTTCAAGGGCCCTATGCTGATCAGGTAACCGTGGGAGACCTAGCCTCTATGGCCTCTGGATTACAATGGAGTGAAAAATACTACGCTCCCTTTTCGGTTACTACTGCCGCCTACTTTGTTAAAGACCTAGCCAAAATTATGCTCCAACAACCTATTGACTCCGAACCCGGAAAAAAGTTTGACTATAGCAGTGGCACCACGCAATTGCTAGGCATGGTGCTCACCCGAGCAACGGGCAAATCTTTAACCGACTATCTCTATGAATCGTTTTGGAACCCTATGGGTGCAGCAGCAGAAGCAGTTTGGCAAGTAGACAGTGCTGAAAAAGGATTAGAAAAAGCCTATTGCTGTTTAGCCTCCAATGCCCAAGATTTTGCACGCTTTGGAAAACTATTTAAAGAATATGGAAATTGGAACGGAACGCAACTCCTCGACTCAGCCTATGTGGCAAAAGCCATTCGGCCGCGTTTTGTAGAAAGTCCAGAATATGGCTACGGGTGGTGGCTGGAAACCTATAAAGATCAAACCGTATTTATGATGCGGGGCCACCTTGGGCAATATGTTATGGTGCTTCCGCAAGAAGACTTAATAGTAGTGCGGCTGGGACATAAAAAAGGGGACGCCATTAAAGACAATCCCTATACCGAAGATATTTATGTTTATCTGCAAGCAGCCCTTGAAATGAATGCCGATGTTCCCTAAAATCTCCCTTTCTAAAATTTTATTTCTTGACATCGAAACGGTGCCCCAATATGCTACTTTTGACCAAATGCCCCCACTTGAAAAAGTATATTGGGAAGAAAAAACCGCCTACCAAAGAAAAGAAGACTTTAGCCCAGCCGAATTTTATGAACGAGCCGGAATTTGGGCAGAATTTGGAAAAATTGTTTGCCTTTCGGTAGGCTATTTTACCACGGCCACCAGTCCCCGTCAATTTCGACTAAAAACTTTTTCGGGTGATGAAAAACAAATTCTCACCGATTTTAAAACGCTTTTAGACCACTATTTTAACACCCCTAAGCATCGCCTTTGTGCGCACAACGGAAAGGAGTTTGATTTTCCCTACATAGCCAGGAGGATGCTCGTTCACAACCTTAAACTTCCTAAACTACTGGCGCTCTTTGACGCTAAACCTTGGGAAGTGCCCCACATTGACACCATGCACCTTTGGCGCTTTGGTGACTACAAACACTATACTTCTCTTAAATTAATGGCGCATGTTTTGGGCATTCCCTCCCCAAAAGATGATATAGACGGTAGTCGAATTGCCCATGTATATTATGTTGAAAAACAATTGAAGCGCATCATTATCTATTGCGAAAAAGACGTGCTGACCATTGCGCAACTCTATTTAAAACTGCAAAACCAAAAAATTTTAGAAGAGTCGGAAGTTTTTAGACCTTAAATCCCTTCTATTCATAATAAAAAAATCAGTATCTTTTTTCAAATTTTTATAGTAATGCATATACAAAATAATGGCTCCAACACCTATGATGCTATCGTGGTGGGAACTGGAGTGAGTGGTGGCTGGGCTGCCAAAGAACTCTGTGAAAACGGATTGAAAACACTTGTCTTAGAACGAGGGCGGATGGTTAAACACATTGAAGATTATCCTACCATGAACCTCGACCCTTGGGATGTGCCTCATGGTGGAAGCACGCCGCAAGACGTGTTAAAAAATTACAGCAAACAAAAACGTTGGGGGGTTAACGAATTTAAACGTCATTTTTATAATAACGATTCCGAACACGACTATGACGAAGACAAACCTTTTGATTGGATTCGAGGTAAGCAAGTCGGAGGTCGTTCTCTCATTTGGGGTCGCCAAACCTATCGTTGGAGCGATTTAGATTTTGAATCTAACGCAAGAGAAGGCATAGGTGTAGACTGGCCTATTCGCTATAAAGACATTAAGCCGTGGTATGAACACGTTGAAAAACACATTGGCATTAGCGGTGAAGCCCTAAACCTTCCCCAATTGCCAGACAGTATTTTTCTACCTCCCATGGAATTGAATTGTTTAGAATCGCACCTCAAAGAGGCTATTGCTTCTAACTATGACGATCGGGTGTTGACCATTGGCCGTGTGGCCCATATCACCCAAGGCACCAAAACAGGAGGAGGTCGTACCGCTTGTCAATTTAGAAATCGCTGTGACCGAGGTTGTCCATTTGGAGCCTATTTCAGCTCCAATTCATCTACCCTTCCTGCCGCAGAAGCAACTGGAAACATGACCCTCAGACCCGATTCTATTGTGGCCGAAGTGCTTTATGACGATAAAACACAAAGAGCTACCGGTGTGAGAGTTGTGGATGCCATCACAAAAGAAGTGCTAGAATTTAATGCTAAAATTGTATTCTTATGTGCTTCTTCTATGGCCTCTGCAGCCATTTTAATGCAATCCAAATCAGATCGTTTTCCCAATGGTATGGGGAATGATAGTGGTGAATTAGGGCACAACATTATGGATCACCAATTGGGCAGTGGTGCCTCAGGAGAATACGACGGTTTTAAAGATCAATACTATACAGGAAGAAGACCCAACGGTTTCTACATTCCCCGCTTTAGAAACTTGGGCAAACAAGATAAAGGAGTTGACTTTTTACGCGGCTATGGCTACCAAGGAGGTGCCAGCAGAGGCAACTGGGCAGAAACCGTTGCAGAATTTGGCTATGGTAAAGAGTTCAAAGACAACATGCTCAAAGCGGGCGGTTGGAGAATTGGTATGGGTGGCTTTGGTGAAGTTTTACCTTATCATGAAAACAGAATGTATTTGAACTATGACAAACTTGATGCCTATGGTTTGCCCACTATTGTTTTTGATGCTGAGTTCAAAGAAAATGAACGCTTGATGAAAGAAGATTGGAAAGTACAAGCGGCAGAAATGTTAGAAGCCGCAGGTTGTAAAAACATTCGGGTATATGATTCTAATGCCCCAATAGGCAAAGGGATTCATGAGATGGGTACTGCCCGAATGGGTAAAGATCCTAAAACCTCTGTATTGAACAAACACAATCAACTGCACGCTGTGCCCAATGTGTTTGTAACAGACGGTGCGTGTATGACTTCATCCGCCACACAAAACCCTTCACTCACCTATATGGCATTGACAGCTCGAGCAGCCAACTATGCCGTTAGTGAATTGAAAAAAATGAATTTATAAAGAGGAGCCTCTTAAACTAAAATGCATTGCACCAAACTCCTCCTCTCATAAAGGTTGCTGGCCTTCAACTACACATTGAAGGTCAACAACTTTTAGATGATCTTCATTTTGAAATAGGGCCCAATGAACGGCTTGCCATAGTAGGAGAATCAGGAAGTGGCAAGTCTTTAACCGCCCTTTCTCTTCTTGGGCTTCAACCCAAAAAAGCAAAGCTTGAGGCGAACGTAATGTTGTTTAAAGGACAACCGCTAAATTCTCTTTCAGAGGCTGCTTGGCGCAACATTCGTACGCGTCAAATAGGTATGATTTTTCAAGAACCCCAATCCAGTTTAAACCCTTCTATGCGGTGTGGCAAACAACTGCAAGAAGTATTGCAAACCCATAGCTCACTCACTCCTAAACAGCAAAAAGAACAAATTGAGGCAGCCTTGGAAGAAGTCCAATTGCATCCCAAAGAACACATTTTAAAGGCATATCCTCATGCCCTAAGCGGTGGACAGAAACAACGTTTGATGATTGCTATGGCCTTGCTCTGCAAACCCGATTTACTCTTGGCCGATGAACCTACCACCGCCCTAGACGTGACTGTGCAAAAGGAAATTCTTGACCTGCTGTTGGCCTTGCAACAAAAACACGGGATGAGCATTGTGTTTATTTCTCATGATTTGGCTTTGGTTAAAAAATTTGCCCAACGGGTTATGGTGATGAGAAAAGGCAAAATTGTAGAAACTAACACGGCCAAATTACTTTTTGAAAATCCGCAACACCCCTATACCAAAGGATTGCTTTTTGCTCGGCCCAAAATGGAGCAACGCTACCGCAAACTTCCTACTTTGCAAGATTATGAAAAAGATACTTTTAACCCCCTTGTCATCTCCCCAAATGAACGCCGTAAAAAACACGAACTCTTGTATCAAAAAAAACCTTTGCTTACCGTTTCGGGTTTAGAAAAAACCCATGCCAACGATAGCCTCTTTGGCTGGGGTCAAAAAAAAACACCTACTCTAAAAAACTTTTCTTTTTCACTCTATCCGGGAGAAACCCTAGGGTTAGTGGGGGCTTCGGGATCGGGAAAATCGACTTTAGGCAAAGCCCTAATGTATTTAGACCCTGCCGAAAAAGGGAGCATTCATTTTGAAGGAAATCTTGTTACGGCTCAAAAAATAAAGTCCATTCGAAAAGACATCCAATTTATTTTTCAAGACCCCTATGCGGCCTTGCATCCTCAAAAGACAGTTGGGGTTGCTGTGGGTGAAGCATTTAAAGTGCACCATCCTCATTTTACGTCAAAAGAAATACACGCCAAAGTCATTAAGCTATTGGAACAAACCGGTTTGGGCGCTCCTTTTCTAAACCGTTATCCACACGAACTTTCTGGAGGTCAACGGCAACGCGTGGTCATTGCCCGAGCCTTAGCCCCAGAACCCAAATTGGTGATTTGCGATGAATGTGTAGCAGCACTCGACATTTCAGTGCAGGCACAAGTGCTCAATCTCTTGAACCAATTAAAACAAGAATTAAATTTGAGTTATCTCTTTATTTCTCATGATTTAGCTGTTGTGAAATATATGTCCGATCGGGTGATGGTGATGCACGAAGGCATTTGCGTTGAAATGCAAGAAGCCGACGAACTCTATCAAAATCCGAAAAGCCCCTACACTCAACAGTTGATAGATGCCGTGCTCTAAAACCTTGTTTTTTTTTCTATCTTGTAGTATTGTTAAATTTCTTTTTATGAAAAAAATTATTTTCCTGCTGTTTGTGTTGATCTATAGCACAGCCTGCAAAAATGGAGCTCCCTCCAAGAGCAACTCACCCATCGAAACCAATGTCCCAAAAATTGATATCCATGCGCACTTTCGCTATCCCAGACCCCAGCTGAGTGCCTTCTTTAAGAAATGGAATATGCAAGCCACACTAGTAGACGTGGCCATTGCCAAAGAAAATGGAATTTCACGAAGCTGGAACAATTATGTGGACCATGCGCAACAAGAATCTGATTTATTTTATTTGTGTTCCACCTTTATTGGAGTGGGAATTGACCAACCCGATTTTGCTGAAAAAGTGATTGCACAATTGCAAAAGGAAATTGAACAAGGGGCACGTATGGTTAAAGTTTGGAAAAATTTTGGAATGGTAACCCAAGATGCTTCGGGTGCCTATATCCAAATTGATGACTCCCGTTTACAGCCCATTTGGGATTTTCTTACTGCTCAAAATATTCCGGTTATGGCTCATATTGCTGAACCGAGAGAAGCTTGGCTTCCGCTCAATCCGGAAGGAACTCATTATGAGTATTATGCCAACCACCCTCAATATCACGCCTATAATTTTCCGGAAATGCCCTCTTATGAAACCATTATTGCCGCTCGAGATCGGTGGATTGCAAAAAACCCTGACCTAAATATCTTATGTGCTCACCTTGGCAGCATGTCTCACGACGTGTCTATGGTGGCCCAACGTTTAGATCAATTTCCTAACATAGTGGTGGAAATGGGAGCCCGTTTTGGCGATTTAGCCCGTCAGGACAGTCAAACTGTTAAGGCCTTTTTTGAACGCTATCAAGATCGCATACTCTTTGGCTCTGACTATGGCAATAGCAGTGAGGCCAGGACAAAATCTGAGGAAGAATTAAACCAAGAAATTGCCCATTTAGAACGCAATTATATAATGCTTTGGGACTATTTGAGCCGTTCAGACTCTTTGTTGGTTAACGATTTTCACACTCGTGGCTTAGGCCTTTCCAATAGCGTTTTAGCAAAAGTTTATGCTCAAAATGCCAAACGGTTGTTGCAACTAGACTAATTTAAGGTGCCGGATTGGGATATTGATTGTGAATAGCCTCAATGCCTTCTAATACTTCTTCTGAGAGTTGCACGGCGGCACTGTCAATATTTTCTTTGAGTTGTTCCAAGGTGGTGGCTCCAATAATGTTGCTGGTCACAAAAGGTCTATCGTTAACAAAAGCCAGGGCCATTTCGGTGAGCGTTAGCCCGTGTTCTTGGGCTAAAGCATAATAGGCTTCAATGGCATTGTTGCATTGCGAACTGCTATAACGATCATAGTGAGGAAACAAAGTCAACCTACTTTTAGGGGGTTGGTTGCCGTTTCTATATTTTCCGCTTAGCGTGCCAAAAGCCAAAGGAGAATAGGGCAAAAGGCCCACCTCCTCACGATGACAAATTTCGGCTAATCCTATTTCGGGCAATCTGTTGAGAAGTGAATAGGGATTTTGAACGGTAATCATTTTAGGTCTATTGGGACCGGATGCCTGTAAAAAACGCATGGTGCCCCAGGGGGTTTCATTAGACAAACCCACATAGCGAATGGTTCCTTTTTTTACGTGTTCTTGTAGGGCGTCTAATACTTCCTCAAAGTTTTCTTCCCAAACATCTCCTTTTTGGAAGGAATAGCCCCGTTCACCAAAAAAATTGGTTGGTCGCTCGGGCCAATGCAATTGATAGAGGTCAATATAGTCGGTTTGCATACGTTTTAAACTTCCATAAACAGCCTCATCAATACTGGCTTTAGAGTATTTTAAATCCGTTCGAATGTGTTTGGTAAAATCTCTAGGACCCACAATTTTAGTGGCTAAAACAATGTTTTTGCGTTGGCCTGTTTTTTTAAACCAAGTGCCAATAATGCGTTCGGTTTCCCCTTGGGTTTCTTTTGAAGGAGGCACTGCATAGAGCTCGGCAGTATCGAAAAAATTGATGCCCCTCGTTACGGCATAATCCATTTGTTCATGCCCTTCTGCTTCGGTGTTTTGATTGCCCCAAGTCATGGTGCCTAAACATATTTTACTCACTTTAATTCCCGTGCCGGGAAGATTGTTATAATCCATATTTTAAAAAGTATTTAATAGTGCTGAAATTTCATCTAAATTAGGGCTTAGAATGACTTCTATTCGTCTGTTGGCGGCTCTGCCTTCGGAGGAGCTGTTGGGCCCAATAGGCAGGTATTCACTCCTTCCAGCAGCCGTTAAATTCTGAGGGAGCACCTGACTGTTTTTCAAAAGCAGGTTTACCACTGCCGTGGCTCTTTTGGTTGATAAATCCCAATTGCCTTCCAAAGGCCCTTTGCCTTGATAGGGCACATTGTCTGTATGGCCTTCAATAAGCACGGCTATGTCGGGGTTTTCAGCCAAAACTTGTGCCAATTGTTGCAAAGCCTGTTTGCCCTCTGTGCCCACCTGCCATTGCCCAGAGCGAAACAACAATTTGTTTTGCATAGACACATAAACTTTTCCATTGCGCTGCTCCACGGTGAGGCCTTTCCCTTCAAAATTTAACAAAGCATCTGAAAGGCGTTGTTTAAGTGAATTTAAGGAGGCTTCTTGGGCTTGCATTAGAGATTCTAATTCCGTTATTCGTTGGGTTCTTCCTTCCAGTTGCTGTTGCTTTTCTTCTATGGTTTGCAACAATTGACTGTTTTCTTTTAAAGCCTTTTGAATGGAACTATCACTACTTTTTTCTAAAAGTGCATATTGTTGTTGCAACTGCTGATGAGCTTTGTCTAAAAGTTTTAAACGAGACTGTGTTTGTGCTAAAAGCTGTCCTAAAGAATCGCTTTCTTGTTGCCAGTGCACAGCCGCTTGTTGCAAACTGTCTTTTTTTTGGGTAAGATCTTCAAATTCTAATTTGAGTTGGGCATAACGTTCTTCTAAATCATTAAAAACACGAGACGATACGCAGCCTTGTAACACAAGGATCAAAGCCGCTAGTAAACTAAATTTTTGAGTCATAGGTTAAAATTTTAATTCTACTCCAACAGGACAATGGTCAGAGTGTTTGGCCTCAGGCAAAAGATAGGCTCTATGAATATTCTTTTTTAAAGGTTCAGCCACCAAAGCATAGTCAATGCGCCAGCCTTTGTTGTTGTTTCTGGCATTGGCTCTATAGCTCCACCAACTGTATTGATGGGGTTGCGGATTGAGCAAACGAAAGCTATCTACAAAGCCACGTTTGATAAATTGATCTAACCACGCTCGTTCTTCGGGGAGAAAACCCGATACATTTTTATTGCGCACCGGATCGTGAATATCTATGGCCTCATGGCAAATGTTATAGTCGCCACAAATGACCAATTTGGGAAACTCTTTTTTAAGCTCATCTATATACTCTTGAAAAAGGTCCATAAAATTGAATTTGTGCTCCAAACGATCTACATTGGTTCCCGAGGGAAGGTAAAGGCTCATTATGGAACATTGCTCAAAATCGGCTCGAAGCACTCTTCCTTCTTGGTCTATAGATTCTATTCCAGTGCCATAGGCTAGGTGCTGGGGTTCTTTTTTTGAAAAAATCGCCACCCCGCTATAGCCCTTTTTTTGGGCAGAAAACCAATAGTGGTGATAGCCTAGAGCTTCCAATAGGCCCACCTCCACTTGTTCTCTCAAGGCTTTGGTTTCTTGAATGCAAATCACATCTGGGTCGGCTGCTTGAAGCCAATTGGCAAAACCCTTATTTAGGGCAGCTCTAATACCGTTTACGTTATACGAAAGTATTTTCAAGTTGAGTTTTTTACGAAGATAAAAAAACCTAACTGTTATGAAAACTTATCTTGAACCGTTAACTCCCTCTTTCTTAAAGCCGTTTTAAAACGGAGGTAATGGATACCTTTTCTTCCAAAAGAGCCGCTAGGGCATCAATTGCCACACGCTGCTGTTCCATGCTATCTCGGTCTCTAAGGGTCACGGTTCGGTCTTCTAAAGTCTGATGGTCTACAGTAATGCAAAATGGAGTTCCAAGTGCATCTTGTCTTCTATAGCGTCTACCCACAGCATCTTTTTCATCATAAGCAACCGTGTGATCCCACTTGAGCCTATTAACAAGATCTTTGGCCACATCGGGCAAGCCGTCCTTTTTAACCAAAGGAAGTACAGCTACTTTAGTAGGCGCTAAAAATGGTGGGATTTTTAAAACAACTCGTGTTGTGTCGTTGTCTAGAGCTTCTTCTTGTAACGCATGCGAAAAGACAGCCAAAAACATACGGTCTAATCCAATGGAGGTCTCCAACACATAGGGCGTGTAGTTTTCGTTGCGCTCGGGGTCAAAATAAAGCAGTTTTTTACCGCTATATTGTTGGTGGTTTCCTAAATCGAAATCAGTGCGGGAGTGAATCCCTTCTAATTCTTTAAACCCGAAGGGAAATTTAAATTCGATATCGCAAGCTGCATCGGCATAGTGGGCCAATTTATCATGATCGTGGAAGCGGTAGTTGTCTTCGCCCATATGGAGTGCCAAGTGCCATTTGAGGCGTTGTTCTTTCCAATGCGCATACCATTCTTTTTGACTGCCCGGGGGAATGAAAAACTGCATTTCCATTTGCTCAAATTCACGCATTCTAAAAATAAATTGTCGGGCCACAATTTCATTGCGAAAGGCCTTTCCGGTTTGGGCAATGCCAAAAGGCAATTTCATACGCCCGGTTTTTTGAACATTTAAAAAATTAACAAAAATACCTTGGGCCGTTTCGGGTCTTAAAAACAAATCCATGGCTGTATCGGCGCTAGCTCCTAATTTGGTGCCAAACATAAGATTGAACTGCTTTACATCTGTCCAATTACGCGAACCTGATTCCGGACAGCTAATTTCCAGTTCTTCTATGAGGGCTTTAACGTCGGCTAACTTTTCTTGCTCTAGGGCCTGTCCCATTCGCTTTAGAATGTCGGCTGCTTTTTCTTGATAGCCCAACACACGTGGATTGGTAGCTAAAAATTGGTCTTTATCAAAAGCGTCACCAAAGCGTTTGGCTGCCTTGGCCACTTCTTTTTCAATTTTGGCTTCAATTTTGGCTACATGATCTTCAATCAATACATCAGCGCGGTAGCGCTTTTTAGAATCTTTGTTGTCTATGAGGGGGTCGTTAAAAGCATCCACATGGCCGGAGGCTTTCCAGGTGGTGGGGTGCATAAAAATGGCTGCATCTAACCCCACTATATTGTCGTTGAGTTGCACCATGGCTTTCCACCAATAGTCTCTAATATTGTTTTTTAGGGCCACTCCATTTTGGCCATAATCATAAACGGCACTTAAGCCATCGTATATTTCACTAGAAGGAAAAATAAAGCCATATTCTTTGGCGTGCGAAATGACTTTTTTAAACTGATCTGCTGGATTGTTCATGTCGCAAAAATAATCCTTTTTGCTATCTTTAAAAGGTGCTCAATGATTTTCCATGAAAAAAAACCATTCTGCTGTTTTTCAAGGTTTGCTTGATTTTATTTTTCCTCGTCTTTGTTTGGGTTGTAAGCAATATCTCAGTCCCAACGAGCGAGGGCTTTGCACCCCATGCTTTGTGGCTATGCCATTCACCGATCATTTTAAACAGGCTCAAAATGTGTTGCAACAAGAATTAGTGTCGCACTTGCCCATTCAGCATGCTGCTGCCCTAAGCTATTTTCAAAAAGAGGGATTGGTGGCAGAATTGGTGCATCAACTCAAATATAAAAACCAACCCAAAGTGGGGCACTATTTGGGCCGGTGGATGGGAGCGGCCCTACAAACGAGTCCCTATTTTAAACCCCTAGATGGCATCATTCCGGTGCCTTTGCATCCTAAACGAAAACGGGAACGGGGCTACAACCAAGCGGAGCTTATTGCCAAAGCCTTAGGTGACGTTATTCAAAAACCGCTGTGTTCTGAGTTTTTAGCTCGGGCTGTCTATACACCCCCCTTAGCCCTTGCCAACCAAGGTAACCGCTGGAAAATCATCAAAAATGCTTTTGTGCCTCAAGACGCCATAAGAGGGCAGACCGGTCATTTTTTATTGGTGGATGATGTGGTCACCACCGGGGCTACCCTCACGGCATGTGCGCAAGCCCTTTTGCTCCATTCTAAAATTAAATTGAGTATTGCCGTGGTTGGCTATAGGTTCTAACTACAATATTGTGTTATTTTGTAGGCATGAAAATTGTCTCTACCGTTTTCGCACTGTGGCTCTTGCTCTTATTGGTGCAGTGTGCCAAACCCGGTAGCCCCACCGGAGGGTCTAAAGATTCTATTCCCCCTAGGCTTATTAACGCCTCCCCTAAAATGAAAACGGTTAATTTTGACAAAAATGAAATACGCCTAACTTTTGACGAGTATATTTCCCTCAAAGATTTGTCTAAACAATTGATTATTTCGCCTCCCTTGGAGCGTGATCAATATACGGTTTATCCCCAAACCGGAGCAGCTAAAAAAGTGACCATTGTCTTAAAAGACACCCTTAGAAACAATACTACTTATACTTTTAATTTTGGCGAGAGCATTGTCGATTTTAACGAATCGAACCCCTTACCTTTTTTCACCTATATTCTTTCTACTGGTGCTGAAATTGATTCGTTAACGCTAAAGGGGAGGGTATTTGACGCTTTTGAAAAAGATACTGAGCGATTTATATCCCTTCAACTCTATCCAATAGACAGCACCCATACAGATTCTACCATCTACACCCAAAAACCGTTTTATGTTACAAACACCTTAGACACGCTCCTTTTTGAGTTTCAAAACTTACGTGCCGGACGCTATGAACTCATTGCCCTTCAAGATGTGGGAAGCAATTATTTGTTTAATCAAAATGCCGATAAAATTGCCTTTTTGTCAACGCCCATCACCCTACCCACCGATAGTTTGGTAACCCTCAAACTGTTTAAAGAAAAAAGGGATTTTGCCTGGGCAGACCCGGTCTATGTAAACGATCATCATGTCTATTTAGGCTATTATGGAGATTTTGAAGAGCAAAAATTTGATATTAAAAGTCCCTTGCCCGAAGGCTTTTCCTACCTCGTGAACCGCAATGAAAAACGCGACTCGCTCAACTTTTGGTTTAAAGGAGCCACACTAGACTCACTCCAATTTGATTTTCCTGTTCGTGATACAATTTTAACCAAAACGGTTTATTTTAACGCCGAACCGCTACCCGATTCTTTGGTGGTGAGTGCCAAAACAAAGGGAAATTTAGGGCTAACAGACACGTATTTCTTAGCCTCCAATTTACCCTTAATAGCTTCCGACAGCACCAAGATAGAAGTATTTGGAAAAGATTCTATTCCATTGCCTGTCGCTTTGAAAATAGGCAAAAACTATGATGATGTTTCTTTAAAATTTAAAGTCTTACCCAATGACAGCTATACCATCAACCTTTTCCCTGAGGCGCTCACCGATTTTATGGGTAACACCAATGATACGCTCAATTTTCGGATCACCACTAAAAAAATTGAAGACTACGGCAATATATTCGTACGCTTGCAATATGACGATCCAGAGCCTTTTATTTTACAACTTTTAGACAATTCTCTAAAAGTAAAAAGGTTTTATGACACCCCTAACCCAAGAGGTATTTATGAATTTCCATTATTAGATGCCGGCACCTATTATTTGCGTTTAATCAAAGATGTGAACGGCAATAAACAATGGGATACGGGAAATTATTTAGAAAAACTTCAGCCAGAGCCAGTAATTTATCTATTAGACCCGCTCACCCTAAACGCTAGAACCATAGAGTTGCGGGCCAATTGGGATTTAAACGAAACGTTTAATGTAGCTCAAAACTATCGCGATCTGCTAAAAATCGGAACTGTTTCCGAAGTGCTT
>Ga0255772_10000481_pt1 | contig 39148 bp, 53 predicted proteins | sample 071ome_34_FD_179970 | JGI IMG/M metagenome (GOLD analysis project Ga0255772, IMG submission 179970) | Coastal salt marsh microbial communities from the Groves Creek Marsh, Skidaway Island, Georgia - 071411BT metaG (version 2) | ecosystem: Environmental > Aquatic > Marine > Intertidal zone >...
CCCGGCCTTCACCGAGGCAGCCGCGATGTTCGCGGAGGTGATGCCCGAGCCGCAGAAGCGATCGAGGGTGACGCCGCTGGCCTTCATGTCGTAGCCGGCGTCGAGCGCCGACATCCGGCCGATGTCGCCGGACTGTTCCATGACCTGCGAACTCGTTCCCCACACGACATCGTCGACGTCGGCGGTGTCGAATCCGTTTCGCTCTTGCAGCGCCTTGAGCACGGTCGAACCGAGATGCTGGGGGTGGAGGTGGGCAAGCGAACCCTTGCCCTGCTTCCCGATCCCTCGGGGGGTTCGGCAGGCGTCGATGATGTAGGCCTCAGACATCTCGTCAGGCTGTCACGCCGGCGTGCCGGGCACCATTCCGCCGTCGTTGTCGATGAGCCGGGCCGTGCCGAAACGAACGGCGACGAGCAGTCGCACCTCGCCATGCAGTGGGCCGTCGGCGGCCAGCGTGTCGGCCTGCACGGCGGCGACATAGTCGAGCGCGGCGAGTGATGCGGTGGCGACAGTGTCGGCCATCACAGCCTCGACCACGGCCGGGTCGGTTTCGCCCTTGGCGATCTCGGCGAGTCCCGCATCGAGGGCCCGACGCAGGACCGGCGCCTCGGCTCGCTCCTCGGGGGTGAGATAGACGTTGCGGCTCGACATGGCGAGCCCATCGGACTCGCGCATCGTCGGGCACGAGACGACCTCGACCGGCATCGAGAGATCAGCAGCCATCCGGGCGACGACGGCGACCTGCTGCCAATCCTTCTCTCCGAAGTACGCCCGGCACTCCCCGATGATCGAAAAGAGTTTGGCCACCACCGTGGCGACCCCGGCGAAATGCTCGGGCCGGGACGCTCCTTCGAGCGGCGCAGCGACCGATGCGACGTCGACGACCGTGGCCATCGGCTCGGGGTACATCTCCTCGACCGACGGGGCGAAGATCAGGTCGACCCCGGCGTCGGCACAGCAGTCGGTGTCGCGGGCAAGATCTCGGGGATAGCTCCCGAGGTCCTCTCCTGCCGCAAACTGCAGCGGGTTGATGAAGATCGAGACGACCGTGATGTCGTTGGCTGCAACTGACGCCCGCATCAAGGACTGATGGCCGGCGTGGAGGTAGCCCATCGTCGGCACGAAGCCGATCGACCGGCCCGCAGCGCGGTGCGCATTGAGCAACCGCCGAACCTCGGCGATCGAGCCCAGAACCATCGGCTCGGTCACACGTCGCCTTCCATCGCCGCCAACCGGCGTGCCTCAGCAAGCATTGCCTCGTACGCCGCCAACTCTCGTGGCGCGCGACGGCCGATCGCGTCCCTGTGGGCGACCAGCGTCGCATCGTCACCCCGAGCGGCAGGCCCGGTTAGCGCCGCAGCAGGGCCGAGGGCCAGGGCGTTCTCCGCACTCCCGAGGGCGAGCGCCATGAGCGCGTCGGCCGGCACCCCCACCGACGCCCCGAGACGTTGGGCATGCCCGAGAAGGGCGACCAGATGGTTCGATGCGACTGCGGCGGCGGCGTGATAGAGCGCACGGTCGTCGTCGGCGATCTCGAACGTGCGGCCCCCGAGTGCAGTGGCAAGGTCAGCGACCAACGGATCCCCGGCGATGGCGAACCAGCCCCCCGTCAATCGCTCGGCACCGATCTCGGCATCCGGGAGCGACATCAACGGATGCAACGCAGCCCGACGGTCGTGAGGGGCGAGCACGTCGAGACCGAGCGAGCCGGCGACATGGGCCACGACGGCGCCGCCGGGCCGGATTGCTGCGGCGACGTCAGCGACCACGGTGTCAGGCGTGGCGATCAACACCAGGTCGACATCAGCGGCAGCGTCGTCGATCGCCACTCCTCGCCCGCGCATGTCGATCACATCCCAGTCGACAAGGTCGTCGATCGCCTTCGCGAACGAACGACCGGCCCGGCCGGCACCGATCACCCGAACCGTGACGGTCTCAGCGCTCACTGCTCCTCCAGCCGCCCGACGTTGCGAACACCTTCGGCCGTCGCCGCAGCGGCGACGTCGTAGCCGTCGGGCACGACATCGGGTGCGAGATCGGCCAAGGGCACCAGCACGAAGGCGCGCTCGAACATCCGCGGATGCGGGACGAGGAGTTCCGGCGGGTCGTCGACGGTCTCGCCGTCGACCCACAGCACGTCGACATCGAGGGTGCGTGGGCCCCAGCGGATCGTTCGAACCCGCTCGGCGTCACGTTCTCGTTCGCGACACACCTCGAGAAGCTCGTGGGGGGTGCGGGCGGTGTCGAGCTCGACCACCACATTGAGGAAAGGGTCCTGCTCCACCCCACCGACCGGATCGGTCTCGTAGGCGTCGGAGACGGCAACGACGTCGGGGATCGCAGCCACCGCAGCCCGCAAGTACTCGACTCGGTCACCCATGTTCGACCCGAGCCCGAGCAGCGCGCGCCGGGTGATGGTCATCGGGTGACGGTGAGCCGCATCCCGCTCGAGGCGAGATCCTGCGTGACCGGCGGCCGCAGCTTGCGGACTTCGACCACCACCGACTCGATGCGCTCGTCTTCGAGAATCGCCTCGCCGACACGCTGCGACATCCGCTCGAACAACTGGAACGTCTCCCGCTCGGTGACCGCCTCGATGCGAGCGAGCACGGCGCCGTAATCGACCGTGTGATCGAGCACATCGTCGTGAGTGGCGGCGACGACATCCGCATGGATGTCGATGTCGAACTCGTAGGGCTGGCGGCGATCCTGCTCCTCGGGCAGTGCACCACAGATGCACATCAGGCGCAGACCTCGGAGCTGGATAACGGTGCTCATCAGTCGTCGTCGGGCTCGGCGACGCCGCCATCGTCAATCTCGTCGTCCGCGGTGTGGGCGAACGCATCGACCGGGACCTCCGAGGACGGATCGCAGCGGTCGACCATCGCCACGAGTTCGCGGGCAACCTGGCCAAGCTCACGCTCGAACAGCCGCTCCGTGATCGAAATGGCCTGCGGACCGCTGGGAACAAGCCCCATCCACAACAGATAGGCCGCGACAAGGCCGGTGATGCGCTCGCCGAGCTGCTCTCGGTGCACCACGATCTTGTCGCCGGCAGCGACATGGTCCCGGATGGTGGCCATCGACCGGGTGAGGCTCAACGGGCCAGCCGACGGGCCGCTGAAGGGCACGTGGTGGAACGGCACCCCCATCTCCTCATAGTTGTGCAGGTTCTGGTTCGAACTGCACAGCGACACGACGAAGTCGAAGTTGTTCTGCCGGATCCAGATGATCTCTTCTTGGCGACGAACCTTGCGATGCGCCGAGCTGTAGCCGCCCGGACGCTCGCACACCGCCACCTTGTCCTTGATCACCCAGGTGAAGTGGCGGGGTTCGATGCCCTGTGCCCACTTGCCTCTCATCGTGCGATCACCCCCACGGCGTGGACGGTAGCCCGCACATCGTGAACTCGGACCATGTCCACCCCCAAAAAACTCCCCCACGTGGCTATGGAGAGCGAACCCTCCAGGCGGTCGTCGGTCGGGACGGGTTCGGGAACACCGCCGTGAACGGTGGCGTCGCTCGCAGCGTGCAGATCCCCGATGCTGCGTTTGCGGCTGACACCAAGCAGTACCGGAGCGAGCGCCGTGAACCGGTCGAGGTTCGCGACGAGGTCGAGATTGTGCTCGAGGGTCTTGCCGAACCCCACACCGGGATCAACCCAGATCTGTTTGACGCCGGCGGCCTGGCCCCGAGCGACCGCGTCGACGAGGAACCCGTGAACCTCTTCGACGACGTCGTCGTAGGTCGGATCGTTCTGCATGGTCGCACTCGGACCACCGGCATGCATGGCGATCCAGCCGGCACCATGGTCGGCGGCGACCGACTCAAGCGAGGCACTGACGTCGTTCACGATCGTTGCGCCGGCGACGATCGCAGCCTCGGCCACCTCAGCCTTGGTGGTGTCGATCGACACGATCGTGTCGGGGCGAGCGGCAACGATGCCCTCGATGACCGGAACGACCCGATCACGTTCGGTCGAGGCATCGACCGGCGTGGCGCCAGGACGGGTCGACTCGCCCCCGACGTCGACGACGGCGGCACCCTCATCGAGAAGAGCAAGCGCATGGGCAACCGCCGCCTCGGCGGTGTCGAATCGGCCACCGTCGCTGAACGAATCAGGGGTGACGTTGACGATCCCCATCACCCTCGACATGGCAGATCAGCCCTGACCCAAGAATCGCATCGCCTCGGCACGGGTGGCGACGTTGGCGCGGAAGATGCCGGTGACCGACGAGGTCACGGTCGAGCTGCCGGCCTTGCGGACACCGCGCATCGACATGCACAGGTGCTCGGCCTCTACCACCACGAGCACGCCGCGCGGCTGGAGATTCTCCTCGAGGGCATCCGCAACCTGACGAGTCAAGCGCTCCTGCACCTGGGGTCGCTTAGCGTAGCCGTCGACGAGTCGAGCGACCTTGGAAAGCCCGATCACGTTGCCGCTGCGGTTCGGGATGTAGGCGACGTGCGCCTTCCCGATGAAGGGGATGAGATGGTGCTCGCATAGCGAGTACATCGGAATATCGCGGACCATGACCATCTCGTCGTGGTCGGCTTCGAACACGGTAGCGAGGTGCTCAGACGGCTCCTGATGAAGACCGGCGCAGATCTCCGCGTACATGCGAGCGACCCGGCTGGGGGTGTCGAGCAATCCGTCGCGATCGGGATCCTCACCGATCGCAAACAGGATCTCCCTAACGGCGGCGGCGATACGTTCCTGATCGACTTCCGGTGCGTGGACCCCGTCGATCAGCGGCTTGGTGGGTTTGGTCACCTTGCGAGAGTAGTCCCGTGTCACTCTGGTTCGAATACCCGAATGGCATCGAGTTCGCGGTAGTGCTCCGCCACGTCGAGTCCGTAGCCGACGACGAAATCGGGCGGGATAGGGAACCCGGCGTATCGGGCACCGCTGTCCTCTGCCCCTTCCCGCACGAGCAGGGCACAGATCTCGAGACTCGCAGGCCGACGGTCACCGAGCACGCTGCGCAGATACGCGAGCGTCAGGCCGGAGTCGACGATGTCTTCGACCAAGATCACATCGCGGCCCTCGATGTCGGTCTCGAGATCCTTCACGATGCGCACGACACCGCTGGAGGTCGTGCTGGTGCCGTACGACGACACCGCCATGAAGTCGAGTTCGACGGGCAGATCGATCGCACGGGCGAGATCGCTCATGAACACGAACGCACCCTTGAGGACCCCGACGAGCAGAGGGCGGCGCCCCTGGTAATCAGCCGTGATCTCCGCGCCGAGCTCGGCGACTCGGGCGGCGAGGTCGTCGGCGGCAATGATCGTGCGGCCGATCGAACCGGCGGGGACGTCGCTCACCGTGGGGACCGTAGCCGCTCTTCGGTCGATCGTGTGCCGGATACCGGCGATGCCCTCACGCCGAATCGCCGTGTCACGGCCGTCGGGCTGCGAGCGCAAAACGACGAAGGTCCGGGCCAAAGCCCGGACCTTCGATCGATACAGCTCAGGGTGTGAGCGTGATCGGCACGCCGATCACATCATGCCCATGCCGCCCATGCCGCCCATCGGATCGCCGCCCATCGGCATGGCCGGGGCTTCCTCGGGCTTGTCGGCGACGAGCGCCTCGGTGGTGAGCAGCAGACCGGCGATCGACGCTGCGTTCTGCAGCGCCGCACGCGTGACCTTGACCGGGTCGATGACACCGGCGTCGATCAGGTCGACCATCTCGCCCGTTGCAGCGTTGAAGCCGGTCGAACCCGACTCGGCCTCGACCCGCTGCACGACGACCGCACCCTCGTGACCGGCGTTGCTCGCAATGAGCTTGGCCGGCGCCTCAAGGGCAGCGTGGATGATGCGAGCACCGGTGGCCTCGTCGCCCTCGAGCGAGCCGAGGAGATCGGCCACGGCCGAACGGCTGCGGAGAAGGGCCGTACCGCCACCGGCGACGATGCCCTCTTCGATGGCCGCACGAGTCGCCGAGAGGGCGTCCTCGATGCGGTGCTTCTTCTCCTTGAGCTCGACCTCAGTGGCTGCGCCCACCTGGACGACAGCGACACCGCCGGCCAGCTTGGCGAGCCGCTCCTGAAGCTTCTCGCGATCCCAGTCCGAGTCAGTGTTCTCGATCTCGGCCTTGATCTGAGCCACGCGGCCCTCGACGTCGGCGGTCGAGCCGGCGCCCTCGACGATGGTGGTGTCGTCCTTGGTGACAACGACCTTGCGAGCCGAGCCGAGCAGGCTCATGTCGGCAGAGTCGAGCTTCAGACCGACCTCTTCGGCGATGACCTGGCCACCGGTCAGGATGGCCATGTCCTGCAGCATTGCCTTGCGGCGCTCGCCAAAGCCCGGGGCCTTGACGGCCACCGAGTTAAACGTGCCGCGGATCTTGTTCACCACGAGGGTGGCGAGCGCTTCGCCCTCGATGTCCTCGGCGATGATCAGCAGGGGCTTGCCCGACTGCATGACCTTTTCGAGCACAGGCAGGAGATCCTGCACGTTCGAGATCTTACCCTGGTTGAGCAGGATGTACGGCTCGTCGAGCACGGCTTCCTGGCGCTCGGCGTCGGTGACGAAGTACGGCGACAGGTAGCCCTTGTCGAACTGCATGCCCTCGACGAAGTCGAGATCCATACCGAAGGTGTTGGACTCCTCGACGGTGACCACACCGTCCTTGCCGACCTTGTCGATCGCGTTGGCGATGGTCTCGCCGATCGAGGTGTCGGCCGCCGAGATCGAGGCGACCTGGGCGATCTTGTCCTTGGAGTCGTCGACCTGCACCGACTGACCGGCGAGGTTCTCGACAGCGGCGGCAACGGCCTTCTCCATGCCCTTCTTGACACCCATCGGGTTGGCACCCGCTGCAACGTTGCGCAGGCCCTCGCGAACGAGCGCCTGGGCGAGCACGGTGGCGGTGGTGGTGCCATCGCCAGCGATGTCGTTGGTCTTGGTCGCAACTTCCTTGACCAGCTGGGCACCCATGTTCTCGAACTGGTCTTCCAGCTCGACCTCACGGGCGATGGAGACACCGTCGTTGGTGATCGTGGGAGCACCGAACTTCTTGTCGAGCACCACATTGCGGCCCTTCGGGCCGAGGGTCACCTTGACGGCGTCGGCGAGCTTGTTGACGCCCGCCTCGAGGCCGCGACGCGCCTCTTCGTTGAACTTGAGAATCTTGGCCATGGTGCGAGGGTCAGCCGATCTTCGCGAGCACGTCGCGAGCGTTGAGGATCAGGTAGTCCTGGCCCTCGTTGCTGATCTCGGTTCCGCCGTACTTGCTGTAGACGACGACGTCGCCGACGGCGATATCCATGGGGATGAGGTCGCCGGACTCGCTGCGACGGCCGGGGCCGACGGCGATGACCTCACCCTGCTGGGGCTTTTCCTGGGCGGTGTCAGGGATGACGAGGCCACTGGCGGTGGTGGACTCAGCTTCGCTGGAACGGACCACGATGCGGTCCTCGAGGGGCTGCAAGCTCATTCGATCCTCCGAGAATCGGGTTGTTTTCGGCAACTGCTTGGGAACCCCGAGCACGCTTAGCACTCGGGGCTGCCGAGTGCTAACGATACGACGCGGTCCCGGCAGCGACAACCCTTCGAAGGGCAGATTGCGGCGGAATCAGGAGGCGGGAAGCCGGAGCGACGGATTCGCCCCGATGTCGAGTGGCGAGGGGCCATCGGCATGGAGGCGCCACCATGCCGCAGCCGCCACCATCGCCGCGTTGTCGGTGCACATGGCCCGACTCGGCAGGAACGCCCGATAGCCGTCCTCCACACAGACATCCAAGGTCTTCTCCCGCAGTCGCGAGTTCGCCGCAACGCCCCCAGCGAGGCACAGCCCCTTCGCTCCGACCTCCTGGGCGGCGCGGCGCGCCTTGCCGACGAGCACGTCGGCCACCGCCTCCTGGAACGACGCTGCGACATCGTTGACATCAGCGTCGGGGTGCTTGCGAACATGGTTCACAACCGCCGTCTTGAGGCCCGAGAACGAAAAATCCCAGCCGTCGTTGGCCATTGCCCGAGGGAAGCGGATTGCAGTGGGGTCGCCGTCGATCGCCAGCCGGTCGATCACCGGCCCGCCCGGGTAGCCGAGATCCATAAAGCGTGCGACCTTGTCGAACGCCTCTCCAGCTGCGTCGTCGAGCGTCGAACCGAGCACGCGGTACCGAAGGTGGTCCTCCATCACGATCAGCATCGTGTGCCCACCGCTCACCAGGAGCACGACCAACGGCATCTCGAGATCGGGCTCCTCGAGAAAAGCGGCATAGAGATGGGACTCGAGATGGTTCATCGCGATGAACGGCACGTCCCACACGAGCGACATCGCCTTGGCCGCCGACACGCCGACGAGCAGCGCACCGACGAGGCCTGGGCCGTGGGTGGCCGCGATGGCATCGATCTCGTGGTCGTCGATGCCGGCCTCGACGATCGACTGGGCGATGACCGGCATGATCGACTCGACATGGGCACGGCTGGCGACCTCGGGCACGACACCGCCGTAGCGCTGATGGATCTCGATCTGGCTCGACACGACCGAGGACATGACGTCGGTCCCTTGTCGCACGACGGCGGCCGCCGTCTCGTCACAGCTGGTCTCGATGCCGAGAATGCGATCGGCGGTCATGAGGCGGCTCCGTCGGGGATCGGGTTGAGTTGAGCGGCGACCCGATCGAGCCGCTCGCCGATCTCCGGCGAGTCGAGATCGTGGAGCCACATGATGACGGCGTCGTCGGTGGGCCGGTCGTAGTAGCGACTGCGAATGCCCGCAGGCGCGAACCCGAGGCGGCCATAGAGCCGCTGGGTGCGGTGCGCCTGAGCGCGCACCTCGAGGGTCGCTGCGGTGGCGCCGGCGGCAATGCCAAGGCGCAGCAATTCGATACAGAGGCGGGTGCCGTGGCCTTTGCCTTCGTGGTCGGGGTCGACGGCAACGGTCGTGATGTGAAGCTCGTCGAGCACGCGCAGCGTGCCGGCATGAGCGACGACATCGTCGTTGTCGCGAGCGACGAGGTGGGTGCGGTCGTCGGCGGCAAGTTCGGTGCGCCACTGGGACGCCGACCACGGCCGGCTGTAGCAACGAGAATCGATCGCACAGACGGCATCGACGTGACGCCCCGCCATGGGTTCGAGGACGACACTCATGAACTCGCCGTATCCCACTTGGCGACGGCGTCAGGCCGTCGCAGGTAGAGCGGCTCGATCTCGTCGGGGCGCACGAACTCCTCGCGCATCGCCCGGGCATGGGCGAGGCTCACGAGGGCTGAAGCGGACGGGAAGGCGAGGACATCGTCGGCGATCTCGACACCGCTCACATCCTCGAACAGGTGGCGATGAGCGAGCGCGCCATCACCAACGATCAGCACCTCAGAGGCGTCGGCCACGATCGCCGATCGGAGCTCCTCGGGTTGACCGACCGCCGGCTCGGTGATGCGCTGCACCCCGCCGGGAACGGACCGATAGGTCGCGTGGAAGACCTCACCACGTCGGGCATCGACGGCTGCGGTGATCATCCGGTCGGTGTGACCGACCGGGAAGGCGAGCAGGTCGAGCGACGTGACCCCGATCATCGGAATCCGCAGGGTGGTGGCCATCGCCAGCGCCGTGGTGACGCCGACGCGCAGACCGGTGAAGAGACCCGGCCCGATATCGATCGCGATCGCGCCGATGTCGGTGAGTTGTACTCCGGCCTGCTCGGCGACGAACCTGATCTGCGGCGTCAGCGACTCGGCGTGACGACGACCCCGCGAGGAGTGAGCGGACGCGATCGTTCCCTCATGACCCCCGATCGCACAACCGACGCGGGCCGTCGCGGACTCGATCCCGAGGATCAACATGTCGCCTCCCATGGCACGAGGCGTCGGGAGAGCTCCGTCAGCCGGGAGGTCCACCGCTCGCCAACGGCAACGAACTCGATACGGCGCTCGTCATCGTCGTCGGCGAGCAGGATCCGGACCTCGAGACGGTCGGGCGGCAGCGCAGGAAGGATGTTGTTGCCCCACTCGACGAGGGTGACGCCGTCCTCGAGAAGTTCGGGAATGGCGAGATCCTCGGCATCGCCGAACTGCTCAATGCGATAGGCGTCGAGATGGTTGACGACCATGTCGCCCTCGTAGCGATTGGCGAGGGTGAAGGTCGGGCTGGTGACGGGCTCGTCGACGCCGACCGCCCGAGCGAAGCCCTGGGTGAAGTGGGTCTTGCCTGCGCCGAGATCACCGACGAGCACCAGAAGATCGCCATCGACGACGAGGGCGGCAACCTCGGCCGCCACAGCTTGGGTTCCGGCGACGTCGGTGGTGGCGCAGGAGATCACTCTTCGAGGCTACCGACCGTGCTTCGGATGGCCGTCTCGACGGCGACGACGGCGAGCATCCGAACCTGATCGACCGGAGCCTCGACCTCGCCCGTCGCCGCCGCGACGAAGCCGTCGCCGTCGCTGCGCATGTGCGGCGGGAAGACCGCCCGGGCAAGGCCATCGTGGGCGCCCTGGGCGACGACGAGGCACTGACCGGCGTCGAGCACGGCATTGGTCACAACCACACCGATCACAGTGTTGGTGCTGAGGTCCTCCCCCAACGGGTCGTCGGCGAGGGGCCAGGCCGACGCCCCGTCGCGGATTCGGGCCGGATCGCTCCCGTCGTCGATGTCGCCAACCGCGTTGACCGCAACGACAGCGGAGACCGCCAACTCGCCATCGGCCATCGTGGCGATCCCGAGGCCGGCATCGATCGCACGATCGGCCCCACGCCACTTCCCCACCGTTGCGCCGGTACCCGCACCGACCCTCCCGACGGCCGGATCGGTCGTAGCCGCACGCAGGGCGAGTCGGCCGTGTTCGGCGTTCGGACGAACAGAGGCATCTCCCACGCCCAGGTCATAAAGCGACATGCCGACCACGATCGGGACGACGCCATGTGGCGTCTCGAAGCCGATGCCAGCCTCGCCGAGTGCGTCAGCCACACCGCTGCCAGCGGCCAGCCCGAAGGCCGAGCCGCCCGACAAGACGACCGCATCAAGACGACCGACCCGCCGAACAGGATTGAGCAGCTCGAACTCGCGAGAGGCAGGTGAGCCGCCCCGGATCTCCCCCGATGCGGTGGCGCCCTCCGGCAGTCGCACGACCGTGCACCCGGTGCGGGCCTCCGAATCGGTCCAGTGCCCCACGGTGACGCCGTCGACGAGTCGCATGCCGACGACGTTAGGCGGCGCAGCTCATCGTCGGAGGAGTTCGTCGAGTCGATGGTCCATCCGCTCGGCGGTCACTGGCCACGCATGGACCGCCATCGCCTCGGCCAGCCCTTCCGGCACAGACGCCCCCGCCGCAATGTGGGCGATGACCTCGGCAAGCCGCTTCCCGAGTCCCCCCTCGGCGTAGAGACAGTCGTCGTGGTGGGACACCGGGATGATCTCCGGGTAGGCGAGCGCATCGGGCAGCACTGGCCAGGCCCCGGCCGCGATCGCCTCCACCACGGCGATGCCGAAGTTCTCGCCTTTGGCCGCCGACACGACGACGTCGGCCCGATCGAGGAGCGCCTCGTAATCGGGCCGGTCGAGGAACCCACGCGCCACCACCCGATCCCCAAGCCCGTCGAGCAGCGGATCGATAACGGCCGCCTCGCCGCCCTCGTGATCACCGACGACTGCGAGGTCGAGATCGATTCCGCGCTTGAGGAGTCGCCGGACCGTTCCAATGACCGCACCCACATCCTTGTCGTGGTGCCACCGCTGATTCGACACCACGAGCGGACGTTGCGCTCCGGGCGGTCGAGATCGCCGCTCGCGAATGTCGACACCGGGGTGCTCGATGCGCAGCTTGGCGTCGAGCGCCGCTCGTTCGGGCTCATGGCCGTGGTCCGGGGCCGAGGCGAGGAGTCGGTCGAGCCCGGCGACAAGTTCGTCTCGTTGGAAGGCGCTGTTGCACCAGATCTCGTCGGCAACGACCAGGCTGCGCCACTGCGTCCACGCAAGCCCGGTATCGAGGGACTCGCCGGGTTGACGGGGATAGGTGAGCTGGTTCTCGTGGAGGTACTGCACCCATGTCGCTCCGGGGAGATCGACCATGCCGCGGAACGCAGCGAGGTCGAGCATGTTGGACGCCACGACCACATCGACAGGTGGGCGCGTGGTCTCGGCGAGGAGCCGAGCAAGCGACACCGAGCCGCCGCGCATCCGCCAGCGCCAATGTCGACCCTCATGACCGAGGATCTCGATGTCGTGACGGGAGTGCGCCGCCCACCCTTCGGACCACGCACGATGGGATCCGCCGAGAAACGGCTCGACCAGCAGAATCCTCGCCATCAGCCGTCGGTGAGCAGCAGGGCGAGCCGCTCGGGCAGATCCGATGCGACGAGGCCCATCTGCTCGCGTCCGGCCTCGGCATGGAGCCACGCCGCAGACGCCGCTGCGCGAACGGGATCGACCCCCTGGGCGAGCAAGGCGGTGATCGCTCCGGCGAGTACATCACCAGTGCCGGCCGTGGCAAGTGCCGGGCCACCGTTGGCCACGACCAGGGCCGGTCCATCGGGGTCGGCCACGATCGTCGTCGCTCCCTTGTGGACGACGACAGCGCCGATACCGGCTGCGAGTTCTCGGGTGGCGGCGATGGGATCAGAAGAGGTGTGACCGGTGAGCCGGGCGAACTCGCCGCCGTGCGGGGTCAGCACGGTCGGCGCAACACGATCCCGGATCGCATCGAGGAACTCGGCCTGCAGTGCGTCACCGTCGAGAACGAGCGGACGGTCGACGCCGAGCACCGTGGCCACATCGACATCGTGGCCGGGGCCGAGTCCGGGACCCACGAGGACGGCGGCCACCCGATCAAGGTCGGCGACCGCTGCGGCACCCCACGCCGACGCCGGGAGCGAATGCCCGACTGCCTCAACCGGATCCTCAACGCCATCGCGTCCCGGGATCGCCACCTGGACATAGCCCGCCCCCAGGCGCTGGGCCGAGCGGGCGGCGAGGCGAGGAGCGCCAGTCATCGTGGACGACCCGCCGATAATGCGGATGGCGTGGTGCCATTTGTGCACCGTGGCCGCCGGTACGGGTAGCCAGTCGGCCACGTCGGACCCTTCGACGAGGTCGATCGTCGAGTCGCTCGTGTCGAGGCCGATGTCGGCAACCACCACCTCGCCGGACAGTTCCCGGCCTGGTTCGAGAAGAAGGCCGGGCTTCATCGCCGCAAAGGTGATCGTGCGATCGGCGGCGACCGGCGAACCGAGGCGCGCCCCGGTGAGACCGTCGACCCCGGACGGGATGTCGACGGCGAGGACGGGGACGCCATCGGGAACGGCTGGGAAGTGGTAGGGGCGACTGAGGCCCGTGCCGTAGGCGGCATCGATGACGAGATCGACCTCGATCGGCAGCGTGGCGATGTCGGAATCGAGCACCACGCATCGCACACCACGCCGTTGGAGCCGGGTGGCGGCAGCGCGGCCATCGGCACCGTTGTTGCCCTTGCCTGCGACGACCGCCACGCGCCGTCCATACGTCCCGCCCAGGAGGTCGACGGCGGTGCGAGCCACCGCTGCGCCGGCACGTTCAACGAGCGCAGCGACCGGCACGGGCGCGGCGGCGTCAATCGCCGCCATCTCGGCGGGGGTGACGATCGGGATCACTCGGGCAACGCCGCCACGACCGCCTGCGCAAGCGTGTCAGTGTGGGTGAGACTGATCTCGAAGCGTCCGGCCCCCTTGCTCCGGGCGAACGCGGCCGCCTCGCCGTGCAGCACGAGTTCGGGATGGCCGTCGTTATGGCGAACGACCTCAACCTCGCTGAAGCGAACGGCGCCGAGGCCCGACTTCAGCGACTTGAGGAACGCCTCCTTCGCTGCGAACCGGGCGGCAAGGGGGCGGGCGGGATCGCCACTCGTGTCGGCGTAGGCGAGTTCGGCGTCGCAGAACAGACGCGTCCGAATCCCCGGGGTGCGGGTAAGCACCTCGCGGAAACGGTCGATATCGACGAGGTCGGTTCCGATCCCGATCATCCTGCGACCCTACAGGGCCGTCGACAGCCGACCGGTGGGCCGAGCGTCAGCCCACCCGCCAGCGGTCGGCCAGATCGTTGATCGGCAAGGTGAGCAGATCGGCGACCGGCTGCTGACCGAGGAGGTCCTCCCGGAAGGTCGGCTCGGTCTCCATCACGGCGTCGCGCACCGCCGAGTAGCGGTGGCGGTAGCCCTGCAGCACACCGCGGGCGGCGGCGGGCGACAGCTCGTCGGCGAGTTTCACCTGGAGCAGTGTGAGCCCGGTGGTGATGTTGTCCTTCACTTCGGGCACGATCACGACGGTTCGGTCATCGGAGCGGCCCCGGGCGACAAACACCCGTCGCTCGAGCGCCACCTGATGCTTCGTTCCCTTCAGGGTCGGGTTGCGGTCGGTGCGAGAGGCGATGTTGCGGCTGATGCCGCCTCGGTCGACGACCACGGCCGTGGCATCGCCATCGCCGTCAGCGTCCATACCCTCGATGCGATAGCGGGTGTGACCGAGCACGTCGTCGATCGCCGGGTCGAGGTCCGCAAGGGTGCGCAGCGAAGCGTAGGACAGGCGATCGCGCGGAGCCCCCGCATCGAGAACGGCCCGACTGAGCGCAGCGTCGAGGAGTGTCTCGTCGGAGCGAGAGATGCCGACCGTCACGGTTTTGGCCTGGTGCTTAATGGCGTCGATCGGGCGGGTGAGTTCCTCGATGCCGAGGGTGAGAGCAGCGGCGAGATCATCGAGGACAACGGCAGGCGTGCCCACCTTGCCGTATTCGATCTGGTACGCCTCGAGCGGTGACGAACCGAGCGCAAACCGGAGAAGCGACGCAATCTTGCTCGCCGTCGACGCCTCCATGTGGCCGTTGAACTCGCCGGTGCGCAACAGGTCGAAGAACGAAGCAGCTGTTCGTTCGAGCGTGGACTCGACCGACACGAGCGCCTCTTCACCACTCATCTGAGGGTGTGCGGCAGCCTGCTCAATCGCGCTCCTGGCCTCGCGCATCGGGCGAGCCTGCGCATCGATGGCCAGCGCCGCCTCGTACCCGAAGAGGTGGCCAGCCATCGTCGAGAGGATGAAGCCCAGACGAGGATCGACCGCCGGCACCGGGAGCACGGCAAGCGCGCTTGAGAACCGCGACTGGTCCTCGTCGGCCACGACGATCGGCGCCGCCTTGTGCGCCCGAAAGATCGCCACTTCCTTGGCGACATCGTCGGCGGTCGAGCCGGACAGGCCGGCGGCACACACGAAAATCAGCGGTTCAGACGACAGGTCGATGTGTTTCTTGTCCTCGGTGCTGTCGGCGGCGATCGACTTGTAACAGAGTTCGCTCAGCTTGACCCGGACCTCCTGCGCTGCGATCCGGTTGGGGCCGTTGCCAACCATCGCCCAGTAGCGCCGGCTCGGCGCGAACTGGCGGGCGGCCTCGCCGATGATGTCGCGGCGATCGAGCACGGTCTCCATCGCAGCCGGCAGTTCGGTGATGCCCTTCAACAACGCAGCGCGGTCGTCGGCCATCTCGTCACCGAGCAACTCGTCGGTGATGGCGATCGACAGCAAGAGGCCAGCCGCGATCTGCGAGTAGAACGCCTTCGTCGAGGCGACCGACATCTCGACGTCGCGACCATCGGAGGTGTACAGCACACCATCGGCACGATCGGTGAGATCGCTCCCCCGCCGGTTGACGATCGCGATGACGTTGGCACCTCGGTTGCGAACGATGTCGACCGTGCGGTTGGTGTCGGTGGTCGTGCCGGACTGGCTGACGGCGACGATCAAGGTGTCGCTCATGTCGGGCCGCAGCCGGAAGCCAGAGAGCTCGGTGGCGAGGACAGCTTCCACCTCGATCTCACCGTTGGGAGTGAGGGCATCGAGGCCGGCCGCAAGCGCCTGACCAGCAACGGCTGCCGTACCCTGCCCGATCGCGAGCACCCGCGTGATGGTGCCGTTGCGAACCAGTTCGCGAATTTCGTCGGGGATCACCGAAGGCCCGAGCGAGACCCGCAAGCCAGCGTCGGTCTCGACGATCTTGCCGCGGAGCGTTTTGCGGAAGGACGTCGGCGACTCGCCGATCTCCTTCATCAGATAGTGCGGGTGATCACCCCGATCGATATCGCGAGTGGTGATCTGAGCAACCGCGACGTCGTCAGCCGCAACAGCCAGATCGGTGCCGTCGTACGCCTTGCGCAGCATCCCCTCAACCGTTCCCGCGAGATCACCGTCAAGCTCGATGATCTGACCGCGACTGGCGTTGGGATTCTCGGGGTTGCCGGGCGTCTCGCCGTCCATGCGGACATAGTGAGCCGTCTCTTCAACCACGCCATAGGGCTCGGAAGCGACGATGTACGCGTCTTCGGCGAGACCGATGTAGAGCGCCTGACCAGAGCCGCGCAGCGCCAGCTGAAGCTTGTCCGGTGCGGCCGCCGTGCACGCACCGATGGCCACGGAACCTTCGAACGTCGCGACCGTGCGCCGGAACGCTTCAGCCGACTCGAGCCCCTCACCGAGACGCCGGCTCGTGAGCGACGGGATGACCTTGGCATCGGTGGTGATGGACGGCGTGATCGTCACACCCTCCTCGGCGATCAGATCGGCGAAGTTGTCGACATCGCCGTTGAGCGCGCCGACGACATAGGGGCCGGAAGCGTCGAGCAGCTCGCTGTTGAGCGGGTGAGCATTCGGCTCGGAGATGATGCCGATCGACGCCCAACGGGTGTGGCCGAGCACCAGGGTGCGGGCGGTTTCGTTGGCGAGCGCAGCGTTGAGCAACGCGTCGTCGGCAAACGCTTGGCGGATCACCGCCGTGTTGTCGCCGAGCTCACCGATTTCGGCAGCGGTCTTGTGCACGATGCTCAGGACCCCGTCGACGACACGAACCGAGCCGGTGCCGAAGTTGGGGTCGCCCGAACGACGGGCGATCTCGGCGGCAATCACTGGATCGTCGAGGTCGAGCGCATGGTCGTGGACGAGGACGTGCAGGCCGGCGCTATCGCGACCGCGGACCTCGAGTCGGTCGATCGCCGACAGGGCCTGGTGGATCGACAGGAAGGCCTCGAGCGAGCCGGTCTGCATCGCACCGCCGTTGAGGTGGCTGACGACCTCGGCGGCCCGGAGTCGATCGCGGGTGATCGCCCACACCCCATCGCGAACGGCGATCAGGGCCTGGTTGCGGGCTTCGAGTTGGCTCGTCGAAAGCGTGCCGTCCTGCTCGAGTCGCTGTTCCTCCTGCTCGACCGCGGCGAGGAGTGCGTCGCAGTGGTGCACCAGCGCCGGGCCCAGGCTGGGCTCGGCCAGAAGGAGGCGGAGACCGGGGACACCGCGCAGGAGGGCGTCGGCCTCGGCAAGGCGCGCACCGACCCCCGCAATGGTGTCGGTGGCATCGGGGCCGGAGACGAACAGGGCGGCCTGCCCCGCGACGAGGTCAAGGACCGCCTGGCTCGTCGGCGTTGCTCGTGTCGAAGGGCGCCGGACTACGGCGATGATCCCGCACATCGGTGTGTCTCTCCCGCGAAGCCAGGCTGCGTTCCGAGCCGAGTATCCGCAGAGCGCAGTCTAGGACCGTCACCCGGCCGTCAAGGTTCAGCCGAAGAGCGACTCGACGGCCGCCACGAGACCATCGGCCTCCATCCGGGCCTCGGCATCGGTTTCGGCTTCGACCATCACCCGGATGAGCGGTTCGGTACCCGAGGGTCGAATCAGCACACGGCCCCGGCCGGCCATACGGGCAAGCGATGCGTCGATAAACGGGGCGAGCGGCCCATCGACGTCGACAGGCCGCCGGGCAACCCGGACGTTCTGCAGCACCTGCGGCAGGCGGGTCATTGCCGCATCGGCCAACGCGCCGAGCGGGCGCCCTCGGCGCGCCACGATGTCAAGCAGTTGCACCGCCGTGAGGAGGCCATCACCGGTCGATGCGAGCTCGCGGAAAATCACATGGCCGGACTGTTCGCCACCGAGCGAATACCCCCCTGCATCGAGCGCCTCCAGCACGTGGCGGTCGCCGACCTTCGTGTCGACGATGTGGATGCCAGCGTCGTGCATTGCCCGCCGGAAACCGAGGTTGGTCATGACGGTGACGACGACCGCATCACCGGCGAGACGCCCTCGGGCCTTGGCATCGAGCGCGCACAGAGCGATGATCTGATCGCCGTCGATCAGACGACCATCGGCGTCGACCGCGAGGAGCCGGTCTGCGTCACCGTCGAAGGCGACGCCGAGGTCGGCGCCGCGTTCGACGACAGCGGCCTGCAACGACGCTGGATGGGTCGACCCACACCCGTCGTTGATGTTGGTGCCATTGGGAGCGGCATGGAGCATCGTCACATCGGCACCGAGGCGGGTCAGCGCCCGGTGGGCGACGTCGTACGCCGCACCGTTCGCCGCATCGGCGACGACGACGAGTCCAGTGAGGCTGCGCCCCTCGAGGCTGGCGACGACGCGTTCGACGTGGGACTCGGCCGCAGTGTCGTGGGCGTCCACGATCGCCGGGCTCGCCTCGATCTCGGTCCCGAGCAATGCGTCGAAACGGGCCTGGATCTCGTCCTGCACCCGATCACCGAGCTTCGACCCGCCGGGGGCGAAGAATTTGATGCCGTTGTCGTACCAAGGATTGTGCGACGCCGAGATCATCACTCCGGCGACCTGATGAGCGGCACACCATCGGGCGACTGCCGGAGTCGGTACAACGCCGAGATCGACTGAATCGCCACCGGCGGCAGCGACACCAGCATGCACGGCATCGGCGAGTTCCGGCCCCGAGGCACGGGTGTCTCGACCGACAGCAAAGCCACGGTGACCGAGGATCTCCGCGCCGGCCTGCGCGAGGGCGCGGACGGGCGCAGGAGTCAGTTCGGTGCGGGCATCACCCCGCATGCCGTCGGTTCCGAAGGTCAACGTCACGGCATCATCATCGGCCGAAGACGACCGGAGGCAATGGATCGGCGCGCAGCGCGATCCGTGGCGCGATCAGCGCTTGCTGTACTGCGGAGCCTTGCGGGCCTTCTTGAGGCCGTACTTCTTGCTTTCCTTCTTGCGAGGATCGCGGGTGAGGAAGCCGGCCGACTTGAGGGCGCCACGGTGCTCGGCGTCGAGTTCGACAAGGCCACGGGCGATCCCGAGGCGCAGCGCCCCGGCCTGGCCGGTGGTGCCACCGCCATGAATGGTGGCGTCGATGTCGTAGGACTCACTGGTCTCCGTGACGGTGAGCGGCTCGAGCAGCGCTTCGACCTGCACCTTCGACGGGAAGAATTCGTCGACCGGGCGGCCGTTGACGGTGACGGTGCCGGAGCCGTTGCGGAAACGCACGCGGGCGACAGCACGCTTGCGACGGCCGGTGGTCTGGGTGAGCGGAGTGGTCATCTCAGGATCCTCGTGGCGAATCAGGCGCGAGCTTCGTAGGTGGCGTGCGCGATCTCGAGCGGCTGGGGGTTCTGCGCCGCATGGGGGTGCGTCGGACCGGCGTAGACCTTCAGCTTGGAGATCTGCGCACGACCGAGGCGGGTCTTGGGGATCATGCCCCGGATGGTGTCCATCACGGCCTGCTCAGGCTTGCGGGCCATCTTCTCGGCATAGGTCTCGCTCCGGAGACCACCGGGGTAGCCGCTGTGACGGTGGACGAGCTTCTTCTCGGCCTTGCCCGAGGTGAGCACGACCTTGTCGGCGTTCACGATGATGACGTGATCGCCCATGTCCATGTGCGGGGTGTAGGTCGGCTTGTGCTTGCCACGCAAGATGTTGGCGACTTCGGTCGACAGGCGGCCGAGCACGAGGCCTTCGGCGTCGACGATGTGCCAAACGCGTTCGACGTCGCCGGCCTTCGGGGTGTAGGTGGACACGGTGTTCCTCCGCGGAACGAAAGGATGAGAACAAATCGTCCGGCGCCGAATACGGGCGCTCAGGACCGACGGACAAGCCTACGGGCGCAATCAGGCAACAGCAATCGTTGCACCGCGCGAAATCCGCGGCCGTCACCCATCGCCGGGGTAATGGGCCCGGGTGAGTTCGAGACCCTGCGGCGGTGCCGGCGATGGCACGGCCATCCGACTCATCGCCTGGAGCGCTTCCCCCATCTCGTCCGGCCGGCGTCGTCCACGCCCGACCTCGACGAACATCCCGACGAGGCTCCGAACCATCTGGTGGGTGAAGGCGTTGGCGGTGATCTCCAACTGCACCGTGTCGCCGACACGACGCCACTGCGCGCGGTCCACGGTTCGAACGAAGGTCTCGTTGACCTTCGACTTGTTCTTCTTCGAAAACGATGTGAAGTCGTGCTCGCCGAGAATCTGATCGGCCGCCAGCTGCATGGCCCCGATCTCGAGAGGCTCGCGCACGTGCCAGACCAGGTCCCGCACGAGTGGGTCGGGCCAGGCCGAGTTCAGGACGCGATAGCGGTAGCTGCGAGCCACGCACGAGATCCGGGCATCGAAGTCCGGGGCCGCCAGCGCGACATCACGCACCGAAATCTCCGGGGCGAGCATCCGGTTGAGCGCTCGCGTCAAGGCGACGGCATCGAAGTGACCGGCGTCGGCGTCGAACGACACGACCTGGCCACGAGCGTGCACACCCCGGTCGGTGCGCCCCGCACACGTCACCGAGATCGGCGCTCGCAGGACCTTCGACAGCGCCTCGTGGAGATCGTCCTGCACCGTGCGCACATCGGGGTTGGTGGCGAACCCGTGGAACGGGGCACCGTCGTAAGCGACCGTCATGCGGACGCGAACGTGCCCATCGGGCGGCGGGGCGACGGTCCGGGTGACCATGTCGTCAGGCTAGGGGTGTGGCCCCGGCGTCGTCGCCGGACCCGGAGCGAAAACGGCGAAGCGCCCCTCCGGAGAGGGACGCTTCGATCAACGTTCTGAACCGGCCGGAGCCGGACGAGATCAGACCAGCTCGACACGCGCCATCGGCGCGTTGTCGCCCGAACGGGGATCGAGCTTGATGATCCGGATGTAGCCACCCGGACGGTCCTCGTATCGCGGACCGATCTCATCGAACAGCTTGCTGGCCATCTCACGGTCGCGAAGGAACTTCACGACATTGCGGTGGTTGTGGACGCCACCCTTCTTGGCCTTCGTGATCATCTTCTCCGCCACCGGACGCATGGCCTTGGCCTTGGCTTCGGTAGTGGTGATCGCCTCGGCCGCGATGAGGCTGGCGACGAGGTTGGCCATCATGGCCTTCTGGTGAGCAGCGCTACCGCCGAAACGGGCGCCCTTGCGAGGACGTGCGGGCATGATCAGTCTCGATTCCGGAGCGAGAGACCTCGCTCGTCAAGCTTCTCGATGACCTCGTCGAGACTCTTCTGGCCGAAGTTGGTGATGGCCAGAAGGTCGTCCTCGCTCTTCTGCAGCAGCTCGCCGACGGTGTTGACCTGGGCGCGCTTGAGGCAGTTGCGGGGACGCTCGGAGAGTTCGAGGTCTTCAATGGGGAGTTCCATGTCCGGGCCGCCCGAGGCGACCTGAACGGCTTCGCCGAGCTCAAGGCCCTGCGGCTCATCGCTCATCTCCTCGACGAGCTGCACCAGGGCACGCAGGGTGCCGCCGGCCGAGGCAAGTGCCTCGCGAGGGCTGATCGAACCGTCGGTCTCGATCTCGAGCAGGAGGCGGTCGTAGTCGGTCGACTGCTCGACGCGAGTCGGCTCGACCTCGAACGACACACGCCGAACCGGCGAGTAGATCGAGTCGACCGGGATCACACCAATGGTGGTGCCGGTCTTGTTCCTGTCGGCCGAGACATAGCCGCGACCGTTCTGGACGGTCAGATCGACGGCGAGGCGGCCCTTGCCGTTGAGGCTGGCGATCTCGAGATCACCGTTGAGTACCTCGACGTCGGGGTGGGGCTGGATGTCGGCCGCCGTGACCTCGGCAGGGCCACGAGCGTCGAGACGCAGGGTCACCGGCTCATCGCTGTGCACCACAAGGACGAGGTCCTTGAGGTTGAGGATGATGTCGGTGACGTCCTGAACAACACCCTCGATGGTGTCGAACTCGTGAAGGGCGTCATCGAAGCGCACCTGCGTGACGGCTGCGCCCGGGATGGACGACAGCAGCGTGCGGCGCAACGAATTGCCGATGGTGTGGCCGAAACCAGGCTCGAGTGGCCCGACGGCGAAGCGCTGGAGGTTTCCCTCCGCCTCGTCGATGGCTTCGACAGTGGGTCGCTGGATGACGAGCATCGGTACCTCTGCTACTTCGAGTAGAGCTCGACGATGAGCTGTTCGCGGACGGGGATGTCGATCTGCTCACGGATGGGCAGCTCGCGCACGGTGACCTGGAACTGCTCGTTGCGATCGAGCCACGCCGGGGGCGTGCGATCCAAGACGTCGAGGTTCCACTGTACGACGGTGAAGTCCTGCGCAGCAGGACGCAACTCGACCACGTCACCCTTGCGAAGGCGGTAGCTCGGGATGTCGACGCGGCGGCCGTTCACGTTGACGTGCCCGTGACCCACGAACTGGCGAGCCTGGGGGCGGGTGGCGGCCCAACCGGCGCGGTAGATGACGTTGTCGAGCCGAAGCTCAAGGAAGCGCAGCATGTTCTCGCCGGTCACGCCCTGCCGACGCGAGGCCTCGGCGAAGATGTTGCGGAACTGCCGCTCGGTGAGGCCGTAGCTGAAGCGAGCCTTCTGCTTCTCCTGCAGCTGCAGGAGATACTCGGAGACCGAGCCACGCCGGCGCGAACGACCATGTTCGCCCGGCGGGTACGGGCGCTTGTCGAGGGCGATGGTCTCGCCCTTCGTGCCCCAGATGTTGGTTCCCAGGCGCCGCGAGACGCGAGCGCGAGGTCCGGTGTAGCGCGACATGGTCAGGCCCTCCGACGCTTGTTGAGACGGCAGCCGTTGTGCGGAATCGGCGTGCAGTCCTTGATGCCGGTCACCTCGATGCCGGCCTGCTGGATCGAACGAATGGCGGTCTCGCGGCCCGAACCCGGGCCCTTGACCTGGACGTCGACCTTGCGGACGCCGTGCTCCATGGCGGAACGGGCGGCCTTTTCGGCGGCCATCTGGGCCGCGAACGGGGTCGACTTGCGGGAGCCCTTAAAGCCGACATTGCCGGCGGACGCCCAGGCGATCACATCACCGCGCTGGTCGGTGATTGAGATGATCGTGTTGTTGAACGAGCTCTTGATGTGCGCCACGCCGTGCGTGACGTTCTTGCTCTGACGCTTGCGGGGCCGACGGCCGCCGGCGGAGGGGTTCGCCATGGTTCCTACTTCTTCTTGCCCGCAACGGTCTTCTTGGGACCCTTGCGCGTACGAGCGTTGGTGTGGGTGCGCTGGCCGCGGACCGGAAGGCCACGACGATGACGGAGGCCCTGGTAGCAGCCGATCTCCATCTTGCGCTTGATGTCCTGGCTGACCTCACGGCGGAGGTCGCCCTCGACCCGCAGGTCGGCATCGATGAAGCCGCGGATCTTCGCGATCTCATCATCGGTGAGGTCACGCACACGCGTGGTGGCGTCGATACCGGTGGCGTTGCAGATGTCGATCGCAATCGTCCGGCCGATGCCGTAGATGTAGGTGAGGCTGATGCCCACCTGCTTGTCTCGGGGAATGTCTACGCCGCTAATGCGTGCCATGTCTCAGCCTTGCCTCTGCTTGTGACGCGGGTTTTCGCAGATCACCATGACGCGGCCGTGTCGACGGATGACACGGCACTTGTCACAGATCTTCTTGACGCTGGGTCGAACCTTCATGTTGCTCCCGGCCGCCGGAGCGACCGAATCTGGTGGCCGGAACCCGGCCGGGTTGTTGAGTGTTTCGGGTGAGTCCGGGCCGAACGGCCGGGACTCACTTGTAGCGATAGGTGATACGACCACGCTGGAGGTCGTATGGGGTCAGCTCCACCTGGACGCGATCGCCAGGAAGGATGCGGATGTAATGCATTCGCATCTTCCCGCTGATGTGCGCAAGCACTTCGTGGCCGTTCTCGAGCTCGACCCGGAACATGGCGTTCGGAAGCGATTCGGTAACGGTCCCTTCGAGGACGATGGCATCTTCTTTGGGCTTCGGCAGAGTTAAACCTCCTGAAAACACGAAGCTCCGGCGGGATCTCCGTGGTGACCTTGGTGCAGGCCAGTCGACAACGCTACCGGACGTACCGGAGCCGACCAACCCGCTGCGGCCTTATGGGCTAGGCGAACACCTAGGCCATTCGGCCGTCGATGACTTCCGTGAGACGGGCGAACACCTGGTCCTCCTCGCCCAGACCGTCGACCGTGGCCAAAAGACCACGCTCGGCGAACCAGTCGAGCAGGGGTGCCGTCTGCTCCTCGTAGAGGGACAGACGGCGAGCGATGGCTTCTTCGGTGTCGTCGTCACGACCCCGAGCCATCATTCGCATGGTGACCTCCTCGACGGGAACGTCGAGGTTGATCGCGATCGTGAGTTCCTGACCGAGATCGGCCAGCATCGCTTCGAGCCCGTTGGCCTGGTCGGCCGTCCGGGGAAAGCCGTCGAGCAACACGCCACCCGACATGATGTCGGGCTTGGCGACCCGCTCCGCAACGAGCGGGATCATGACGTCGTCGCCGACGAGCCCGCCGGCGTTCATGATGCCGGCCGCCTGCTGCCCCAGCTCGGTGCCCTCCTCGACGGCGGCACGAAGCACGTCGCCGGTGGAGAGATGCACACAGCCGTACCGCTCGGCGAGGCGAAGCGACTGCGTACCCTTCCCCGAGCCTTGACGGCCCAGGATGACCATGCGGAGCGCGCTCACTTCAAGAAGCCTTCGTAGTTGCGCATCATCAGCTGGCTATCGATCTGCTTCATCGTCTCGAGCGCCACACCCGTCGCGATCAGCAACGAGATGCCGCCGAACGCAAAGCCACCAGCGCCGGCCCCGGCACCCGACGAGGAGTCGGTGCCGATCGTGACTGCGATCAGGATCGACGGCACGAGGGCTACGGCGGCGATGAACATCGCGCCCGGGAAGGTGATGCGAGACAGGATGCGGGCCAGGTAGCGCTCGGTCTGAGGGCCAGGGCGGATACCGGGGATAAAGCCACCCTGCTTGCGGATGGTGTCGGCCTGCTTGGCCGGGTCGAACGAGATCGCCGTGTAGAAGTAGGCGAAGCCGACGATCATCAAGCCGAAGAAGGCGAGATACACCGGCGAGGTTGGGTCGACCAGGTTGCCGTCGACCCATTCCTGGATCGAGCCCCAGAACCCGGTCGACGGCAGCGCCGTGGCGACGAGGGTCGGGAGGTACAGCACCGAGCTGGCGAAAATGATCGGGATCACGCCGGACTGGTTGACCTTGAGCGGGATGTAGGTGCTCTGGCCTCCGTACATGCGCTTGCCGACCACCCGCTTGGCGAACTGGACGGGAATGCGACGCTGCCCCTGCTCGACGAACACGATGCCAACGAGAAGGGCGATGGCCACGAGAATGAGGACGATCAGCGCAACATTGCCGTTCTCGGCCTGCACCAGCGAGCCCTGAGCGGGGAGCGTCGAGACGACCGAGGTGAAGATCAACAGCGACATACCGTTGCCGATGCCGCGTTGGGTGATGAGCTCACCCATCCACATCAGCAAGGCGGTACCGGTCGTAAGCGTGAGGACCACGACGAAGACGGTCCAGGCGTTGAACTCCGGCAGGAGGTCGATCGTGCCGACCAGACCACCGCTGTGGAACAAGAAGGCGAACGAGGTCGACTGCACCACGGCGATCGAGATCGTCAGGTAGCGGGTCCACTGCGTGATCTTGCGCTGGCCGATCGCTCCCTGCTGCTGCCACTGCTCGATCTTGGGGATCACCACACCGAGGATCTGCATGATGATCGATGCGGTGATGTAGGGCATGATGCCGAGCGCGAACACCGAGAACTGGGTGAGCGCTCCGCCCGAGAAGAGCTGGACGAAGCCCAGGATGCCGCCCTGGTTGGCCTGATCGCGAAGCAACTGGACTGCCTCGACATCGACGCCGGGGGCGGGAACGAACGCGCCAAGACGATAGATCGCAATGATCATCAGCGAGAACAGGATCTTGCCGCGCAAATCGGCGACCCGGAACATGTTCAGAACTCGTTGCAGCATGGGGCTCTCCTGAGCGGCCGGTCAGCCGGAGCAGACCGGAGCGGGCACCGCAAGGTGCCCGCCGAGGATCATCGGTTGGTGTGCTGGTTGTAGCTGCCGTGCGACGGGCGAACCCCGAACGGCTTCGGCAGGACTTCAACCGTGCCACCGGCGCCGGTGATCGCTTCCTCCGCCGACTTCGAGAAGGCGTGGGCCTTCACGGTGACGGCCGAACCGAGCTCACCACGGCCCAAGACCTTGACGAGCGCACCCTTGGACACAAGACCGCGAGCAAGCAGGCTTTCCGGGGTGACCTCGGAGAGACCCGACTCGGCGATCGTGTCCAGGTTGATCGCCTGGTACTCGACCCGGAAGGGGTTGGTGAAACCGCGCAACTTCGGCACCCGCTGGATCAAGGGCATCTGACCGCCCTCGAACCCGACCGGAACCGTGTTGCGCGCACGCTGGCCCTTGGTGCCGCGACCGGCGGTCTTGCCGCCCTTGCCACCGATACCGCGCGCCTTGCGCTTGCCACGCTTGTTGGAGCCGTCGGCCGGCTCCAGATCGTGAATGCGAATACCCATCAGTCTTCGACCTCCTCGACCGACACGAGGTGCGGGACCCGGGCGATCATGCCACGGATCTCGGGACGGTCCGGCAGGGTGTTGGTACGGCCGATGCCACGCAGACCGAGGGCACGAAGCGTGCCTCGCTGCTTGGGCTTGCAGCCGATGTTGCTCTTGAGCTGGGTGACCTTGAGCGCCATCAGTCCTCCTCGTCGAGCTTCGGCTTGTGCTCGCCGCGCTCGCTCTCCTGGTAGGCCGTCCACAGCGCACCCGGGAGGAACTCCTCTGGGTCGAGGCCGCGTAGACGGGCGACCTCGTCGGGACGACGCTGACCCTTGAGACCTTCGATGGTCGCACGGGCCACGTTGATGTGGTTGGGCGAACCGAGCGACTTGCACAGCACGTCGGCGACGCCGGCCTCTTCGAGGATGGCGCGAGCGGCACCACCGGCGATCACACCGGTACCCGGAGCAGCCGGCTTCAGCATGACCCGGCCGGCACCGAGTTCGCCGATCGTCTCGTGGACGATCGTCGTGCCCGCCATCGGAACGGTGAACAGGTTGCGCCGTGCCTCTTCGGTGCCCTTCTGGATGGCCAGCGGCACTTCCTTGGCCTTGCCGTAGCCGAGACCGACCTGGCCGGCACCGTCACCGATCACCACGAGCGCAGTGAACGAGAAACGCCGACCGCCCTTGACGACCTTGGCGACTCGGTTGATGTTGATGACGCGGGACTCGCGGAGGCCTTCGCCACCATCGCGCGGGTTGTCGCGTTCGTTACGTCCGTCGAAAGCCATCAGAACTTCAGTCCTCCCTCGCGGGCGGCGTCGGCGAGTGCCGCGACCCGGCCGTGGTAGCGGAAGCCACCGCGGTCGAACACGACCTCTTCGACACCAGCCGCCTTGGCCCGCTCGGCGAGCAGAGCCCCGGCCTTGGTGGCCGCTTCGATGTTGCTGTTCACGTCGCCTCGCAGGGCCGACTCGGTGGTCGACACCGACGCCAGGGTGACACCGGCGATGTCGTCGATGACCTGGGCGGAGATGTGCTTGTTGGAACGGAACACGGCGATACGCGGTCGCTGAGCCGTGCCACGAAGAGTCTTTCGGACCCGGTTGTGGCGACGAATGCGGTCGTCGCGACGCTTCTTTGCGGAAACTGCCATGGCTACTTGGCCGCCTTTCCGGCCTTGCGGATCACACGCTCGTCCTTGTAGCGGATGCCCTTGCCCTTGTACGGCTCCGGCTTGCGCCACTTGCGGATATCGGCGGCCACCTGGCCGACGAGCTGCTTGTCGATGCCTTTCACCAGGATTTGGGTCTGGGCAGGAACTTCGAACTCGACGCCCTCTGGGGCCTCGATGTTCACCGGGTGGCTGAAACCGAGGGCCAGCTCGAGGGCGTTGGAGCCCTTGGCCGTGGCCCGGTAACCGACGCCTTGGATCTGGAGCTCCTTCACGAAGCCCTCGCTCACGCCGACGATCATGTTCTGGACCAGCGAGCGGCTCAGGCCGTGGAACGCCCGGGACTCCTTGGAGTCGTCGGGACGAACGACGGTGAGCGTCTGCTCGTCGAGGTTCGCCGTCACGCCGCCGGGCAGCTCACGGGACAGTTCGCCCTTGGAGCCCTTGACGGTGATGTTGGATCCATCGATGGCGATCTCGACGCCGCTTGGGACGGTGATGGGTGCGTTGCCGACTCGGGACATGGCGACCTCCTCACCACACGAAGCACAGAATTTCGCCGCCCATGCGGTTCTTCCGTGCTTCGCGGTCGGACATAAGTCCCTTGTTGGTCGAGACGACCGCCACGCCGAGACCACCCTGCACGCGGGGGATCTCATTGCGCTGACGGTAAATGCGCAGGCCCGGCTTGGAGACCCGCTTCAGACCGGAGATGACGCGGGCCCGCTCGGGGCTGTACTTCATCTCGATGGTCAGGGTCTTGCCCGGCTTGTCACCGTTGTCGGCCTCAGCGAACGAGGTGATGTAGCCCTCGCTCTTGAGGACCTCGGCGAGGGCCACCTTCTGCTTCGACGACGGCATGGAGACCTCGTCGTGCATCGCCACGTTGGCGTTGCGGATGCGGGTGAGCATGTCGGAAATCGGATCGGTCATCGTCATTGTTCTGCTCCTCCCCTCACCAACTGGCCTTCTTGACGCCCGGCAGTTCGCCGGCATGCGCCATCTCACGCAGACAGATTCGGCAGAGGCCGAACTTGCGGTACACCGAGTGCGGACGACCGCACCGACGACAACGCGTGTACTGACGCACCTTGAACTTGGGCGTCTTCTGCTGCTTCTGGATGAGTGCTTTTTTCGCCATGGGTCACTGCCCCTCGCGTCGGAACGGGAAGTTGAACGCATCAAGAAGGGCTTTGCCCTCCTCGTTCGTCTTCGCCGTGGTGACGATCGTGATGTCCATACCCCGGGTGGTGTCGACCTTGTCGTAGTCGATCTCGGGGAACATGAGCTGTTCGGTCACGCCGAACGTGTAGTTGCCGTTGCCGTCGAACGACTTCGGCGGGAGGCCGCGGAAGTCACGGATTCGCGGGATCGCCAGCGAGATGAGGCGATCGAGGAATTCGTACATCCGGTCACCACGGAGGGTGACCTTGCAGCCGATGGCCTGACCCTCACGCAGCTTGAAGCTGGCGAGGCTCTTCTTGGCCCGGGTGATCACCGGCTTTTGGCCGGCAATGGTCTCCATGTCGGACAGGGCGCCCTCGAGGAGCTTGGCCTGACCGACGGCGTCACCGACGCCCATGTTGAGCACGATCTTCTCGATCTTGGGCACCAACATGATGTTGTCGAGTTCCAGAGTGTCCTTGAGCTGGGTCCGGATCTCGTCGTTGTACCTGGTCCGCAGTCGCGGGGTGATCGTGGTGGTCACTTGATCTCCTCACCGGTGCGCTTGCAGACACGGATCTTCGACCCGTCGTCGAGGACCTTGTACCCGACACGGGTGGCCTTGCCGTCCTTCGGGCTGATCACGGCGACGTTGGAGGCGTCAATGGGCATCGCCTTGTCGATGATGCCGCCCTGCTGATCGGCCCGGGTCGGGGCCTGGTGCTTCTTGGCGACGTTGACGCCCTCGACGACGACCTTGCCCGTCTCGGGCATGGCCTTCTGGACGACGCCCTCAGCGCCCTTGTCCTTGCCGGCGAGCACGACCACGCGGTCGCCCTTGATGATCTTCATCACAGAACCTCCGGGGCCAGCGACACGATCCGCATGAACTGCTTCTCACGAAGCTCGCGACCCACCGGGCCGAAGATGCGGGTGCCACGCGGCTGCTTCTGATCGTTGATCAGCACCGCAGCGTTCTCGTCGAAACGGATGTAGCTGCCATCCGGACGACGCTTTTCTTTCTTGACACGAACGACGACACACTTGACGACGTCGCCCTTCTTGACCTGAGCGCCCGGGATCGCGTCCTTGACCGTGGCGACGAAGACGTCACCGATCGAGGCGTAACGACGCTTCGAGCCGCCGAGGACCTTGATGCACAAGACCTCCTTGGCGCCCGAGTTGTCGGCGACGCGCAGGCGTGATTCCTGCTGGATCACTTCGCACGCTCCAGGATCTCGACGAGACGCCAGCGCTTGTTCTTCGACAGCGGGCGAGTCTCCTGGACACGCACACGGTCGCCGATGTTCAGCGTGTTCTCCTCGTCGTGGACGTGGAGCTTCTTGTTGCGCTGCACGGTCTTGGCGTAGCGGCGGTGACGCACACGGTCGATGGTCTCGACCACGGCGGTCTTGTCCATCTTGTCCGAGACGACGATGCCCTCTCGGACCTTGCGGGCGTTCTCGCGGGTTTCGGTCTCAGCCATCAGCCGGCCTCCTCCGCCGCCGCGTCGGCCGCGGCGATCTCACGGGCCCGGAGTTCGGTGTAAACCCGGGCGATTTCCTTCTTGACCTGCTTCATGCGGGCCGAGTTCTCAAGCTGTCCAGTCGCGAACTGGAAGCGCAGGTTGAACAGCTCTTCCTTGCGGTCCGCAAGGGTCTCGAGCAGATCGGTGTCGCCGAGATCGGCGAGGGTCTTGGCCTTCGCCATCAGAACCCCTCCTCACGCTTCACGAAGCGAGCCTTTACGGGCAGCTTCTGGATGGCACGGTTGATCGCCGCGCGGGCGATCTCTTCGTCGTGGTACGACAGCTCGAACAACACACGGCCGGGGCGGACGACGGCGACCCACTTTTCGGGGTTGCCCTTGCCCGAACCCATGCGGGTTTCGGCCGGCTTCTGGGTAATCGGCTTGTCGGGGAAGACATTGATCCACACCTTGCCGCCACGCTTGATGTGACGGGTCATGGCGATACGGGCGGCCTCGATCTGGCGGGCGGTGATCCACCCGGGCTCGAGGGCCTGAATGCCGTAGTCGCCGTAGCTGACCTCGGTGGCGCCCTTGGCGCCGCCCTTCATGCGTCCACGGTGGTGCTTGCGGTGCTTGACCTTCTTGGGCATCAACATGATCGAAACCTCAGTCGTTGGCCCGGAAGTTCGGGGTCTCGGACTGCTCACGGGTGGAGGCCTCGATGGCGTCCTCCTCGTCGAGCAGTCGCTCGAATTCGGGATCGGCTTCCTTGATGAGCGGAGCCGGCTCTTCGTCGACCTCGTTGTCCGCACCCTCAGTCTCGGGGGTGGCGACGCGCTTGCGAGCGGCGCTGGACACGACCTTGCGGGGCTTGGTGCTCTGGCCCGACGTCTCGCCGGCAGCCATCGCCGCCTCGAGGGTGGCCTTGTCCTCGGTCTGGGTCTTGTAGGGAAGGATGTCGCCCTTGTAAAGCCACACCTTCACACCGATACGGCCGTAGGTGGTCCGGGCCTCGCGGAAGCCGTAGTCGACATCGGCGCGCAGGGTGTGCAGCGGCACACGGCCCTCGCGATACCACTCGGTGCGGGCCATCTCCGAACCGCCGAGGCGGCCCGACGACTGAACTCGGATACCGAGGGCCCCGGCCTTCTGGGCGTTCTGGACCGCACGCTTCATCGCACGGCGGAACGCCACACGACCGGCAAGCTGGTCGGCGATGCCCTGGGCGATCAGCGCAGCGTCGAGCTCGGGCTGCTTGATCTCCTGGATGTTGAGCTGGACCTTCGGGTTGCCCGAGATCTTGGTGAGACCGGCACGGAGGCGATCGGCCTCAGCACCGCGACGACCGATCACGATGCCCGGACGGGCGGTGTGGACGTCGACACGCAGACGCTCACGGGTGCGCTCGACCTCGACTCGGCTGATCGCTGCGTGCGGCAGTTCGTTGAGCAGGTAGTCGCGGATCTTCCAATCCTCGACGACGTTGTCGGCGTACTCCTGACGATCGGCGAACCAGCGGCTCTTCCAATCGGTGGTGATCCCGAGGCGGAAGCCGTACGGGTTGACCTTCTGTCCCATGGACTTACTCCTCTTCCTCGGTCGACGTATCGGCCTCGGCGACCTTGTCCTCGGCGTTGTCGTCCTCGGCGGCGGCCTCCATTTCGGCGGCGGTTGCGGCGACGATCTCGTCAGCGACGTCCTCGACCGTGGTCTCGGTGTCGTCGAGGTCCTCGTCAGCTTCCTGCTGTCGGGCCTTGGACTGGGCAACACGAGCGCGGCGAGCCTCGGCGGCCTGACTGCTTCCCGAACGGCCGGCGGCGGCTTCGCGGTTGCGCAGGGCTTCGAGTGCCTCGTCGTCGTAGCGACTCACGATGACCGTGATGTGGCAGGTGCGCTTGCGGATGCGAGTCGCGCGGCCACGAGCACGGGGGCGCCAGCGCTTGAGGGTCGGACCCTCGTCGGCGTAGCAGGCCGAAACGTAGAGCTCCTCGGCGACCTGGTTGTCGTTGTGCTCGGCGTTGGCAACCGCCGAGTCGAGCACCTTGAGAATGTCCTCGGAGATACCCCGCTCGGAGAACTGGAGGATCTCCGCGGCTTCGGCGTACGACTTGCCCCGGATGAGGTCGAGGACCTCACGGGCCTTGTAGGCCGAGCTGCGGACGTACGACGCCTTGGCGCGGGTGCCCGGACGCTCGTTGGTCTTGGTACCGGCCATCAGCGACGGGCTCCTCGTTCCTGACCCGCATGGAACTTGAACGTGCGGGTGGGGGCGAACTCGCCCAGCTTGTGACCGATCATCGCCTCCGTGACGTAGACCGGAACGTGCTTGCGGCCGTCGTGAACCGCCAGCGTGTGGCCGATCATGTCGGGGATGATGGTGGAGCGGCGGCTCCAGGTCTTGATGACCTTCTTCTCACCGGTCTCGTTCAGCGCATCGATCTTCTTCAGCAGATGATCGTCGACGAACGGACCCTTCTTGAGGCTACGCGGCATGACTGATTACCTCCGCGAACCGCGCGTCCGGCGACGGCGCACGATCAGCTTGTCGGATTCCTGGTTGGCACGACGGGTACGGCCCTCGGGCTTGCCCCACGGGGACACCGGGTGGCGACCACCCGAGGTCTTGCCTTCACCACCGCCGTGCGGGTGGTCGACCGGGTTCATGACCACACCGCGGGACTGGGGCTTGACGCCCTTCCAACGGTTACGGCCGGCCTTGCCGATCTTGATGAGCTCGTGCTGGGCGTTGCCGACCTCGCCGACCGTGGCGCGGCAGTCGATCGGCACGCGACGCATCTCGGTGCTGGGCAGACGCAGGGTGGCGAAATCGCCTTCCTTGGCAACCAGCTGGATGCTGGTACCGGCGGAGCGGCCCATCTTGGCGCCGGCGCCGGCCTTGAGCTCGACATTGTGGATGGTGGTACCGACCGGGATGTAGCGCAGCGGGAGTGCGTTGCCCGGGCGGATCTCGGCGCCCTGACCCGACATCAGCTTGTCGCCGACCTCGAGGTCGCGGGGAGCGAGGATGTAGCGCTTCTCACCGTCGTGGTAGTGCAGGAGGGCGATGTTGCAGGTGCGGTTCGGGTCGTACTCGATGGTCGCGACCGTGGCCGGCACGCCGTCCTTGCTCCGCTTGAAGTCGATGATGCGGTACTGCTGCTTGTGCCCGCCGCCGCGATGACGGCTGGTCTTGCGACCGTGGTTGTTGCGGCCACCGGTCTTGGACTTGGGAGCCAGCAGGCTCTTCTCGGGGGTCGAGGTGGTGATCTCGGAGAAGTCCGAGCTCGTCTGGAACCGACGACCGGGGCTGGTGGGCTTGCGCTTACGAATCGCCATGATCAGGCCTCGAAGAGATCGATCGAGTCACCCTCGGCGAGGGTGACGAGGGCACGCTTCTGCGAGGAACGCTGGCCCCAGCCGCCGGTGCGACGGTTCCGCTTGCGCTTGCCCTGACGGTTGAGGGTGTTGACTTTCACGACCGACACGTCGAAGAGCGCTTCGACGGCGTCGCGAATCTCGGGCTTCGACGCGCTGGGGGCGACGACAAAGGTGTAGACGTTCTCCTCGAGAAGGCCGTAGCTCTTCTCGGAGACGACGGGACGAATCAGGACGTCGCGATAGTCCTTCACTCTTCTTCCTCCGTGCTCGCAGCGGCAGCGTTGCTGACGCCGGTGGGCAGGGTCTCCTCGGTGAACACCACGACATCGTTGTTGAGGACGTCGTAGGTGTTGAGCTCGCCCTGGTGCAGGCAGTGCACGTTGGTGAGGTTGCGGAAGCTCTTCCAGGCGTTGGTGTCGTCGTCGCCGAAGACGATCAGCACCTTGCCTTCGGCGCCGATGGCGCTGAGGGCGGCCTTGGCGTCGGCGGTCTTGGGGGTCTCGAAGTCCCACTTGTCGACGACGATCACGTTGCCGTCGGCAGCGCGGTCCGAAAGGGCCGAGGCCAACGCCAGCTTGATCATCTTCTTCGGGGTCTTCTGGCTGTAATCACGCGGCTTCGGGCCGTGGGCGATACCGCCGCCAACCCAACCGGGGGCACGAGTGGTGCCGGCACGGGACCGGCCGGTGCCCTTCTGACGCCACGGCTTGGCACCACCACCGCTGACCTCGGAACGGGTCTTGGTGGAGTGGGTGCCGGCCCGCTTGGCGGCGAGCTGGGCGGTGACGACCTGGTGCATGACGGCCATGTTCGGCTCGACACCGAACACGGTCTCGACGAGCTCGGCCTCGCCGGTGCTCTTGCCGGCCTGGGTCTGGATGGTGACGCTCATCATGATCAGGCTCCCTTCACCGCATTGCGGACGATGACGGTGGCGCCGCGGGCGCCGGGCACGGAGCCCTTCACCAGGAGAATCTCGGCCTCGGCATCGCTCTTGACGATCTCGAGGTTGAGAGTGGTGACCTTGTCGTTGCCCATGCGGCCGGGCAGCTTTTTGCCCTTGAAGACCCGGCTGGGGGTCGCGCACTGGCCGACGGAACCGGGCTTGCGGTGGACGCGGTGGGCACCGTGCGAGGCCGGCGCGCCACCGAATCCGTGGCGCTTCATCGCACCGGCGAAGCCCTTGCCCCGGCTGACCGCCGTGACATCGACCTTTTCGCCCTGCGCGAGGATGTCGGCGGAGATCTCCTGGCCGACGGTGTACTCGCTGACGTCGTCGAGACGCAGCTCGACGAGCTTGCGGCCGGCGTCGACGCCCGCCTTCGCGAAGTGCCCAGCTTCGGGTTGGGTGAGCTTGTTCGCATCCTTCACGCCGAGCGTGACCTGGATGGCGCTGTAGCCGTCGGTCTCAGGTGTCTTGACCTGAACGACACGGCACGGCGTGACACGCAGCACGGTGACCGGGACGACACGGTTGTCTTCGTCCCAGACCTGCGTCATGCCGACTTTCTCGCCGACGATCGCCTTGGTGGCCATGGTTGCTTCCTGTGGTTCGTAGCGAGGGCGAGCCCTCGCTGCATCGAAAGGTGGATCCCGGAGGGACTCACGCGAACGCTCCGCACGGGCAGGCCCGGCGGAGCGTTGGATCGGTTGTGCCGTGTGGTTCCCGGAGGCCTTCACAGACGTCGATTGCGGGCGGCCGGACACGTCCAGGCGCACGAAGACGCCAGGCTAGCGGCGCAACAGCCGCAAACCAACGGCCGCATAGCGCGAAATCGCAATGCGAGTAAGGTGCGAATCCATGGCCGACGATGGCGACCTCAAACCAACGGAGGAGCCCGAAGAGGCAGTCGCCGTTACGCCCAGCGACAGCAAGGTGCCTCGCTGGGTGATCAAGGCGATCACCCTGTTCTGGCTTGGCTGGGCTGTCACCTACATCGGCACGGGCATGCTGCGGAACCTTCGCGGCTTCTTGATCATCGTGTTGATCAGCCTGTTCCTCGGCTTCGCCATCGAACCCGCCGTCAACAAGCTCGAACGGTGGGGCGTTCGCCGTGGCCTCGGCGTCTGGATCATGTACCTCCTGATCTTGGTCGGCATCGTCGGGTTCTCGGCTGCGATCGGCACCACGTTGGCGACCCAGATCAACAACTTCATCGACGAGGCACCCCGCTATGTGGAGGACGCGGAGTCGTGGCTGCGTGACAATGTCGACGAAGACATCGACCTCTCGCGCGTCACGGAGGAGTTCGTCGACGGCGGTGGTGCTGCGGATCTGGCCAACCGCTTCGCCGACGACGTGGTGAATCTCGGCACGACCGTCGTCAACGTGCTGTTCCAGACCTTCACCGTGCTGCTGTTCTCCTTCTACATCGTTGCCGAAGGTCCGAAGCTCCGTCGCACGGTGTGTTCGTTTCTTCCTCCGGCCCGCCAGCGCGCCGTGCTGAGCGTGTGGGATCTTGCCATCGAGAAGACCGGTGGCTACATCTTCTCCCGGGGCGTGTTGGCGGTGCTGTCGGCGGTCGCGCACTGGATCGCCTTCGAAATCTTGAACGTGCCGTTCTCGGTGCCGCTCGCCCTCTGGGTCGGCATCATGAGCCAGTTCATCCCGGTGGTGGGCACCTACATCGCCGGTGCTCTGCCGATCCTGATCACCGTGATCGACTCGCCGCGGACCGGCGTGTTCGTCCTTCTCGTGGTCGTTGCCTACCAGCAGGTCGAGAACTATCTCTTCGCGCCGAAGGTCACAGCCCAGACGATGGAGATCCATGTCGCCGTGGCCTACGGCTCCGTGCTGGTCGGCTCGGCGTTGCTCGGTGTGGTCGGGGCGTTGCTGGCTCTGCCGTTCGCCGCCACGATGCAGGCGTTCATCTCCGGCTACCGACAGCACTTCGAGGTGGAAGAGGACGCCCTCAACGAGAGCGCCACGCGGCGTGGGCGGCGCATCACTTGATCTGGTGACACGGGCCTAGGCGGGGGCGGTGGCGCCGTCGGCGAGTTGACGGCACCGCTCCCGGTCGACCTGCAGGTTGGTGACGAACACGGCGGCTTCGGTGCGACTCCTCATGTTGAGCTTCCGCAGCAGGTTCGAGACATAGTTCTTCACGGTCTTCTCGGCGAGATCCATACGTGCCGCGATCTGGGGGTTGGTGAGGCCCTCGGCCAGGTGGCCGAGCAGTCGCCGTTCCTGTGGGGTCAAGCCCGGCAGTTCCCAGGAATCGCCGGCATCAAGCCTGCCTGCGTTGAGGTGGTCAGTCGGTCGATCGGAGCGGATCGGGTTGGGCGATGAGCTGCCGGTGGCAACGAACCGGATCATGCGTCTCAGCTCGTGGCTGGTGATGTGCCTAAGCAGGATGCCGGCGGCGTCAGCCCGGATGGCCGACAAGAGCATGGTGTCGCTGCCGCGGGTGTCGAGGATGAGACACGCCACGCCGGGGGCGCGTTCTGTTGTGCGTCGGCAGACGTCGAGACGATCGCTGTCGGAAAGCAGCAGGTCGGCGATCACGACATCGGGCCGGGTGGCCTCAATCCGGTGAAGGCCGTCGACGGCGGAATGAGCCTCGCCGACGACCTCCATGTCGTCCTCGCGCCCGAGCACGGCCCGCAGGCCTTCACGCACCAGTTCATGGCCGCTGAGAAGAAACACCCGAATCGTCATCGTGACGTGTCCTTTCCTGTACGGAGTTCACCTCCGCACCATCTGAGGACCCCTTCGGCACGCTCGGCCCACCTCTTCAACGAGCGCCGTCGGAAGTCACCCCACTAGGGGACGGTGGCCACCCGCACGGGATGACCATCGTCCCGGTGGCGGGTTCAGGAGTCGGCGTCGGCCTCGTGGAGCGGGGCGAAGAACGCCCGATTCGCCTCAAGGAGATCGAACACCGTCTTGTCGGTCGGCGGCAGTTCGGCGTCGCTCGTCGTCACGGGTTCAATGCGGTCGCCCCAGACCATGACGTTGGAACCCCAGGTGAGACCGCCGCCGAAGGCGGTGAACAAGACGGTGGCACCGGGCTGCACTCGCCCATCGCTGACTGCGTCGTTGAGCGCCATCGGTACCGACGCAGCCGAGGTGTTGCCATGGTCGGCGATGTTGAGGACGACCTTCTCCATCGGCACGCCGAGTCGGTTACACGTCGCCTCGATGATCCGGAGGTTGGCCTGGTGCGGCACGACCAGGTCGACATCGTCGACGCTGAGACCCGCCTGATCGAGGGTTCGACGCACCGAGCCCTCCATGCCGCGCACGGCATGTTTGAAGACCGTCTGGCCCTCGAAATGGAGCCGGTCGATGGCCGGATCGCGGGGGCGGTCGAGTTGGCCTCGGCTTCCGAGCGTGGGGGACACCATCGCCTCGCCGGCCTTGCCGTCAGCACCGAGATCGTTGGCGAGCACGCCCGAGTCGTCGGTGCGCGCTTCATAGATCACCGCACCGGCACCGTCGCCGAAGAGGATGCAGTGGTTTCGGTCGTGGTAGTCCATCAGGAAGTGCAGTTTCTCGGCCCCGATCACCAGGGCGCGCTGGGCGGTACCGGCTTCGATCATCGATGCGGCGACTGCCGTCGAGTACACGAAACCGCTGCACGCTGCGTTCAGGTCGAACGCCGCCGCATTGGCCGCACCGAGTCGCTCCTGCAGGAGGCAGGCGTTGCTCGGAAGGGTGATCTCCGGTGTGACGGTGGCGAGCACGAGCAGATCGATATCGGTCGGCTCAAGACCGGCCGCTGCCAGCGCCCGTTTGGCGGCGACTTCGGCGAGGTCGGTGACCTCGACATGGCTGATGCGGCGCTCGCGCATTCCGGTGCGTTCGACGATCCACTGATCGCTAGTGTCGCCCATCTGCTCGAGATCGGCGTTGGTCAGCTTCACCGGCGGCACACACTTGCCCCAGCCGGTGATGGTGGCGCGGGTCTTCGTCATCGTTGCTCTCCCCCAAGAGACCGTTGCCTGTGAGTGTACGAAACGGCAGCGCACGGGTCGATCGGCGAATCCTGACAAAAACGTCGCAGCCCGATCGCAAAAGTGTCCACGGCGACGAGGACGTTCATCTGGACCGTCGAATGGCAGCCAACCAGGCAGCCCGAACAAGGAACCCAGAACCATGAACAACCACACACCGTCGGCGAGCGAGGGTGACACTGCCCAGCGCTCGGCGCAACTGTGCAAAGATCCCCACAAGGTCAGTCAGCAACGAAAGGGCCGCACCATGACCATCATCATCACCAAGACCAAACTGGCGTTGGGAATCCTCGCCATGGTCCTTGTCGGAGCCACTGTCGTGGCAGCCAGCGACGGCGTCTTCACCGACAACCCATCAGGCACCTACTACCACGACCCGGTTGAATGGGCCTACGACAACGGCATCACGACCGGCACGTCGGCCACAACGTTCTCACCCATGGACCCGGTCACACGAGGCCAGAACGTGACGTTCGCCTACCGCTACGAC
>Ga0255772_10000487_pt1 | contig 38931 bp, 55 predicted proteins | sample 071ome_34_FD_179970 | JGI IMG/M metagenome (GOLD analysis project Ga0255772, IMG submission 179970) | Coastal salt marsh microbial communities from the Groves Creek Marsh, Skidaway Island, Georgia - 071411BT metaG (version 2) | ecosystem: Environmental > Aquatic > Marine > Intertidal zone >...
GGAGAACATTCGATCAATATTGACAGTGAAAGAAAAAATAGACATCCTGACAGAGAGATGCTGGCTGGAATGAGAGCTGATGGAGTCAAAGGTGTAAAAGGTGTTGATCATTTTTCTAAGAAGCACAAGATTATTTGTCAAAACAGAACAGAGCCAAGAATCTATGTGAGTTTTGATGGTAAGATATGGCCTTGTAATTGGTTAGGCGGTATTGAGTATTACGAAGCAGATAAAAATCCATACAAACAGTATTGGCCAATACCTAGCATGGTTCACCATGGACCAGAAAACGGTGTGCCTATGGATTTCAACAGTTTGTATGCACAAGATCCAAATGATCCAAGTCCTGTAAAAACAATACTAGAAAGTCCTTGGTACAGTCATTTGCTTGAGGAAGACTGGTCACGATCAGATGATCCAAATGGTTCTTTACAGCCATCAAAATGCAAACAGATGTGTCACACAGAGTTAGGCACAGGCATATTTGAAAAAATGCGTAGAAATGAACAGAATCTTGTCACTGGAGAATACAGTGATGTATCTAAAACACACGGACTTACACCACCGCAAGGTGGATCAGGATTTGGCGAAGGTTCTGCTATGAGAGTTGATGAAACTAAATTGTTCAAAGTAAATGATATTGTTGCTAGTGAAAATTATGACGACAACAGTGAAAACAAAATAGTTGGTGAAAAAGACATAAGGATCTACAGATACTACAAAGAAGTAGAACCGGGTAAATTTATTGAAACTCAAGTTGATGACGAAAGAGGATATGACAACAAAGATACTAAAAAATAGAAATGTGTATCCAAAATGTTTAGCAAAGCAACACCCAAAAGGTGTGTATGCTACTCATGATGGTTATATAAGACCTTGTTGTTTTTTACATAGACATAATCAAATTGAACAACAGTTGCCTTGGTTACTAGACAAAGACACAAACATTAATCACACAAAGTCATTAACTGCAATTTTTAATAAAAAAGAATACAAACAGTTCTTTAATGATTTGTTACACAATAATAATGTTCCTGAAAAATGTTATGAAATTTGTGGGTCAGAAGAATCATCAGACTACGACACAAGAAAAGAAAAATATTTAAATGACGAACAGAAGATTTATAATCAAAAACGTGATGTAGAATATCATAGTGAATATGTTGTACCAACTAACATGCAACTAGATGTAACACACAGATGTAGTTTGTTATGTCCACGATGTGCTAGAGTCACTACAATTATTGATGGTGAACCTGCATATAGGTCTATGACAAAACTTGACGTGTCTTTGGAAACAATTAAAATAATGACAGAAGAACACCACTTTAATTTTTTTGATTTCACAGGTTCTTTTGGTGATTGTATATATCACCCAGAATTTTTAGAAATTGTTAAACTGTTAAAAAGCAAAGAAATTGAAATTAAGTTTCACACTAACGGATCAAGAAAAAGCAAAACATGGTGGAAACAGTTGTATGAAGTAATGGATCCTGAGTATGATAGAATTGTGTTTGGTGTTGATGGTTTAAAAGACACAGCACACATTTATAGAGTCAATATTGACTTTGACAGTGTAATAGAAGCAATGACATTGGGTGTAGAATATGGATTTAAGAAAAATCAATGGATGTATATAGTTTTTAAACACAACGAACATCAAGTAGAACAAGCCAAACAATTTGCTCAACAAATAGGTATAGATTTTTTAATTATGAAGAGTCATCGTTGGGATGGGCCAAATGATCCATTAATGCCTTCTGCTAAATGGTTACCAACTAGTGTCATACAGGAGTACAATTTGTAATGTTAAAAACAACACAAATAGATGAGATTATGGTTGAAATCACAAGCAATTGTCAAGCCATGTGTCTTGACTGTGGTAGAAATATTGATGGAGTTAAGTTGAATCCACATTTGACTTTTGGTCCTAATGGAAACATGAAGTTTGAAACTTTTAAAAGTGTGTTCAACAAAGAAGTTTTACCAAATTTTAAAAAGATTGAATTTGATGGAAATTTTGGTGACAGTATGATACACCCTGACAGTTTGGAATTTGTTAGATATATAGCAAAAGAATTTCCTGGAATTATATTTGAAATAAACACAAACGGTGGTTATCATGATCCAGATTATTGGTATGAATTAGGTCAAATAACTTCAAATGCTTTTTCAAATAAAGATCAAGTCAGGTTTGGAATTGACGGTATTAATAATGAAACACATGACAAATACAGAAGAAATGTAGTATTTGATCGTATCATTGAAAATGCCACTGCCTTTATCAAAGGAGGAGGATATGCAGTTTGGAAATATTTAGAATTTGAACATAATCATAATCAAATTGAAGATGCAAAAAAAATGGCTTCTGAATTAGGTTTTTATAAATTTTCTATTAAAAAAACAAGATGGAGAGAAGAAGCCATAAGAAAATTACAAGGAAAAGAAAAATATGTTGTTGGTGCTGAAAATAAAAAATATGCACAAACAAAATTTTCTACAGTATCAGAAACTCATAGTAGTAAAAATGAGTTATTTAAAAAAATTGAAAAGCAAATGAATAGTTTTAAAGACTTTACTAATGAATGTGAAATTGTTTGCCCGTGGTTAGCCAATAAAAGAATACAGATAGAATATGATGGTAGAGTATGGCAGTGCTGTCATTTGAGTGGCAAATATGGCAGTGGTAGAGGATTTGCTATGCGAGATTATCAATATTATGTTGACAAACACGGAACAGAATGGAATAATATCAACAATAAGTCTTTACAAGACATATTTGATCACCCGTATTGGAATGACTTACATGACAGTTTTAACAACAAAACAACTGACGCAACTAACCCAAGAATTCGTAGATGTGCTGAAAAATGCGGAAAAGGGTTAGAAGTAACGCAATCAGATACTACATCCTTACGTAAGGAAAATTAAAAATGCTATTAACGTCAGATATAAAAGAGATTATGATTGAGATTACAAGTAATTGTAATGCCATGTGTCTTGACTGTGGCAGAAATCTTGATGGAGTTAAATTAAACCCACATTTGACTTTTGGTCCTAATGGAAACATGAAGTTTGAAACTTTTAAAAGTGTGTTCAATAAACAAACACTGCCAAATTTTGATAAAACACATTTTGATGGAAACTTTGGCGACAGCATGATACACCCTGACAGTTTAGAATTTGTGAAGTATTTGGCTAAAGAGTTTCCTGACTCACGTATAGAAATAAACACAAACGGTGGTTATCATGATCCAGACTATTGGTATGAAATGGGTCAAGTAACATCACAAAATTTCAGAAACAAAGAACAGGTGTTGTTTGGTATAGATGGTGTTGACAATGAAACACATGACAAGTATAGAAGAAATGTAGTTTATGATCGTATCATTGAAAATGCCACTGCCTTTATCAAAGGAGGAGGTCGTGCTGTGTGGAAGTATTTGGAATTTGATCATAATGCACATCAAGTACAAGATGCTAGACAGTTGGCACAACAAATGGGCTTTGTTGATTTCTTTGTTAAAAAAACTAGATGGAGAGAAAAAGCAATCAGAAAAGTCACAGGTGAAGAGCAATTTGTTTCAGGTAGTGCAAGTAAAAAACATGAACAAACTCAGATAGCATCTATTCCTAAAACAGAACAAGAATATGTTAAAAAAATTGAAACTAATATTAAAAAGTTCAACGATTTTACTAATGAATGTGTGATTGAATGCCCTTGGTTAAAAAGACAGCGAGTGCAAATAGAATATGATGGTAGAGTATGGCAGTGCTGTCATTTGAGTGGCAAATATGGCAGTGGTACAGGATTTGCTATGCAAGATTATCAGTATTATGTTGACAAGCATGGCACAGATTGGAATAATATCAACAATAAGTCTTTACAAGACATATTTGATCACCCGTATTGGAATGACTTACATGACAGTTTTAACAACAAAACAACAGACACTACGAACCCAAGAATTCGTAGATGTGCTGAAAAATGCGGAAAAGGATTAGATGATGAGTAATACTTTTTGTCCTATACCTTGGATATTTCAAGCAGTGCGTAACAACGGAGATGTGCGTATTTGCTGTCAAGCCAATGTGACTAAAAACCAAGGTGTGGTAAGAAAAACAGATGGCAGTTCTTATAATGCTGGCAAAGACAATATGTCAGAAGCCAGAAATGCTGAATTAATGAAAGCAGTTAGAAAAAACATGCTTGAAGGACGTTGGAGTGATGAATGTGGACGATGTCGTGTTGAAGAAGAATCCGGTCTAAGAAGCAGACGACAGTATGAACAGAATTGGCCTTTTAGTATAGAAAATGCAAAAAAAATTACTGATGCAGATGGCACTATTGACACAGAACAATCACCATTGGTGTATTATGATTTGAGATTTGGTAATTTATGTAATTTAAAATGTAGAATGTGTGGTCCCACAGACAGCCACAGTTGGTATGAAGATTGGTTACAGATATATCCTGGAGATGGTTTCAAAGACACTCATGGATATGTACAGTTAAACAAAAATTCTAAAGGTAGATTGTTTACTAACGATTATGATTGGCACACTAGTGAAAGTTTTTGGAATCACATTGAATCAAACATACCAAACATGCAACATGTTTATATGGCAGGCGGCGAACCTTTAATGATTGAAAGACATTATGATTTTTTACAAAAGTGTATTGACATGGGTCAAGCAGAAAAAATGAGTATTGAATACAATACCAACATGACCAACTTACAGCCAAGAGTTTTAGAACTATGGAAACAGTTCAAAGAAGTGCGAATTGGAGCCAGTGTAGATGGCATAGGCAAAGTTGTAGAGTATCAAAGATATCCTGCCAAATGGTCAGCAATATTAAAAAACTTGCAAACAGTTGATCAGTTAGGAGACAATGTGTATGCTTGGCTGGCTTGTACAGTTACAACTTTAAATGTGTTTCATATACCTGAATACATGAAATGGAAAATAAAAGAAAGTGGATTTAAAAAAATTAATTCAAGCAAACGCTTACCTGTGTTAACAATACATGTGGCACACTCGCCAACCACTGCTTGTATACAAACATTACCGTTAGAAATGAAACAGTTGGTTAGAGAACAGTATGACAATTTCAAAGATTGGCTAATAAATGAAAATTTACCACAACATGTGGAACATGGTGCCATGGCAATTCTAAACAACATTGTTAGTTTTATGATGAAAGAAGACAAATCTGAAAAATGGGATTGGTTTTGTACATACACAAATCAATTGGACAAGTTAAGAAACCAAAACATTTTAGATGTGGTTCCTTATTACAGTGAATATTTTATTGACAAACCAAAAATTTAATAATATAATTGCTTTATGATAATGTGTTCCCTTCGTCTAGCGGTTAGGACAACGCCCTTTCACGGCGTAAACACGGGTTCGATTCCCGTAGGGAACGCCATGTATGGAGAATATGATTGGATTATGCAATATTAGTAGCACTACCGCAGGAATTAGACAATATGAATAACATATTTTATACAGGTGTAGGCAAAGTAAATGCAACTCGAGTTGCTACAGAAGTCATATGTAAACATCAACCAAAAATGATCATTAATTATGGTACTGCTGGTTCGTTTAAAAAGGAGTTGTCTGGTTTGGTACAATGTACTAGTTTTGTTCAGCATGATATGAATGCCACAGCACAGGGTTTTAAATTTGGAGAAACTCCGTTTGAGTCTGACAGCGAAGTTATCGTTTCTAAAAATAACAACGGATATAGATGTGGATCCGGTGACTATTTTGTAACATCACCAGTTTCAGTTAAATGTGATGTAGTAGAAATGGAAGCATATGGAATAGCCAAAGTGGCCAGACACTACAAGACACCTTTTTTATGTTACAAGTTTATTAGTGATAATGCAGATGAACATGCCGCATCTGATTGGATAGAAATGTGTGGTCAAGGTAGCAAGTTATTTAAAAATAAGTTTAAGGAAATAGTCAATGCCGTTGAATAGAGAAACAGTTACTGAAGTCAAACACTGGAGTGATAAAACATTCACATTTAAAACAACACGTGAACCAGGATTTAGATTTAGCAATGGGGAGTTTGCTTTGTTAGGTATTGAGCATGAAGGTAAAAAAATTATGAGAGCCTACAGTATGGCTTCAGCAAATCATGATGAGTATCTTGAATGGCTGTCTATCAAAATACAAGATGGTCCACTGACTTCTAAATTGCAACATATCAAAGTGGGTGATGAAATTTTGGTTAACAGCAAGTCAACAGGAACACTGGTAGTTGATTATCTAAAACCAGGAAGAAATTTATATTTGATTAGCACTGGCACTGGACTGGCACCTTTTTTGAGTGTGATCAAAGATTTAAATGTGTATGAAAAATTTGATCAGGTAATATTGACTCACACAGTGCAAAAATCAGAAGAACTAGTTTACAGAGAATATCTACAAGAGTTTAATGAAACACATTCTGAAATCACACAAGGCAAATTCAAATACTTTAGTACTCTTACCAAAGAATGGTGGCCACATGAAGGAAGAATAACCAATTGGCTGTTTGAACAACGCATTGAAAAGTACTTGGAATTGCCCAAATATGATTACACACAAGATCGTATGATGATATGTGGATCACAGGGGTTAAATACAGATATAATGAATTGGTTAGAATCACAAGGAGCCCAAGAAGGAAACACATCAACTCCTGGTGATTTTTTAATAGAAAAGGCATTTGTGCAAAGATGATGTTGTCAGCAAAAAGAAAAAAGATTTTATTAAAAAATTATTTGGTTGAAAATAAAATATTTTCAAACAAATTACAGTGTTCTAATTGTGGTGCAAAAAATGTGTCATATGAAAAATATCTTTTGAAAGATATGACTGAAAACAAATTTATTATAGATAATACTAAAAAAATCTTTGAAGATTTAGAGTTACGTGAAATTTACATGACTGGTAAACAATTAATTGATGGCAAAGAATATGATGGAGAAATGTCGTCACGACTTGTGTTTAACAATGTGAGATCACTCCCTGCTGAAAAAGATAATATAAAAAATATAATTAGTAGTTGGAATGCATTTGAATTTTTAAGAGCATATATTTCTAAAAAATATCAAATAGCAACAGATCAAGATAAAACAGATTACACAGACATAGAAACATACACAAAAAAATATATTGAAAATTATCAAAAATCTAAGGCAACTAACCAAGACGGCCACTTGGTAATTCCAACATCTTTAGAAATTCATGACGTAGTAACAGATATCTATAATAAACACATATCCAATGAACATCGAATTGTGTTTATGCAGGATCGAAGACAGTCAGATCGTATTTTTGGTAAAAAGTGGATGGAAAAAAACCACCAAAATCTCAAGCCATTTTGTGCAAATTGCCAATAAAAATTCTTAAAAATCCTGGTTGACAGAATCCAAATCTGTGTTATAGTTATAATATGAACACAGCAGATACAGTACAGGAACAAAAAATGTCCAAAAAAGTAGAATATGAATTAAACAAAGCACTATCTATTGCTTTTGCAGTGTATGAAAAGCAAGGCTATGTTAAGTCTATAACTGAATATTCACCTGACGAACCAAAAAAAGAGTGTAATAAAAAATTACTCACTGATGAGTTGGATAAAAATTTACCAGTAAACATGCACCCAAAAGTTGCAGAGTTGGACAGTTTAAACAAAGATCTGTTTTTTAAAAAAATGTCTGGAAAAATCACAGAGTATGAAGAATTGGTTTTGAAAGTGTTGTCTAACAAAATAGCCAAAATAAATTCATTGGGTATTGTTGCAAGTATTCCGCTAATGTATAGCAATTTTCTTAAACAAAAAACCAAAGAAGAAAGATATCAGTTTTATCAAGATCAAAGTCAACACATGGGAATTCCTGGACACAAATTCAGTGATGAAGTTGTGTGTATTGACACAAACTTTCTTTCATACAAAGGATTTTACATCTATGTGTTTGAACACAATGGCAAAAACATTTTGAAATGGATGACTGGTAAAGAGTTATCAATACAAAAAGGCGACAAAGTCAAATTGTCTGGAGTGGTCAAAGCACACACTAAAACAAACTATTATGGTGATGAAACACTGTTAAGCAGATGCAAGGTAGAACAATGTTAGACTGTTATAAAATCATAAACGAATTAGAAGCAGACAACTCAAGATTAAAAAAAGAATCAATCATAAAAAGAGAATCTGATGCTGACAACAAAGATTTTTTTGTAGGTTGTCAAATGGCATTAGACAAATTGAGAACATTTGGTTTAAAACAAGTACCAACTGCTGACAAAGATGGCACAGGTTTGAGTTGGGAAAGATTTGCCTATGTGGTCAACAAATTAGAAAACAGGCAGTTGACTGGAAACGACATGAGAAAAACTATTGATCATTTGTGTGAAACAGCCAGAGTAAATGAATGGAATGATTGGTATCGTAGAATTTTAATTAAAGATTTAAGATGTGGAGTAACACACAAAACAATCAATAAGTTTTCAAAATACAAAGTGCCTGTGTTTGAATGTATGTTGGCAGATGATTCTAAAAAACACGAAAAGAAAATGACAGGTGAAGTACTTGTTGAACCAAAATTAGACGGAGTAAGAGTTGTAGTTATTTGCGATGTTGACAAAGATGAAGTTATATTGATGTCACGAAATGGTAAAGAACTTTCAAACTTTCCACACATCAATGAACAGTTTGATAACATGCTGGATCAAATGTCAGGTAGTATGGTGTTTGATGGTGAAATAATGAGTAATGACTTTCAAACCCTTATGCGAGAAATACACAGAAAAAGTGGTGCAAAGACTGATGATGCAATATTAAATCTTTTTGATTGTATGCCTCTAGAAGATTTTAAAAAAGGAAAGTGTCATCAGCCTATTACAAATAGAAAAAAAATGCTTGAAAATTTTAAATATGGTCCAAATGTACAATTGGTAGAATATGTAAAAATGGATTTGAGTGATGATGATGGACAAAAACAGTTTGCTGATTACAATAAGATTTGTATAGACAAAGGATATGAAGGTATTATGATAAAACCAACTAGTGGTGTTTACGAATGTAAACGATCAAGTTTATGGTTGAAAGTAAAACCTTTTATAGAAGTCAGTTTAGAAGTCAAAGCAGTTGAAGAAGGCACAGGACGTAATGTTGGTAAATTAGGTGCATTAATTGTTGAAGGCACAGATGAAGGCAAGTTTATTAAAACCAATGTGGGTTCAGGATTAACTGATGACAACAGAGATGAATTTTGGAAACACAAAGACAAACTGATTGGGCAGATTGTGGAAGTCAGAGCAGATGCAATCACACAAAATCAAGATGCAACAGATGAATACAGTTTACGATTTCCTAGATTTTTAAGATTTAGAGGTTTTGAAGTGGGAGAAAAATTATAACAAAGGAGTAATATATGACAGAGTATAGTTCACATGATTGGCGTAAAAACACAGATGATGCTATTGTGGTTGCTTCTAATATAGGTATACAACTTGAAGCAAACAAAAGTAAAGTTATCTTTACCAATCCAAAAACCCTACAAAGGGAAGAAGTTGATGTTTCAAGACTTGTTAGGGTATTTGTAAACAATATTGAATCAAACAAAAGGAGTGTTAAGTGAAGAATTGGATGATTAACACAGCAACAATATTGTTTGATGACACAAAGAATGATCTCCGTGCATTACCAAAAACAGTAAGGTTGCAGTTATTGACAGTATTGTCATTTGTATGGTCAACAGCATTTACATTGTATATCTGGGGACAACTGTATGCAAGTATTTGGACAGGACTAGTAGTAGGGCATATAGCAATTATTATGGCCATGTATTACACATTCAAACAATTTCATAACATAAAAAACAACAAGTACAACTTTGGATCATATCATTCTTATGGTAGAGCAAGGGACTATGTTTTTTACAGAGACAAGCATGGTAATCCTTACAAAGTTAAATTGGATCCACGTGATCCAGGAGGAGAACACGAATAATGGTATCATTGAAAAAGAAACAGGCGTTGATTAAAAAGCTCAAAACACCAGAACGTTTTTTCAAAATTGATTTTGGAAGATATGGTGGAGAAGTTGCTATGGGATCAATTACCAAAGAACAATATGAATATTGGGCGGACAAAGATCAATCTGACTTTGAGGAATACATGACAAATATAGGTTGGGACATAGAAGAAGCAAACAAGGATGTACCCAAACAAGCACAATTCGATCGAGAATTTTACGAATATGAAGATATCTGTCATTTGTCAGGACCAGAATTCGCAGATAGTCAATACATGACAATATCAGAAGTAGACAAAGAAGGTAATGCGTTAACAGATGAAAATGGCAACTACATAGAAGATGAAACTGTGAACATGGAAGAGTTTGAAGATCGTGGAGCAAAAATTACCTGTGAAGCAGAACACAATTCTGGCACACAAAGTTGCAAAGACAATTACTATATGTTTGGGCAGTATTTCAACAAGGGTGGCTGGCACTCACCAGACATTGTGAAAACAGGTCCAGATGGATTTGATTTTAAAAAATTAGAAATTGCATATGAAGACTGTGATGGATTCAAAGTGTTTAACGAATTTTTATACAACGGTGACAGTTATCACCTTGAAGAAGATTCCACAGGCAAGAGCAGTTCTTTTTATGTAGCAGAAGGTGACGATGTTTAAAATATTTTATAAACAATTAGTTGAAACAATCAAAGATTATCTAACAGAACCTTGGATCTATGCAGTATTGATTGTTTTTATCAGTTTATTAATTATGGATATATCGTTGAAAGGATAATGTAATGGCAGGAACATGTTGGTGTGGGAGGTCAGAATCAGGAATATGTATTGGTTTACACAGATTTAGCGAAGAAGAATATCAAGCATTTTTAAAAGAAAAAAAGCCTTTCAGCGAAGAAACTTTACAAGAAGTAAAACAACAAACTCAACAAGATGAAAAAAAATCTGATATGCCACACATTTACACTGAAGAACGTGTGAATGAAATTATTAAAAATTTTCAAAACTTGTTGATGGAAGCAGACAATTTTCCAAGAGATAAAAATCCAAATGATTATCGACCATTTTGGTCAGGTTTGCGTGGAGCAGGATCAAGTTTATTGGGACTCACAAATCATCTCAAATCAATAATAGATCATCAACAAAAGGAGAAATCTAAATGACATTCACACAAGGAATAGGCCTACTAGTATTAGGTATTGTGATCACATTTGCTTTTTTTGTAGTATGGGTCAAAGCAATGGAAAGTGAAGATAAAAACATAAACAGAAAGGACAAGGACCATGAGTGAAAAAGAACATGAGCTGTTTCTACACGCAATTCGTTGTGTGAGTGACTATGCTTTGAAGTATTTAGAGCAAAACAGAAACAAAATGCATCAGGATGACATTGACAATCTTGAAGCAAGTGTAACAGCAATTGACATTTATGGATTTAAAGAACATGAAAAACAAAATAGTTAATCTAACAGATTATAAGAAAAAAAGCAAAGAAGATTTAGCAAAAACACAATATCAAAATATGATATATGCCATTGTTGAAGAACTAGTTCGTAACGGAATAGAAATTGATGAAGAATTACAGCAAATGAAAATTGTACCTGCATTGAAAGTTATAGAATCTATGATTTATGAATACCATGGATTAGACCATGAGCATCATGAATTTTTAGATCAGTTTGCTAAAAAATTTGCCAACAGAGTTAAGAAGTCATTGAATTAATGTTTTCTGTTCCTTTTGTAAAAAAGAATATTCAAATTGACAAGAACAGAATAGCTAATTCTATTAGAGAACATGTGACTACTTTGAAGTTGCCAAATCCTTGGCCAAAACAATCTCAGGTGATCAGTTCGCTAGCGGCCGGGGCAGAAGATGCCTGGCAAGATCAAGAAGTGTTTGAACAAATAAATCCTTTGATTGTGGAATTCTTAAAAGAGTCAATTGGCATGAATGTCAAAGTCAAATGTCACATGTGGTACAATGTTTATAACAGTGACTTCATGCAAGAAGCACATTCGCATCACACAGTGGGAGCATTGGCATCAGGCATAGTGTATGTTCAGATGCCCAAAGGTGCTTCAGGTACTACTTTTTTAAGTCCCATGCGTCATTTGTTTAATTCTTGTGATTACAAAGAAGAATACACAATGATCACACCTACTGTACAAGAAGGTGATTGCATAATCTTTCCACCTTGGCTGGAACACAGAGTAGACAAGCAAAACATTGAAAACACACGAATAACAGTAGCATTTAACGTACACGCATCTAGTTAATTTGTAAAAACATTAACTGCTCATACAAAGGTAAATAATTGTATGAGTAACAAAGCTGGTACAATAATTGACATAACATATCTGATTAATCAGAGAAAAGTCAAAAAATTAATCAAAAAACAGTTGGAAGATCTAGAAATAGATGAATTTTTCTGTGAAGAATGCATTGTGAAGTTTAAAAACGGCAATCCCACGTATATTGGTATCATATGGGACCGAAAATCAGGCAAACAACTGCAATTAGATCATACCTTTGATGTTACTCGTGCATTGTCAAAATGCTAAAAATTGACATAAAGAAATAAATAGTTTTAATAGTACTTTGACTGTGTGTTTAATATACACAGACTGTTTGAATAAAACAGACATGGAGCAGAAATGGCAGTAACATATAATATTAAAGGGACAACTAATCCCTCATTTAAAATTGGTAAAAAAGGTGTAGTTCTTTCACCAGCAGATAACACCAGCGAAACAACACTTACAATACCAAACGCAACGGGTACATTAGTTTTACAAGATTCAACAGACACACTGTCAAACAAATCATTTTCAGGAAATATAGCATTTGATACCAACACATTATTTGTGGATGCTGACAACAACAGAGTGGGTATTGGCACAACTGCACCATCTGTTAAATTAAGTGTAGAAGGAACATCAGCAGATGTGGCATCATTTATCAGAGGCAATAATTCTGGATCAGGACAGATACACTTAGGTAACTCAGATGGTTATGTGCGAGTAGGTGGAGCTGATGGCAGTTTCACTGTTTACAATTCTACTAATACAAGTGCTAGACTGTACATTGACAACACTGGTAAAGTTGGTATTGGAAATAACACATCACCGTCAGAAGAACTAGATGTCACAGGCGATGGTGCGTTTTCAGGCAACCTAGTAGTAGCAGGAAATTTAACAGTACAAGGTACGACCACAACAGTTGATTCCACAGCAATCAATGTACAAAATGCATTTGTGTTTGAAGGCGCTACAGCAGACGATTTTGAAACCACATTAACAGTTACTGATCCCACAGCAGACAGAACAATCACACTACCTGATGCAACTGGCACAGTGGTATTAGCAGATGCTACTCAAACACTCACAAACAAGACACTAGGTGCCACAACAATTTCAGGACACTTGACACCAAGTGCCAACGTCACATATGATTTGGGTACATCATCACTGAGATTTAGAGATATCTACCTGTCAGGATCAACCATTGATTTGGGTGGTGCCAAACTGACCAACGATGGCAGTGACAACTTAGACATCAAAGACAGTTCAGGAAACAGAAAAATTATCAGAGCCAGTGCCATTGAATTGGTAGACAGCTCAGGTAAAAAAATGAAACTGGAGAGAGATGCCACAACAGGTAAACTCAAAAAGACAAGAAAAAATGCAGATGACTCAGATGAAGGAAGCTCAGACACCATAGACATAATAGGAGACACTTCACCACAACTTGGTGGAACGTTGGATGCAAATGGCAATGACATTGATATGGGCACCAACACAATCACTGACACCAAAGTTGGTCAGTGGGACACTGCTTATGGTTGGGGTGATCACTCCACACAGAGTTATCTGTCAGGCACACTTGGTTTTCCAACTGATTTGGGTGCAGTCACAGGATCAACAACTGATTATTTGGGACTAGGTCCAGATCTAGGATCTATTGCATCTGGTGACACATTTGTGGGATTAGCAAAAGATTTTGGTTTGTTCGGTGACACAGTCACAACAACATCAGCACAAACACTCACAAACAAGACACTTACCAGTCCAAACATAAACGAAGCAGTCGCACTTACAAGTACTGCAACTGAACTTAATCTATTAGATGGTGTAACCGGTACACTGGTTACAGAAACAGGATCACAAACACTCACAAACAAAACATTTACAACACCAGATGTTAATACATCATTGAAAATGATTAGTAGTGGACAATTACAATTCAGAGATAATCAATCGTATATCACAGAAAACGGTGGAATTCTATTATGGAACAGTGCGGCAGGACGTGGAGTTAGAATGTATACTGCTGGTGCTGAAAGGGTTGGTGTGTCATATGATGGTAATTTAGAATTAAAAACAGGTGTAGATATAATTTTTGAAGGTGCTACAGCAGATGATTTTGAAACCACATTGACAGTGGTTGATCCAACAGCAGACAGAACAATCACATTGCCTAATGCAACAGGCACAGTGGCACTCACAAACAGTTTCACACATTTCCACAGTTCAGCACAGACAGTGACCAGTGCAGAAGCCACAACCAATGCTTCTGGCACAGTGGACTACACATTCAGTGATCTGTCAGGTGCTATTCATTACGTGGCGTTCTTGAACAGAACTCTAATGAGAGCCAGTGAATACAGTGTGAGCGGAACAACATTAACAGTCAATAGTGGTGTACTGGCAACAGATGACCAAATTGAAGTAACAGGGATTAGTGTATAATGGGCAGAGGTAGAAAAATCAAAATTGGTGGCGTAATGAGAGACTTTGCTGACCTTCGTTCACTGAAGTCATCAGAAATTGCCGCACACGAAGGTGGAACCAAAGACATTGATGAATTGAGATGGCGTTACAAGAAAAACGGTGACGTTGAATTTTTCTCAGGTGATCCGGGTGCTGACGATATTGTATTTGGCGGTTCAAAATCAGATCTAAGAAGAATTGAAGAACTTGAAAGAAATATGTCTGTATTGGCAACCAAAGTGGTCACAGCCAGTGATCCAGACAATTACGATTCAGATGATGATGCTTTTGGACAGGTGTTTGATGATGCAGTAAGATTCAAAAACAGTGCAGTGAGATTTTCAAGCAGTGCAGTGATTTTTGATGGTTCATCAACCATACACTTTGGCAACAGAAAATTAGCGGCAGTTGATGATCCAACAGCAGATCAAGATGCGGCCACAAAAGCCTATGTGGACAGTCAAGTAGCTGGAGGTTCAGTGCAACTATCAGGTCTATCAGATACCACAATCACATCACCAAGTTCAGGCCAAGTACTAAAGTACAACGGCAGTGCTTGGGTTAATGACACAGATACTGATACTGATACAAATCAATTATCAGGTTTAACTGATACAACAATTTCAACACCAAGCTCAGGACAAGTTTTAAAATACAATGGCAGTGCTTGGGTTAATGACACAGACACAGATACAAATCAACTATCAGGTCTAACAGACACAACAATCACATCACCAAGTTCCGGACAAGTTTTAAAATACAATGGCAGTGCTTGGGTTAATGACACAGATTCCACAGGTGACACTGTGCTGGCAGATGGTGTTATACAAGTGCCAAGAAAAACAGCAACAGAGAAAGATGCTATTAGTTCTCCAGTGAACGGTTATATGTTATACAACACCACAGATTCAAAATTACAAGTCTACAACAATGGATGGTTAACAGTTGGAAACAAAATTCCAGAATGGTCAACTGCTGAAGGATCTTTGGCAACTATTTTTGATTCATTAAGAAGCAGTTTCAGTGGTGTCACAGTAACAGCCACAGACGCAGACAGCAACAGTTTAACATATTCAGTAACTGCTGGCAGTTTACCTTCAGGATTGAGTTTAAATAGTAGCACAGGTGCCATCACAGGTACACCAACAGCAGTTGGATCAGACACAACATCAACATTTAGTATCACAGCAACAGATTCAGATGGTGGGTCGTCCGGTGCTAGACAGTTTTCGATCACAGTGAAAGCGCCAGTGGTAACAACATACAACTACACAAGAACAGTACAGACTTGGACCAAGCCTGCAGGAATCACAAGCATCAACGCAGTCATGTGGGGTGCAGGTGGCGGCGGTGGTAATCCAAGTGGACAAGGAGGAGCCGGTGGTGGATACACATATGGAACCATTGATGTTAGCAGTGTGTCATACCTTCATGTGATTGTAGGACAACTTGGACACGGTGAAAATAGTCACTTCAATGATGGTAATGGTAACGGCAATGGTGGAGGATTGAGTGGTATATTTACATCATTTGATTCAGATAGATCAGCAACACATGGCAGATCTGTACTGATCGCTGGAGGCGGCGGTGGCGGAGGTAACAATGGAGGTTACCCTGGTACAGGTGGAGGATCATCAGGAGTTGCTGGCTCAGGAGGCCAAGGTGGCGGCGCTGGAACTCAAAGTGCAGGTGGTTCAACTGCTTCATCAGGCGGAAGTTGTACTTCAAATTGTACTGCTCAAAAATTAAGAGGTGCTAATGGGTGTGGAGGTAGTGAAAGAGATAGTGGAAGTTCATGGCCTAGTACATATTGGGGTGGCATATGGTCTGCAGGAGCAGGCGGTAACGGCTGTAATGCTGGCGGAGGTGGCGGTGGCTACTACGGCGGCGGCGGAGGCGGCGGAAGCCCTAACGGTGGTCAAGGCGGAGGAGGTTCTGGCTACATAGGAGGTCACTCAAATGCTCCGGTAAGTAATGCATCAACTTCATCAAATGGCAACAATCAAGCACCAGCAGGAACAGGACACACACATTATCCAGGTAGCAGTATTGGTTATGGAGCCAGCGGTGCAGAAGTCAATGGTAACAATGGTGCTGTGGTAATTTGGTATTAAGGATTGATATGAGAAACATATATGAAGCATTGAGAAGTTTAAACATAAACAATTATTCTTTAGACTTTGAACCTAAAACCGAAGAAGAATTCAATTCTGCTTTTGTAATCAATATTTTAGACGAAACAGGCGTACCAACATCTACATCAAGAGACACAGCAGATTTTGGAGTTACTTGGGCACAACTGGTATCAGCAGACAACTTAAACGCACTGAGAAAAGTAAGAAACAAACTGTTAGCAGAAACAGATTTTTATGCACTGTCTGATGTGACAATGTCAGCAGAAATGACCACATATAGGCAAGCACTGAGAGATATCACAAACACTTACACATCAATAGATGATGTTGAATGGCCAACTAAACCAGAATAATGAAAACTATTTCTTGGAAACAGGCATTTGATATTGCTACAAGTTATAATGATTTTGACAAGGTCACTTTGATTGTTTTCATTGATGATTGTTGTGTTGATTGTAACGGTTTTGTAGACAATTTACCACAACTAGAAAATGATCAATATCAAGTTTTTATAGTGAAAGATGGCAACGATATGCCTTTTAAACCAGTTAACTATCCAGTAGGTTATGTGTACATTCCAAATTCAAAACCGTTTACTGTGTTTTATGAAAATGTTCCTATTGATTCAGTTATGAAAAATGCACAAGAACAAGTGCAAACAATGTTGACACAAATTTAATAAATAATAGTATGACAGAGAACGTAGAAAATACAGCAGAAGCACAAAAAACAGCAGATGTGAAAAAAACAATCCAGATTGATTTGGAAGTTGATACTGCAACAACAGATACATCAAAAAATCCTTTTCAATGGTTAATTCATTTGGCTAGAGCTGTTGACGCCTGGAGAATTTTCCCTAGAGTGTTTATCACAACTTATATCTACCTATTATATAAAGTAGTAATTTGGTATATGGAAATGCCAAATCCTACCATGGAACAGTCGGGCCTAGTATCAATTGTGGTAGGTGCAGGTGCGGCCTGGTTTGGTTTGTACACAGGATCAAGAGCCAAAGGCAAATAACAATGAAACTGGCAGTGTTTGGCTGTAGTTGTAGTTACGGTACAACACAGCACATTGACATTGATAAAAGTGAACCTAACTGGGTTAGATCGTTAGCCAAACTGAGACCAGACGTCTCCATTACAAATTTTTCGTATGCAGGAACCAGCGTACAATTCAGTGCATCTTTGTTTGATAAATTTGCACAAGATTTTGATTACACAATATTTCAAATCACAGGATCTGGTAGATTGTGTTTTTGGCCAGACCAATTTGATTTTAAAAAACACATGATCAAATATGAAGACAATTTGATACAGTTTGGTGATTTGGATCCTTACATTTTTCAAGTCACTGCTTCAGCAATTGATGATCCTGACAATAACAAATATATTTTTAAAAACACAGAGCATGAACTTGATTTTGCAAAAAAATATTATAGATATATGCCTATGGAAATAATAGAATTAGAATATCAAAGTATTATCAATAACATTTATAGCAAAGCCAATTTAACGTTTTGGCATTTTGGTGTCAAACAATACAGAGATGATATTTTTTCAATAAATCAGATACTAGGAGATACACAATTTTCTAATTATTCAACTTCTACAGGATTTCACTTTAATCAAGCAGGCTGTGAATGGCAAGCCAATTACATAAACGAAAGGTATCTTAAATGAAATTAGCAGTATTTGGCTGTAGTTGGAGTTATGGCACCCACCAAAAGGTTAATATTGAAAAATCTCCACCCAACTGGGTCAGATCATTAGCCAAATTGAGACCAGACATCTCCATTACAAATTTTTCGTATGGAGGAACCAGCATACAATTCAGTGCATTTCTTTTTGACAATTATGCCAAAGAATATGATTATACCATATTTCAAATCACTAGTCCTTACAGACTCACAGTATGGCCAGACCAATTTGATTTTAAAAAACACATGATCAAATATGAAGACAATTTGACACAGTTGGGACATTTAGTAAATAAAGACATATTAAATGTAAATCCTGCTCGAATTGACTATTCTCCATTTACAACAAACATCTTATTTACTGAATCTCGTAAAGCAATAAATTTCAGTAAACAGTATTACAAATACATAGATAGCCAATATCTGTGGTTTGAATACAACATGTTTATAGAACATATTACTAAACAGGCTGATCTTAGATTTTTTCATCAACATGATCCAAACTGGCTACTTAGAGATGACACATATAACACATGGTGCATTGAAAAAATCTTGCCTGCACAACAGTATCAAAACTATCTGCTAGATGATGGAGATCACTTCAACCAAGAAGGCTGTGATTGGCAAGCCAATTACATAAACGATAAATACTTACAATGAACACTATAACACTAAAATTTCAAAATCCATTGTCAGAGGATTCATTGGAATCCTTGTTTGACACAGTGGCCACTATTATACCTGAAGATTCTTATGTTGAAAACACATCAGTGGCTGATGGTATAGAGTCCAACTACAATTTGACTTATCATGTGACTCACGATGAACACTGTTATGAAATACCATTGGCTAGACCATTATCTGTTCAAGAAGGCAAAGCATTGCACAGCATATTGGACAATGCAATTGAACAGGACTACACAATGGAAATTTCAGCCAATGCCAATGAGCTACAAAACAGGTACAATTTCAACAATTTTGAAGGCTCAATCCAAGAAGGCGATTTAGAATAATCCACTTGACTTTTATCCTAAATGTGTTATACTAGTTGTATGACTCAACATTTAATGATAGATCTAGAAACTTTGGCCACAACCAATGATGCCAATGTGTTGACCATAGGTGCTATAAAATTTGATCCACATGAGGATTACAGCAAATGGCAATGGTTAGAGTTTCCTGAAACACAAACATTTTATCGCAGAGTTGAACCTGAATCAGGCTCTCAACTTGGATTAACGATAGATGAAGACACACTATCATGGTGGAGTCAACAATCAGACGAAGTAAAAGAAGAAGCATTTTCAGAAGAAGAAAGATATCCAATTGATCAAGTGATGAAAGATTTTTACAAATTTGCTTTACCATGCAAATATGTTTGGGCACAAGGTGTTGCATTTGACACAGTCATTTGTGAAAATATTTTTAAAAAATTAAACAGAGGAGCACCATGGATGTTTTACAATCTCAGAGACACTAGAACAATATTTGATCTTGCAGATGCTGAAATGCCAAAATCATTACATCATCATGCACTGTTTGATTGTTGGAGACAGATTATTGGAGTACAAAACGTTTATCGTAAACTTAACATACCACGGAAGTTTTAATGAAAATAGGCTTTTGCTGTAAATGGCTTAACGATCCTAGTGAATGCAAAGGCATGAAAGTCAATGCCAAAGACAGAGATCTCAATGGCAGAAGCACGACCATGCGTTGGTTAAGAGAGCATCCTGAAGATGCAGAACAACGACAATGGGACATAATGAATCACAATGCTCAAGCGGCATTGAAAATGGTTGAACGTGTTGGATCACTGCCAGAAGAACGAAGAATGGTCAGACTTGGATCAGAAATGCTACAAGGCTATACTGAACCCAACTGGATCGAATGGTGGCAACAGTCACATATACAAAATCATCTAGCAAAAATATTTGCACCTGTTGGTGAAGCATCTAGACGTTTAGGAGTCAAAATCAGTTTTCATCCAGGACAGTTTTGTGTGTTAGCAAGTGACAGAGAAGATGTTGCTGAACGAAGCAGACTGGAATTTGAATATCATGCAGACATGGCCAGATGGATGGGTTTTGGTAAAAGTTTTCAAGATGGTTGTAAATTGAATGTGCATATATCAGGCAGACGTGGACCTGAAGGTATTATAGATATGATACCAAAACTGTCACCTGAAGCACGTAATTTGCTTACTATTGAGAATGATGAAATGGGTTGGGGACTTGATGCAAGTCTACAGTTGGAAAAACACTGTGCATTGGTTTTAGATATACATCATCACTGGATCAGAGACGAAGAATACATACAATCCAACGATGACAGAGTCAAACGAGTAGTAGACAGTTGGAGAGGCAGTAGGCCAACACTACATTACTCATATTCACGTGATGAAGCACTGGCACCAGCAGAATTAGGTGAGCAAACACATGTAGGTATGCATGACATTAAAAAACTGCTTGAACTAGGGTGTAAAAAGCAAAAGCTCAGAGCACACAGCGACTTTTTCCCTAATCAAACAGTAAATGAATGGGCATTGAGCTTTGGTGAATATTTTGATATACAAGCAGAAGCCAAAGGTAAAAATCTAGCATCACAGCAGTTGTATGATCTTTTTGTTTTAACTAAATAAGTTAAACAAGGAGATTTTATGCCAAAAACGAGCAAGACGTTTGTTGCTCATGAATCCAAACCAAAAAGAACATCAATTGGTGGCGGCAGAGTAAAAAAGTCGAGCATGAATAAGGGTAAAAAAAGATCATACAAACCTTATAATGGTCAAGGAAAATAAAAGTAATGAGAGCAAACGAACTTAACACAGCAGTTTTCACATTTGGTAGAATGAATCCTCCTACTATTGGTCACAAAAAAGTTATTGACACAATCAAAAGTTTACCTGGAAAACCTTTTTTATTTTTAACCCACACTCAAAATGCCAAAAAAGATCCTTTGTCTTTTGAGCAAAAGTTAAAATTTGCTAAACAGAGTTTTTCAGATATCACCATAGGTGATCCAACTGTCAAGACCATAATACAAGCCATGCAGACTTTACAGAAAAAAGGTTATGCAAATGTTGTGCTTGTTGTAGGATCTGATAGAGTTCCTTATTTTTCTGAACTTTTACCAAAGTACAATGGTAAAGATTATAAATTTGATTCTATCAAAGTTGTAACTGCTGGTGTTAGGGACGAAGAGTCCGATGACAATGTTGAAGGCATGAGTGCAAGTAAAATGCGTCAAGCGGCAGTGGATGGTGATTTTGAAAGTTTTAAACAAGGTGTTGCTAATCCAGGTATTGCAAAAGAAATGTATGACGCTGTAAGAACAGGAATGAATATACCTACTGAAACAACAGAAAGTACTGAAGAAGAAGCATGGGAACTCTTAGGACAACAAGAACCTAATATACAAAAGTTTGTTAAAACTTTAGGTTTACAAAACAATCAACAATCAGTTGAGAAACTTGTACCTATGATTCGAAATGCACAAACAAGTATAATAAATCCAAATCAAATTGCAACTCTCCAAAATCTTGCCAACAAAGGTCCTGCAGACATACAAGCACTTAGAAGTATTTTAAAGATCAAAGGCACACCTGAAGCACCTCAACAGTTTGCTAAAATCATGCAACAACGTGATCAAGCAGAAGGAAGAAACAGAGGATATGATGTTGGTAGATTAATTAATGATATCAACACAGGCAAATATGAATCGCCGGTAGTATTAAAAACTAATTCTGGAATGGTTGTTGTTGGAGGAAGAACAAGATTATATGCGGCATTGGCTTTAAATAAATCAATCAAAGTAAAAGTATTAGATCCTAATAAACTTGATCCTGCAGAAGGAATACAAGAAGAAGTTTCACAAAAACCAAAAGTGTACGTTGACATGGATGGTGTTATTGCTGACTTTTTTTCAGCATTGGCAAAATTTAGAAAAGTAAATCATTGGAAAGACAAAGGTGAAATCAGTGTTGAAGACAGTATCAAAGCAATAGCAGGTACAGACTTCTTTTCAACATTGCCTTTGTTTGCAACATCAAAAGAATTAATTAACATTGTAAAAAGTTTCACAGGTGGCGAATGGTATATTTGCAGTTCTCCTTTGCGTGGAGATCATGAGAATTCAAAAAAGCATAAGTTGGATTGGTTAAGATCAAACGGGTTCACACCAAATGGTGTTATCATAACAGGCAGAAAAGAAAGTTATGCTGTAGACAAAACCACAGGGTTGCCAAACATATTGATTGATGACAAACCAAGCAACATTGAAAGATGGCAAGCCAAAGGCGGTATTGGAATTAGATATCAAGCCAACAAAGACAATTTAAACAGAGTTTCACAAGCATTGAAGTATGTTGAAAAACAAGACCTTTCAAAAGTTGCACCTATCAACAAAGCAATTAATTCAGGTAGTTTTGCTCAAGTCAATGAAGGAGATTTAATACCTTTTCCTGATAACACATTAGTTGTTGACATAGACAGCAAAAGTGATTATTATGAACTCACAAAAGATATATCTAACTTGGATCAGGCAGATAGAAAAAAATATGGACCAAATGGTAAACCAGATACACTTGTTACTTTTCAAAGCGAAAAAGTAAAAAATGAATACAAGAAACGTATCAAAAAGCACACTGGTTTAAATTCAAGAGACACCAAGCACACTTATCTTTATCATGATCCTGACACTAAACAGGTCAATGAATGGGGAGGCAGAGTTGTCAAAGGAGTTAATACCACAGTAGATGTTGGTGTTGATGCCATAACAAAACAATCTGCTAAATTAGGATTCAAAGTAGACAGAGATGGAAGACCACCAAACATACGAGAAAAGAAAAGTATTTTTAGTGCTATAGTAGAAGATGAATTAAAATTTCAAAATGACAAAGGTGATAAAAGTTTATTAACATTGCCAGGCACATCTAAATATCAAAAAATGAAAAAGACTTCTGAACCTGGAACTGACAAATGGTTCAAAGCATATAGAACATTACCTTTGCTGACCAAAGGTAGAAAAAATCATTACATGCTACCAGTCAAAGAAAGAATTGAAATTTTAGAACAAGAGCTAAAACAATTACAAGAAAAATGGAGTGCAAAATATAAAAAAAGTATTGATTGCACAAATCCCAAAGGTTTTAGTCAAAAGGCTCACTGTGCAGGGCGTAAAAAGAAATGAGATTAAACGAAGTCATTGGTCCTGATGAAGAAGATTTGTATTGGAAGAATCCAAAAATAGATGATTTATGGGCATTAGATAAACTGATTCTTTCAAAAAAATTAGGATACACTTGTGGTCCAGCAGGTATTGAAGTTCCAAAAGAAGGTGATTATATTATAAGACCTGTGCTTAATGTTTTTGGTTTAGGAATGGGTGCAAAGAAAATGCACCTCAAAAAAAACACAAATCATTTACCTATAGGAACATTTTGGTGTGAATGGTTTAAAGGTAGACATTTTACAGTTGATTATGATAAAGGTAAACAAGTAAGATGTGTAGAAGGATTCAAAAAAGAAAACACATTACAACGTTGGGATAAATGGATTCGTGTAGATGAGCAAGTGCCGTTACATCCGCTTATCAAAAAGCATTTTGGAAATAGACCAAGATTAAATGTTGAATACATTGGTGGTAAGGTCATTGAAATGCATTTTAGACACAATGTAGACTTTGAAGGTGATAGACAAGAATATCTACCTGTATGGGAAGGACAAAGCACCAAAGCACCTGAAGGGTACAAATATATAAAACATCCTGATATGCATGGTAGAATTGGAGCATTTGTTAAATGAGGTTTTTTGAATTACTAAAAGAAAACAAAGAAATTACTGATCAAGATTTACAACAACTTGAAGTTTATGCTGACAGATTGTTTGCTTCATTGGGCATAGACATTGAATTTTCAAAACATTTCAAAGACAGAGTAAACGATCCAAGAAATCAAAAGCCAATAACAATGGCAGAACTCACAAGACTATTCAAACAAGTTTACAAACAACACGGTAAACCAATTGCACAGTTAGGACCAGATGCAGAAGCAGTGATGAAAGACATGCGAACAGATGTTAATATTCCTTTTGCATTGCAATGGGATGGACAAGAATTAGATCTTGTTGCAAAAACAATCATGCGTAAGCCTAATTTTGCAACACCTAATCCAGAATTTGCTGTTGAAAATTTTGCTGATGGCAAAGTAAAAGGCAAATCAAGACCAGGCAGAGTAAAACGTGCAGGTGCCAGTTGCAAAGGATCAGTTACAAGTTTAAGAGCAAAAGCAAAAAAATCCAGTGGTGAAAAGGCTAAAATGTATCATTGGTGTGCCAACATGAAAAGTGGTAGACAAAACAGTTAATTCAAACTATACTGCATAGTTAAATAAACAAAGAAGAAAAAAATGTTGAATTTTGATTTAGTAAGTGACGTTCATGTAGAACACTGGAATAACAATTATGATTTTTTACAACACAAAAATTCTGATTTATTAGTTGTTGCTGGAGATGTAAGCGATGATCCCAAATTAACTGTGGAATGGTTAAACCGTGTAAAAGATGAATACAAACAGATTTTGTTTATTGATGGAAATCATGAACATCAAGGTGTAGGATTTCCAATGAATTCTTTGTGTGACGAAGTTTACAACAAAACCAAAGACATTGAAAACTTACATTATCTTTCCAAACAACCATATGTCAAAGACAACTGTGTATTTTTAGGAATCAATGGATGGTGGGATTTTAAAATTGGCGAACCATATGTGCCAAGATCATACAGTTTTGAACACACAACCAAACAGTTTGGACAAGACACAGCAATTAAAATTTTAAAACAGTCAGCCAGCGATTATGCACAGATGGCCAATTGGTTAGCAGAGTATCAATGGAATGACAACATAGAATCAATTGTTTGCATAACTCACACACTACCAGTAAAAAGAGCAATAAGTTGGGCAGTTTATCCACCAATACAAAAAGCAGTGGGTTGTTATGGAAATGCATTAATGGAAGAATTACCACTGTATTACAAAAAAATAAAACTATGGTGTTTTGGACACAATCATGATCAACAGGAATTTGTGCAAAACACAGTGACATATCATAGTAATCCAAGAGGAAGACCTGAAGATTTTAACAGAGAAACTTACACACCAAAAACAATCTTTCTGAAATAAATACTTTTATGAAACTTCAAGAATTGATTACACTTGGTGAGAGAATGCCTGCTTCTATCATAAAGCACAAGCAAAAATTAGCCAACATGACTGACCAAGAACTTGCGGATCGTTTCAAAGATTTTGATGAAACAAGATTACGTCAAATGGCATGGAGACATGGATACGGCAAGATGAGTTCTTACTACTGGGACAGAGTTCAAAAAGGTAAGTCAGTATCTGAAGCAAAAAAACCAAAACCAACAAATCCTAGCAAATGGGCATATTATAAATCACAAGCAAAGCAAAAGTTTGATGTTTATCCATCGGCTTATGCAAATGCTTGGGCGGCCAAAATGTATAAAAAAGCAGGTGGAGGCTGGAGATAATGAGATTAGCAGAATTAGAAACAAATAAAATTGTAGAAGCAATACAGTATCATATCAAAAACAATATACCTTTTAGAGAAAATATTTTTAGACCAGGCACAGATAATTTTTTTAAATTATTTTGTGAAGCTCGTAAAATGTATGAAGCAGGGTTATTAACAGTTGACTGGGAAGATCAAGAATTATTTGAAACAGAAATAGGTAAAGTATTAAAAACAACACAAGGTGATATTGCACTTGATTTACCATTTGAAGAAATTGAAGAAGCAGATCAAGTTAAAGGCAAAGAACCAATGCCAAGCAAGTCTAAACCAACAACACTAAACAGTACACCTCATCCTTATAGAGGACGTTTAGTTGGCGAAGCAGAATATCAAGGTAAAAAAGTTGAATTAAACAAACCTAAAAGAGGTGGTTCAAAAAAATATTATGTGTACACTCGTAATCCTAAAACAGGAAAGATTAAAAAAGTCAGTTGGGGTGACACTACAGGTTTAAAAACCAAAGCAAACAATCCAGGTGCAGTGAAAAGTTTTGTAGCAAGACACGATTGCAAAAATAAAAAAGATAAGACCAAAGCAGGATATTGGGCTTGTCGTACTCCAAGATATAAAAGTTTAGGAGTTAAAGGAGGCCAGTGGTGGTAAAGCCTTACTCACAGACTTCACTGGCAAAGGGAATAATTAGACGTGTTTTTGAAAGTTCTGTAGATGCTGACGAATTAGTTTGGCATCAAGATCACAACACACGAACAATTAAAGTGCTTGAAGGCACTGGGTGGAAAGTTCAGTTAGAAGATTCTTTACCAAAAGAAATTTTTAAAAATGATACTTTTACAATTGAAGCAGAGCAATATCATAGAATTATTAAAGGTGAAACAGATTTGGTATTAGAAATTACTGAACCAAATAGTAAGGAAAAATAAAAATGGATAACAAAGAAACTACATCAAGTACTGACGATAAAGTTATTAATCTTAATGTAGATCAAGTGATACAAGCACTGGCAAATTATTTGCATGATGAAGGTTTTATTAACCCTAATCAAACAGATGGCATGATGACATATGAAATTAATGATGATGCCACAATTACTGTCAAACTACTTTTTGGCAAACCAACAATGCAATAAAACAAGTTATGTTGATAAACGAAATTTTAAACGAAGAATACAAAGGCGGACTGCGTAAATGGTTTAAACAGAAATGGGTAAACATTGGCAAAAAAAACAAAGATGGCAGTCATCCTGAATGTGGTACAAGCGGTGATAAAAAAGGATATGCTAAATGTGTACCAGCCAACAAAGCATCTAGCATGAGCAAAAAAGAAAAACAATCTGCAACAAGAAGAAAACGTGCGGCTCAAAATAAAGCAGGACGAGGTGGAAAAACGCAAAAAGGACAAGGCAATAAGCCTATAAGAGTATCTACAAGTCCTAAAAAATAACTTTTAATTAATAAATACTTTTATGAGATATTCAGAATTATTAGAGTCAATGTCGTTTACCGCAGGTCACAAACATAAACAGAAGGGGTATTGGACTTCTGACACAGATTCGGGTGATCAATACGGTGAAGATTTTTACAAAAACAGCGACAAGTACATGTATGGTGATGAAGAACCACCTAAAAATCCTAACTACAAACCAGAACTAGATTTAACACTAGCAAATGCCAGCATGAGACAAGTAATGAGTACATTAGGATATCCAACAGATTTAGAAGATGCTCCACCTTTTCCAATAGATGAATTTATTGCAAGAACTACACAATGGTTGCAAAAGCATATTGGAAAACAGTCCCCAGAAGAACCATCTCAGATTGAGAAAAATCCAGGTGGTGCTACATTTATTAGTGGCGGTAGACCAGAAGGTTATTTCAACAGAGTTATTAAACAGATGAATCAAATTGCTAGAACAGGCAAACAAAATGGTGCTACACACGTTTGGGCAAACTAGGTAAATAATATTATGAACTTGACAGATTTATTTGAAAACAAAAAAGAGATTAAAAATCGTAATCCTATAGCACAAGAGTTACGAGCAAATCCACAGTTTAAAGCAAAAACTGAAATTGACAAGAAAAAAGAAGTCAAAAAAGGTTATCAAAAACACAAAGGCAAAGTAGATGAAGCCAGTGGTTATCAAGGTCAATCAGAACCAACATATCACATTTTTAAAAATGCAGATATCAAAAAGATTGTTGATACAATCAAAGCAAAAAATTTAAGAGCATATCCAGAAAAAACAGCAGATGGTGTCAAAGTACACACTTTTGATTTGGACAGATCAGCAGTGGCAAAAGAATTAGGCATCAACGAAACAATGGATTCAGAACACAAAGAAGTCAAAGCAATACTAGACAAGCATGGTATAACAAAAGCAGATGACATAGAACTTGGCACACCAGCATATGAAGAATTATTTGGCTACTATATGGATTCAGGTGAAATGCCATATGGTGTTATGAAAGCCAGAGACGGTATGCCAGATGAATGGATCTGGAACAGAGTTCAAGAGTTAGGTTTAGTAGAACAAGTTCAAGAAGATGACACAACCTATGTGAAAATGGTAATACAAAAATACCCACAAGAGTGGAAAAAATTTTTAGACACAGGGGACTTAATGGATGCTCCAAACATCTATGAAAAACTGTTTGTGTATTTTCATTTTGACAGAGGCGAAATGCCCTATAGCACAGCCAAAGCCAGAGATGGTGATCCATATGTGTGGATTGCAGACAAATTAGCAGATCTAGGTTTAGCAGAACAAGTTCAAGAAGATGTTAACGAAGCAGATTTAAATGCCTGGTATGCTGAACAGTATGCCAAAGAACTTGCTGAGAAAGATGGCAAGACATGGGACAGAATGCCATACGGTGACAAAGAAGATTACAGAAAAATTGCTAACAAAAAGTATGGTGTAGTAAAATCTGAAAATGCAGACGTACCAACACAAAAAGGTAGAGATGCCAAACATGATGTGTTAACACCAAGAGCTAAAAACAAAGTTCTACAACAGATCAAACATGATGCCAACAAGCAAAGAAGAGCTGATTCAAAAAAAGCAGTTACTAGTGTTGAAGTAGAAAATGAGTCAATTAAAAAAACTGATTATGACAACATGTTAAATGTTGCCAACAGAAACAAAGACAATGACATTGCCAGAATGCAAAAACTGGCTGGCATAGTACCAATGCAGATGCAAGAAGACTATGCTAAAATGACACATGATTTAATCAGCAAACTGATTGGTGACGGTAAATCAGATGAAGAAATTCAAGCAAGAACAGGTGAAGCAGGCAAAAGAATTGAAGCCATTAGAAAAAGCATGGAAGATGATGCAATGGACAGAGCACAGCAGGCTTACAAATTGGCAAGAGACGAAGACCCAACAGAAGCCACACAGGATCTTGCAAGAGGTTTAAATTCAGTTAAACCTTCAGTTGATACCACTATGTCACCACAATTGACAGCAAAAGGATTTGATGCAATAGCAAAAGGTGATCGTTTAACACCAACACAAATCAAAGCAGTTGAACCATATGTTTCAAAACTTTCAAAAGCAATATCAAATCCACAAACTGCTGGAGCAGTGAAAACAGCATTCAACAAGGTCCGTTAAATGGATCTTGACTATCTAAAAAAATTAGCAGGCATAGGCGAAACATCCGCACAGTCAGTGATGTCTTTGGAACAAGAGTTGGCAAAGAACAGACGTGAAGCAATGATGTCTATGATGAAAGAAGCCAAAGAAGAACAATTGGAATTAGAAAAATTACCTTACAACCTAGATGCACTACAACCAGTGTTGTCAAAACAAAATGTAGATTATCACTATGATGTATTAAGCAGAGGTTATGTGACCAGATACAACAACAAAGAAGGTGATGCAGATTTTAATTATGGTGGTGCCAAGTTGCACAATCTTTGGTGGCAACAATTTAAACCAGCCAAAGAATCAAGCACAATAGATGGTCCAATCAAACAAACAGTGTTTGCCAATTACGGAGATCTAAAAGGGTTAGCAGACAAGTTGGTAGAAGCGGCCATGACCATACAAGGCTCAGGTTGGGTATACTTGACCAAAACAGGCACAATCAAAACCACACCAAATCAAAGTTTCAGATCAGATGTGTTCATGCCAATAGACATGTGGGAACACAGTTTCACAGACTACACACCAGCCAAAGATGCCAAGGCTAAATATGTTACAGCAGTGCTAAAATTGATAGACTGGAACAAACTAAACAGAAGATTAGAAGCATGAGAATAAGTGAAATCACAACAGAGAATAACAGAAGAAATTTTATGAAAGCCATGGGCAAATCTGCTGTGGCAGGTGCAGGTGCATTGGCTTTAGGTGCTTTTCCTACCAAAGCATGGCCAAATGAAATACCACAGAATTTTGATTTTATGGACAAGTTTTTAAGTGACAAAGTGTTAAATGACCCAAAGTATCAAGAATTTAAATCTGTTGGTGAAAAATTACTTAAAATGATGCAAGACATTGAAAACGAAAAAAAGAAAAAAGAACTAGAAAAACAAATTCAAACCAACAAAGACAAAGAAATTTCAGTTTAATTAAACACTCAAATTAAAAACATAAGATAAATACTTTAGTAAGGAATACATTATGTTAATAGCTGAAATATTTAATATAGAAATTAATGAAGACGCAACTGCTGGTGCAACAACATCAGGTGTGATGGCTTCAATTGCCATGCCACTTTTCACAGGGCAAAAAGGTGCGGCACATCATGCCACAGCCAGACGTGCTATAGATCCAATGGGTCATATATTTCACGGTAAAAAACTCAAAATGAAACCTTACAAAATGGGACACAGTGGTGACACTCTAGCATATACTAAAAAAGTAAAAGACATCTATAAATAGTACTATGTTAATTCAAGATATCACTGAACGAAAACTTACCAAAGCAGAATACAACAAACGTGAATCTCTTAAGAAAAAATATGATAAGACAGACATGAAACAGAATTTCATTGATCAATATGGAGCAGAGAGAGGTGAGCAGGCATATTTTGCAACTATAACAAAACAAGCCAAGGAGAAAGCATAATGGACGATATTAGAAAATGGAAACAAGCAACACAAAATCATTATGAATTAGATCGTGACTATGGTCAGCATGATCACGAGGCATCAATGGCTAGAGGTCAGTTATATCACATTGCCAAAGATGCTATCAAATTAATTGAAATGATTAAAAAAGGCGACAACCTTGAAGGTTGGGTAGCATCAAAAATTACCAAAGCAAAAGAAAATATATCAGTGGTTGCAGATTACATGGAATCATCAATGACAGTCAACAAAGAATCTGAACAGGATTCAGTTGACAAAACTGAATAGTTATAGTAGTATAACTTTAATGCCGGCGTAGCTCAGTTGGTAGAGCAGGCGATTTGTAATCGTCAGGTCGGGAGTTCGAATCTCTCTGCCGGCACCATTCTAGAGCATATTCCTCGGTAGCTCAGTTGGTAGAGCAGTTGACTGTTAATCAATTGGTCGCAGGTTCGAGTCCTGCCCGAGGAGCCAGAAAACAGTTGACAAGATCACATTTATAGTTTACATTAACATTATGAAACTAACAGTAATTGACAGAGACGACAAAGAACATGTAATTGAAGCACAATCATATGAAACGTTGGCTTCAGTGATCAAAAAAGAAATTTCACCAGACAATTTTATGATGTGTGGAGGCTGTTGTGCCTGTGCCACTTGTCATGTCAAAATTGATGATCAGTATTTGAATCTGTTACCTAAAATGGATGAAGATGAAGATGCATTGTTAGACAGTGAAGACAGAAACAAAAACAGTAGGTTGAGTTGCCAAATACAATTAACAGATGCTTTAGATGGCATGACTTTAAGGATTGTTAAATAGTTATGTTATGTTGGTCAAATCATTCACTGTGTTTGGATTACAAAGAACTGGAACTAACTTTACTCACCAGTTAGTTATCAACAATTTTCAAAGTTTAAATCTAGATCAAAGTTTGATCAAGTATGCATGGAAACATGAACCTGACACTGAGTTTGTTTACAAGTTATACAAAAAACAAAAAAAAGAAAATCACGCACATATTTTGGTTTCAAAAAATCCATACAAATGGGTTGAAAGTATTTTAAGAAATCCTGTAGACATCAAAATACGTAGACCTCAAGTGCTGTATGATTTAGATGCTCTTCCACATGATCACATATTAGAATTCAGTACTTTGACAAAGAAAAACATGAATAATTCTTGGAAACTTGAAAAAATTAATCTTGTTGAATTGGTAAAATTGTACAATGAATTTTATAACAATTGGATTGATCTTCAACCAAAAATTAAAAATTGGAATCTAGTAAAATATGAAACACTGTTAGATTTAGAAAACTGTTTACAGTTCATAGAAGATTTAAGTCAAATATACAAATGGAATGTGATTAAGCATTCGCATTTGATTATTCCTGCTCATGTCACATTGAGTGAAAACTGGACAGAATCATTAAGAAAAAAGAAAACTCAAGATTACTATAATTCAGATACTATAAAAACTTTGACCCAAGAACAGATTAATGTAGTAGACAAGCATTTAGATAAAAGTTTGTTGGAAAGATTAGGTTATTCCACAACCAAGCCCACAAGTGTTTTGTCTTGACAACTAGATAAAAGTTTGTTATAACATTAGAATGAGTGAATTTAATAATGGTATTTTCAATACTTTTAAGAAGTTAATGACTAAGTCGTCTTTAACATTGGCATTAATTTATACATTTGGTCATATTGTTATAGCAATGACCACAACTTATTTTATAACTGGTACCACTTTAAATCTTGCGGCTTTAAATGCTCTTGTAGAACCCTGTATTAATGGTGTGTGGTTTTATATTTTACACACTACTTGGCGTAAATTTAGTAAATAATTATTAGAGTTATATTAAAATGAACAACCAATATGTTTTTACATTAGATGAGAGTTTTTGTGATATCAATGAAATGCGAATGATATATCACAGACGCAAAGATGATATTGAAGAGGGACTTGGGCATTTTCAACGATCAGCAAACAAAGAACCATACATGGTTTTTCTAATGGAAAAATATCCATTTTTAGGAGAACTGTATAATTTTTATGACATGGTTGAATCATTACCGTTACACGTTGACAATCCTAGAAAATGCACAATAAACATTCCGTTATGGAACTGCAATGACAGTGAAACAGTGGTTTATGAGTTCATAAAAAAATTAACTGACAAAGAACGCAAAGATATCATAGATGATCTAGGATCTGGTTTCTGGTCATTTCCTGTCAAAAAAGAAGATATCAAAGAAGTATATAGATTTTGCTTAACTGACCCGGTACTGTTTAATACTGAATATCCACATGAAGTATTAATAAATAGCAATAGTAAATTACCAAGAAGCTCTATTAGTTGGAGCATTCCAGCAGAATATAGTTTTAATGATGTTAAAACAATTATTTCTGGGTAAATGTGGGGGATTAGCTCAGCCGGGAGAGCGCCTGATTTGCATTCAGGAGGTCAGCGGTTCGATCCCGCTATCCTCCACCACATCAAAAAAAACTAAAATAAACACCTTATCAAGTAAAGTATAAACATAACTTTAATCTTCATAACTTAAATAGTTATAACTACACTTATTTAGATTAAAATTATGAAAAAATATATATATTACAGCATTTTTGTGACATTTGTTGCTTCTATGAGCTCTATTCAGGCGAGCGAATTAACGCAAGAATTTTCAAATCCTAGTTTTAGTGGAAATGGCTATTCAAATCATGTGTTAGCCACAGAGCAACTGCAATTTCAACGTAAAGAAGAATTACGTAAAGACATAGAAAAGAAACTCAGAGACGCAGAACGTGATGAAAATAATGAAGTAATAAACAAATTCATTGCCAATGTGGAATCAAGAATCTATGCCAACCTATCTAAACAGTTGGTAGACAACATGTTTTCATCTGGAGGACAGACCACAGGCACTGCTGAAATTGAAGGTGCCACCATTTATTGGGAAAAAGATGTAGATCTAGGTGAAATATCAATTAGAATCACAGAAGCAGATGGTACTATAACAACACTTACTGTGCCGGTAGGAGATTTTGGATTTTAATATGAGACAGATATTTGCTTTGTTATTATTGATAGCATTGGCAGGATGTGCCGGCCATGCCGGTGTAAATGGATTCAAAGCACCAGAAACTGCGGTGGCACCCTTACAACAACAGTTCAAAGCAATACCAGAACTTGATGGTCCAAAAATCACAATAGCAGTTTACAGTTTTAATGACAAAACAGGACAACGTAAACCAAGTCAAAATTTTTCACAACTTTCAAGTGCTGTAACTCAAGGTGCTGAAGTTTGGGTAATTCAAGCACTGTCAGAAGTGGGCAACAACACATGGTTCACAGTTGTTGAAAGAGGAGGACTAGACAATCTAGTCAAAGAACGACAATTGATTCGTTCAACCAGAGAACAGTATGAAGACGAAAAAGATAAAAAATTAAAACCTTTACTCTTTGCTGGTTTAATTGTAGAAGGTGCCGTGGTAGGCTATGATTCAAATGTGGTCACAGGCGGCTCTGGTGCACGATACCTAGGTATTGGTGCCAAAACTCAATATCGTGTTGACACAGTAACAGTGTCTATGCGTATTGTTTCAGTAAGCACAGGAGAAGTACTTCTTTCTGTTGCCACACAAAAAGATATTGCCAGTTATTCTACTGGTGCTGATGTGTTTAAATTTTTAGACCTAGGCACTAAACTAATTGAAGTAGAAGCAGGTACGGCAGTTAATGAACCAGTTAATTATGCAGTAAGATCCGCAATAGAACAGGCGGTCTGCGATTTAGTTGAACTTGGACATTCTAAAGGTCTTTGGAATTACAAAGCAGTTGTAATTGATTCACAGATTAACAATCCACAGGTCAACATAAGAGAGGAAAGTAAATGAAAAGATTAATTTTAATATTGTTGTTATCAATGTTTGGAACATCATTGGTAGCAAATGATATCTACATTGATCAGATAGGTGATGATTTAGATTTAGATATCACACAAGATGGTCAAAATAATGAATTTGGTGATTCAACAACTGATGCTACACTGCAAGGTGACAGCATGACGTTTGCAATTACTCAAACAGGTAACACAAACACAATTGATGCAATTATTAAAGGTGACACATATACAGGTACTTGGACATTTACAGGTGGATCAAACACAGTAGACTTATTGTGTTCTAGCACATCAGCAGGAAACTGTGATACTGTAACATTAAATATTACTAACACTGGTGACAGCAATGATTACACAATACGTATAGGTGAATCTGCTGACGCAGATAGCTCAACAGTAGCATTTACAGTTACTGGTGACAACAGTATTATAAATTCAACAGTTAATGGCACTAGCACTGCACTAACAGTTGATATCAACAATAATTCTTCATTGGCTACAACCAGTGCTAATTCAGATGAAGGTGTTGCATTAACAACATCACAAACAGGTAACGGTGATGTTAATGGACACACTGTTACACTAGATGTAGATGGTGGCGGCGGAACAATAGATGTTACACAAAGTGGTATCTATGACAACACAGTTGATCTAACAGTCAATGGTGATAGTTTTGATGTAGACATAACACAAAGTGATTAATAGTGAAATTTTTACTGTTAGTTATTTTAATTTTATTTTCCTGGACAGCACAGGCTGATATTGGTTTAGTTAGTGAAATTGAAGGCAACGGTCAAATCAAACGTACTAATGGAAACAAGGTTAACATCAGACAAAGTCTTGATGTGTTTTCATATGACGAGATAATGACAGGACAAGGTAGAACTGCTATTAATTTTATTGATGACACTAGAGTAGAAGTCACAGAACATTCTAAATTAATCATAGACGAATTTGTGTATGATCCTGCAAACAATGAAGGTGGACTAACACTTACAGCCGCACTGGGCACAGTGAGATATGCATCAGGACAAATAGCCAAAGACTACAAAGACAATGTAAAAATAAAAACACCCACAGCAACAATTGGTGTGAGAGGCACAGACTTTGTTATGATTGTAGACGAGCTTGGTGGATCAACTATTATTCTATTGCCTTCATGTAATTCAAATGGTAACTGTGTGGTAGGTGAAATCACAGTGGATTCTGCTATGGGACAGGTTATATTAAATCAAGCATTTCAAGCCACTAGAGTTGAAGTTGCTGAACGCAGTCCCACTCCTACAGTATTATTAGAAATAAATGAATCACTGTTGGGCAATCTGTTAATTGTGTCACCACCAAGAGAAATTGACAAAGTAGATGATCAAGCATCTGCACAGAGAATGGCAGACATATTGGGTTTAGACTTTTTAGAAATTGACGTGCTGGACCAAGATCTATTAGCACAAAATGATCAACAATGGCAAACAGAACTAGACATTGATTTTTTAGCAGGTGACTTTTTAGGTGATGTACTAGCACAAATAAACAAAATATTATCAGCAGAATTTTTAAGTGAGCTAACTGATGTGTTTGTAAAGAAAAAACAAGAAGTAGGACAACTGCCAGGCAACATCATATTGCTGGATCAAGGTGATAGTTGGTTTTTTAGACGTGAAGGATCGTCTAGTGTGGTACAGTTAAGACTGAATAAAAATTACAGTTACACACTTGATCTACAACAAGATGATTTTACTACAAGAGATTTTATTATAGGAGAAGGTGGTGGTAATGATATCAACATCATACAAAAGTAATGTTTGAAAGATTTATAACAAGATTGGCTTTTATACTGTTTGGCATTGTTGTTTTTATGGCAATTAGCAACACTGCCCGAGCCAATGATCTACTCATATTTTACTCTAATAACGAAAGTTCTCAGTACAGCAACCTCAAGAGTCATTACGAAGGTTTAGGTTTTACTGTAACAGGTAGCACAAGTGGCACAGTTAGTTCATCATTGTTATCAGGTAAAGAAATGGTAATTGATATTGTTGGTAACTCAAACTGTGGTAGCACCTGTAGAACAAACTATGACTCATTTGTGAGTGGCGGCGGCATATTAATTATTGCCGCAGAAAATGGAGCAACCAACAGAATCGGTAACATTGAATCATTGATTGAAAACAAGATGCAGGTAGGATCATATACTGCTACGGTTAATGCCAATGATCTCTATCAAAGCATCAGATACGGTGATTATGCTTCAGGCACATCAAGTGAAAACTATTTGGTTGGTGTAGACGGATATATGTATTCTATAACTGGCGGTGAAATCGTGGCAACAAACACTGCTAACAATACTAGCCTTTCAATGTGGCACAAATGGGATTATGGTTCAAATGGCGGTGCAGTTTATGTGACATTTGGTTACGGACAGTTTTTAGGAACTCTAGGCGGCTCTACTGCCAATAATAATATGGATGCGTTGTTGACAAGCATAGCGGAAGAAGAAGGATTGTATTCTTCAACTCCTACATATACATCAAGCATAAGTTCAGCACAACAAACCACGGTCAACAACACAAGAAACATCACATCAAATGGTAATGCAATTTATATAGATCAAGCAGGTGACAATTTGGATTTGGACATTGTGCAGTATGACAATGACAATCTTGTGGCAGGTACCGCATCCACAAGTTCTACTATTGCTGATGCTGTGATATCAGGTGATGACAACACTGTGTCAATCACACAAGGTAACAATGCTGGTTCAACTAGTGACAACAATGTGGTGTTAATGGGTGTGAATGGTAATAATAATAATTTAACTGTGAGACAAGGTGACAATGTAGACGATGCTGGTGATTCTAGATTGATACTTGATGTCACAGGTAATTACAACACAGTAGGTGTTCTACAGGAAAACGATGGTATGGGTGTTGGTGATGAAGGTCATTTTATGAGTGTTGATGTTGATGGCAACAGCAATATCATGTATATGGATCAAAAAGATGATGGCGACAAGATCATGTTTGTGGACATAAATGGTTCTTCAAATGACATTGATCTTGTACAGCAAGGCACTGGTGAACATTTTTTAGATGTCACAGCAGGCAGTAATCAAATCATAGATGTAAACCAAGACGGTTCTGGCAACATGTCAGCAACCATTGACATGAGTGGTTATTCATCAACACTGGATCTAGATCAAACAGGTTCCAGTAATCAAACATATTCATTAACACAAAGTTGTGTGAATTCGTCAGGTTGTGGCACAACCACAGTAACACAAAATTAAAACATCATATAAATACTAGTATGGAACATCTAAAACAAAACATTGGATGGTATTTGCTGGGCATACTTGCTGTAGGAATATGGGCCGCATGGGGCACAGGAGAAGGCTGGATATTTTGGCTGATGATTCCTGTGGTATGGTGGAAGACGCCTCCGTTTTCAGGCAGTGACAGAGTATTTGGCTGGGCGGCATCAAAAGATCCATTAGGCACAAAACGTGCAACTAAAAAATTCTTAACAGGTAAAAAATGGTATTGGTGGGTTGGTTATACACTTTTAGTTTGGTTAATTGTAAGTGTGTTAGTCAGTTTAATTTCAGGTGAAACAACACTAGTACTAATAGGCTAGTATGAAATATTTAACACACTGGACTGTAGCATTTTTAACACTTGCAGTTTTAATGCTATGGGGATTTTCAGATCCTTTTGTAAAGCAGACTGCTAGATTAAAAACATT
>Ga0255772_10000504_pt1 | contig 38403 bp, 25 predicted proteins | sample 071ome_34_FD_179970 | JGI IMG/M metagenome (GOLD analysis project Ga0255772, IMG submission 179970) | Coastal salt marsh microbial communities from the Groves Creek Marsh, Skidaway Island, Georgia - 071411BT metaG (version 2) | ecosystem: Environmental > Aquatic > Marine > Intertidal zone >...
ACATTATTGATAATTAAATTCTTGCAAAACGCTAGATTTAAGTTGATTTCAATAGTTCCTCCGGTGGAAGGGAAGCTTAAAGCATCAAGAATGACATTATCATTGCTTGTTGGTGTAACAGTGTGTAATTGCATCGGATTGTTTCCGCTGACCGCTGACCAGTGGTTAATATCAGACCAATTCCCACTTCCTCCTACCCAATAATAATTATCAGCTTTTAATGAATTAAAAAAACTGCAAAACAGAATAAAGGATAAAAGCCATATAAGACGATTCATATCGAAGTTTATATTGGTTTGTTGGTCTAAGTTAACAAAACGCTGCTATTCGCCCCCCGATAAATCACCAATTACATAAGATTCAAAGTCCAACAATCATTAATGAGGTTGCTCGATTAATAAAGTACATGAATAACTCCCTGTTGAATCACTTCATTATTTGTGCTAGTCGACCCGCATTTTGCTGTTATGAAATAAACGCCAGGACTTATTAATTGGCCATTATACAAGCCGTTCCACTCCTCAGAAACAGATTCGGAATAGAACATCTCCTGACCCCAGCGATTGTAGATGCGCCACTCGGCCCAATCTGCGTGCTGCATCTTTGGTCGATAGCGGTCATTGATCCCGTCGAAGTTTGGACTGAAGAAGTTCGGCAAGGTCATCGTTGCGCTATCCACAGGTGGTGGTGGCGGCGGAGGTGGAATGTAAAGATCGCCCCAAACGTTATCAAAGTAGATGGTGCGGTCTGAAGGTCGCGCGGTAAAATCTGGGAAAATCACGATTTGATCGTAGGTCAAACCAATATGCGCACTGAAATCAAATTCGAGTTGTTCCCATTCGTGCGTCTTGGTATTGGCAACCTTGATTTCTCCTAGGGACCAATTGTCCCATCGCACTAATTTGATTCCTACATCACTAATTGCTGTCTTGTAAACCATGATACGAATGATGTAGTTATCCTGGTCTATGGTGAAAGTACCAATGTCAGTACCATGCATAGATTCGCAACCTACGAATGGTTGTCCTTGTTGCAAGGCTTCGAAGCGAGCGACGTTTGGACTTGTATTTATTCCATTGGTATCCGGATTCTGAACAACCACCAAAGGTGGATTGTATCCATTTTCAAATACCTTCCAATTCCAATTAGCACCATGGCCCGTTGGTTCAAAATCAATGGGGACATTTTGTGCTGAAACGGACAGCCCTAAGAGTGCGGCAAAAGCCAAAACGGGTAATTTGTCCATTAGCAGTTTATGGAAATGTAATTATACAAAGAACATGCCGCATCGTCCATTTTACAACTAGGACATGTGCAGGACATCACGAATTCTTATTCTGCCTCGTTACACCTGTGTCCATGAAAATTTGTACATTATGTAAAATCATGAAAATAAATCGTCGTCATTTTATCACATCCAGCTTCTTTTTTGGGCTAGCTGGCTTTTTACCAAACAGTCTTTTTGGGAAGACGAAGGAGCCTCCGAGTTGGGAAGCTATCATTGAAATGGCACGATGGGCGCCTAGTGTGCATAACCTGCAGCCATATAGGGTAAAGGTCATTTCAAAAACAGAAGCTCTTTTATACTACGACACAAAATTCTTGTTGCCCGTAGGCGATCCGAAATCAGAATTTGCCACAGCAGTATTTGGTGTATTTGTGGAAAGTTTATCAATAGCTGCTGCCTCACATGGGTATCAAGTTTCGCTAACTGAATTCATAGAAGCGCCTTCGGTCGATCAAGAAGGTGTTCGGCCTTTTGGTAAAATCACGATGAGTGAAAGGACCACAAAGGAAACTTTGTCGCCAGAATTGTTGAAGGAAAGGAGAACGGCGCGCACAGATTATACTGGAGAGCCGCTTAAAGCTTCAACGATACGCAATTGCGAAGAACTTGTTTCCAGTTTCGGCGCTGCCTTGTTTTCAACTAGTGATGAAGAGCAAGTGGACCATCTTGTAAAAATCAATCAAGCCACACTTTTTGAAGATTTATCTCATACACCAATGCGAGAGGAGTTAGATAGCCTGTTTAGATATTCCAAAAAGGAAGCGGAGGCGGAGAAAACAGGATTATGGACAAAATGCATGGGCTTTCCAGGGAAATTGGTGAAGTCCGTGTTTCGTCATCATGAAAAATGGACAAAGGGCGCAAGGAAAAAAATGCTTTCGTCCTACTATGGTAGTACCTACAAGGGTACTGCTACGATCATGTGGGTTCAGCATCATTGGTCTAGTTCAATGGATCAATATGAGTTTGGGAGGCTTCTTTGCCGTCTTTGGCTCCAATTAACCAAAGAGGGTGCGTATATGCATCCGTTTGGGAGCTTGATCACAAATCCAACGGCTTTTAGTGCGTTGTCGCAGAAACTGGAATTGGACCCAAACAATGAGGCTCCATTAGCTTTCGTATGTCGCGCTGGATATAGCAAAGTCCCTCCCAGAAGTTTTAGAATCAATACCTCCGATATTTTACTGTCATGAAAAGATTACTAGTATACTACTACGCTCGATTAGGCGGTGTCTATCGCGAAATGTTCCTAACCTTTCCTTGGGCAATTAAACTGCTTTATGTTCCTGGTTTCAATAGACTTCGCAATTTTAATTCTCGTGCTCGAGCCTATTATCAGTTTCGATTTTCGAAGAGTAGAGTTCCTGCCTACAGGGAGTTTTTGGACAGCCAAGGATTTTCGGAGCCAAGTTTTAAAGGATTTGTTCCTCAGATTGAGGAGATTCCATTTATAGACAAGGAGAACTATGTCAAAGTCTATGATATGGACAGTCGTTGTGTGGATGGAAAAATACCCGAACGGAATATCATCTTCGATGAAAGTTCTGGTTCATCTGGTACGGCAACGAATTGGGTTCGAGGAAAAACAGAGCGTAAGAGAAACGGGAAGATCATTCGATTTGGATTCGAGACTCTTTTTGGTACCGAACCACATTTTATCATCAACGCTTTTGCCTTAGGGCCTTGGGCTACGGGAGTTAATGTCACTATGTCGTGTGTGCCGTTCTCAATGCTAAAGTCGCTGGGTCCTGAGAAAGAAAAAATTGAAAATACTCTGCGGCAATTTGGCACGAAGTATAAATACGTGGTGATGGGTTATCCGCCGTTTCTCAAGCAATTGGTCGATAATAGCAATATCCCTTGGCAGGAGTATGATATTTCATTCATTTTTGGCGGAGAGTCCATGTCAGAAGGTATGCGAGATTTCCTTTATGACAAAGGAATTAAGAAAGTCTATAGTTCTCTAGGTGCGTCGGACTTAGAATTAAACCTTGGCTCTGAAAATGATTTTACCATTAGCTTGAGAAGGTTGATGCGATCTAACCAACAGTTAAGGGAACGTCTTACTAGGCATGAGGGGGCCTTGCCGATGATTTTTCAATATAATCCTTCTGATTTCTTGATTCAAAATACTGAGGAGGGTGAACTCATTATTACCGTTTGTAGATTTCATTATGTCGCCCCAAAAGTCAGGTATAATATTCACGATAGAGGTCATCAAGTAACGATTAAAGAGATGTATGAGGCCTTAGAAGAATTGGGCATAGACAAGTCTGAAATAGTGGCACCTCGTACTGATTTACCTCTGTTATTCCATTATGGTCGCGCCGATATGACGGTGGCCTTTTTCGGTGCTAATGTGAGTCCGGTAGATATCCAAGAATCAATGTTTGAAATCAAAACACTGGTAGAAAAGTGCAATACCTTCCAGATAAGAACCAGTGAGGATGCTACCGGCGATAAGACATTAGAGATATTGTTAGAAGCGAAAAGCGGCATTAGCTGGGACGGTGAGAATGTCGATGCCATCAAGAATGATTTAACTACTAGGTTGACTCAAATCAATCAAGATTTTAGAGCGGCCTACGCTATGGCGGGAGCCGATCGTGTAAAGCTCATATTATGCGATCACAATGAAGGTGATTTTGCGAATAACGATATACGAATCAAGGCGAGGTACTTGAACTAAAAAATCTGAAATCGTTCCGTCATACTACACTATATTTGCCCTCCCGGGCTCATAGCTCAGTTGGTTAGAGCACCTGACTCATAATCAGGTGGTCGCAGGTTCGAGCCCTGCTGGGCCCACATAGATATTCAGGCACTTACACATACTTGTGTGGGTGCCTGATTATAATACAATACCTACTCCTGTATCTAATATGATGTCATTACCATAATAAAGCTAGACAAATATTATCGCCTAGGATAGATATGAATTTGTGATGTTACGCGTTATTAATGTTCATTTGTTGCTACATAACTCGATCCACAAATTAAATGAACAGCATCAAAATGGATTCTAAGAAGCAGTATATCATATTTAAAATTCCTAAAGGCTCCTATATTTATTGAATGCACTAAATGCAAAACCCGATGCCAATCACCTTAATTCAGTTTTTTTCATACAGTCGTAATATCAAATAGCTGTTCAAGCAACACATATATGTTTAATGGCCAGATTTTAAAAGGAACTTTAAGTAATCTCATTGGGATTGCTTTGGGGATTCTTAATAACATATGGTTATTTCCCCTAGTGTTTTCTCTTGAAGAACTTGGTATCTATAGATGGGTAGAGAGGATGTCTTCATTGATAACAGTTATAGTGCTTTTTGGTATTCATCGAACGTATGTTAGGTATCAAAGTCAATTTAGCAAGTATGACGCCAGGTTATTTCTTTCGAACATCCTATTTTTAATACTTTTTATTGCTGTCATATCCGGCATTATTTTTTATAAGTATACAAATTATTTTTCGCTCTTATTTCAAATGAAATACTTTGAAGAAATGAGCGTTTTAGGTGTTGTAATTACAGGTTCAATATTTTATACATTTGGCTTATCTGTTTCAGCAACAAAAAATAAGATATCTATCCCATTTTTTATTAAAAATGTGTTCGTAAGAATATCTTTAATAATTGCTGCGTTGTTGTTGTTCTATAATAAAATATTTTTTTCTGAGTGGATGTGGATTTTAGCTTACACGCACTTGGCCATTGGTTTAATGGTATTGATTTATGGCTTATATCAAAAAAAGCTATCATTAGTAAGACCAAGATTGAAACCATTACTCGGAAGAAAAGAATTTCTATTATTTTCTGGAAGCGGTGTAGTTATCGGTATTCTTTCAATGAGTGTTACAACACTAGATAGTCAGATCATTGTGTCTACAATTGGATTTGAAGCATTAGGTATTTACAGCATGGCATATTTTATAGGAAATATTGTTGAAAGTGCACGTAGACCAATGTCCGTTAGTTTAACACCGGCAATCGCTGATTATTGGAACAAGGAGGATTATGATTCGCTTAAAAGGATATATAAAAATTCTTCCAAAATTTTAACATCTACAGTCGTTGTTGCGGCTATTCTGATAATTCCTAATCTCGATTTTCTGGTCAGTATTATTCCTGACCCCGAAAGGTTTGAAGGGTTAAAGACATTAGTTATATTGGTTTTGTTTTCTCGCTTGATTGATTATTTATTTGGGGCTAACAGTGAGATTTTGTCAAATGGACCTTATTATATCTTCAATGTTTGGGCTACCTGTGCCTTTATTTTGGTCATGTTAGTGTTAAACTTATTACTAATACCATCTCTAGGTTTAAATGGCGTTGCATTAACTACGGTCATTTCATACTTAATTTATAATCTTTTAAAAGCAATTATTTTGTTTAAAAAATTGCACATAAATCCATTTACTCGAACGCATTTAAAGATCATTGGAATCGGTTGTATTTTGCTTTTATTGCCTATGAGTATTAGTAACATTTCTATCATAGGACTATGTTTAATTAATTTGATGAATATAATTGTTATAATATATGTTTACATCAGGTTAAAAAATGAGTTGAATTTGATCTAGATTATGACCGAAAAGAACTATTTAGCTTCTAGAGCACTAGAAGACTTGGCTAATTTTTATAATTATAATCAGAAGAGTTTTCAAAGATTCGAAAAGACTGCGGGCATTGATATTTGGTTCTTAAACCACTTTAGGTTGTATTTTATCTATCGAAATAAGTTTTATGAAATAGAAAATGATATATTTTCAAAATCGATCGGAGGCTCGTTGTTTACGCTGTCGTTAGGCTTTATAAAGGAATTAAGCCAAGTTGTTACCGGATATATAAAACCTAAACGACACAATTTAAGGGCAGTTATTATCTCCAACGCTAGAGATGTTGTTCAGGGAGTTAATGTCCGTTTCAATGGTATTGAATACCCAGAGCTATATAATCGTCCGTTTTTTGATTTAAAAAATGATGGAATCCCTAATGTAGATAAGAGGACCTATCTATTCAATTCCGATTCTATTATCCTAAATTATATTTTAACTGGACGAATTTTGCCGGATACCCTGAATTTTTTTAGGAGTTTTAGCAAATTAAAAGATCAGCTTGATATTCCGCGTGGAAACGAACGACTCAAGGATTTGAAGATCCTGCTGGCTGCGAATAAGGGTTATTATTTTTTGATGTTCTTAAAGTTTAGAGCTTTTCAATTATTCTTTCAAAGGAATGACATAGATAAAATTCTTTTGAGTGATGAAAATAGTCCCCAGCAAAGAGTAATTCAATGTGCAGCATTAAGTTGCGGCACTGAGGTCTTAGCTTTTCAGCACGGTAACATACACGACTTTCACCCAGCGTACATTTACGGAAGTTATGTGCGCCAACCAGTCCTCCCTACTTTTACTTTCACATGGGGATCGTATTTCACTTCTCTGTTGGTGAGCTCTGGAGGTTATAGTCAAGAAAGTGTAATCACCTTGGGTCGACTGTTACCCGCAGTTGCCACAACTATAAATACAGAATTAGAAGGATTAAACGGATTTTTACTTTTTGCAACTCAACCTCAAAGAGATCGTTCACTTCGCTACAATACAATAAGGGATGTCATGAGTGTATTGAAGAAGGTTCAAATTGATAAAAAGCTTGTGATCCGACCACATCCTAAGGAAAAAGATGACACACTTTATTATAGAGCAAGTCTGGAGACCGGTTATACTGATTTCATCATTGACAGAATAACAGATTTGCAATCTCATTTTGAATTATGCGATACTTTAATAGTCTCCTTCTCAACGGTTGGTACGGAGTTCATCTCACATTTCAAGCCCATGATTGTTTTTGATTATAATAAACAAGATTTAATGGGTTGGATCAAGAATCAAGTAGGGATTCCGGTTTATGAAAAAGAAGATTTCCAAAGAATACTACTTGATTCACCTAATAGTATTGATAAGTTGGCGTATGAAAAGTTTATCCAAAAGTATTATCTAACGGGTGATTCAACTATCGATAAGCTAAATCAAATTATTCATGCCACTTAGAAAATTTCAGATTATTGTGCAAGCTAGGACAAACTCTAGTCGAATGCCGGGTAAAATAATAGAGAGCTTACCAGATGGTAAATGTTTCTTAGAAGTTCAACTTCAAAGACTTAAAAGAATAGGCTTACCAATTATAGTTGCTACCACTGAAAATTCTAGCGATGATATAATCATAGAACAATGTAATCGAATAGGTATTGAATGTTTTCGTGGGTCCGAACACAATGTCTTAGACAGGTTTATTAAATGCGCAGAGTTTCTTGGCGCTGAAAACATTATTCGGGTATGTTCTGACAACCCATTTATTGATACGAATAGTATATTGAAATTAGCTCATGATTATTCTGATGAAGATTATCTGTCTTTTTCAGTTGATGGTATACCGAGCATCCTGACACATTCTGGTTTTTTTGCAGAGATAGTAAAACTTAATGCTTTAAGAAAGGTATCATCCTTCTCTCAAAAGAACTGTTTAGAGCATGTGACGAATTGTATTTATGCAAGTCCAGAAAGCTTCCATGTTAGATTTATTCCGGTGAATTCGGATATAATCTCAAAACTACGCTGCACTCTTGATACAAAGGAAGATTGGTCGATGTTGGCGGGTATTTATCAAAACTGGTACTTGAAAAGAATTGAAAAGGATTTTACCTACATTGAGCTTGTAGATTATCTGCGCTCCCAGCCAGAGAAATTGCAACTTATGAAACAAGAAATTAAAAAAAACACTAAATGACTTACATAATTGGCGAAATAGGACAAAATCATAATGGGTCTCTAGATATTGCAAAATTGATCATTGACTTTGCGAGCAGACCTATCTATGATTCTTTATTTGATTTAGAACTGCCAAGGATAAATGCGGTTAAACTCACAAAAAGAGATTTAACTGAGGAATTGTCAGAAACAAAAATGAGAGAGCCTTATAATAGTCCTAACTCATTTGGGAAAACCTACGGTGAACACAGGGAATTTCTAGAACTATCAGATGAACAACACTTTGAGTGTTATAAATATGCTAAAGAGAAGGGCCTAGATTTTGTTGAAACTATTACATCAATTAAAGCAATGTCCATTCTAAACTTGTTCACTCCAGACTATTTGAAGGTTGCAAGTCGCGATTTAACGAATCTTCCTTTATTGAATGAATTAGCGAAAACCCGTATTCCAATTATTGTTTCAACAGGAATGGCAGGCAAGAAGGAATTAGATGATGCTGTAAATGTAATTTCTTCTCATCACCATAATATATCAATCTTACATTGTGTTTCAGAATATCCCACCCACCCCGATAATGTAAATTTAAATACTATTGATTATCTGAAAGAGAACTATCCTAACTATACCATAGGATATTCTGATCACACGGTCGGTATTTCAGTCGCAATAGCTGCCGTTGCCAAAGGAGCTACTATCATAGAAAAACATATTACCATTAATCGGGATATGAAAGGGACGGATCAAAAAGGAAGTTTGGGTATAGATGGTCAACAAAGAATGATTCGTGACATAAGATTACTAGAAAGAGCACTTGGAGTAAAGGATATTTTTATTGCAAATTCAACGGAACAGGCTAAAATCAAATTGGAACGATCGCTTGCAGCAAAAAGTGATTTCCCGGCAGGTTATATTTTGAAAGAAGATGACCTTTGTATGCTAAGTCCGGGTGATGGTTTTAAGTGGAGCGAAAGACATAAAGTCGTAGGGAAAGAACTTGCAATGCCTATTCCTGCCAACGAAATAATCTATCCAGAGTTTTTAAAATGAAAACAAAGTTAATAATAACAGATATTGACGGGGTTTGGACTGATGGAGGCATGTATTATTTTGATTCAGGTCTTGAAGGCAAAAAGTTTTCAGTAACAGATGGCGTTGGTGTAGCTTTAGCTAAGCTTGCTAATATTCCCATAATTGTTATTTCTGGCGAAAATATAGAGGCTGTAAGGAATAGGCTTGAAAAACTAAAGATTACAGAATCTTATTTAGGTGTTCAAGACAAAATGTCTCTTGTAAAGGAATTACTAAATGCTAAGTCGCTAAGATTTGAAGATGTTGCGTACATAGGCGATGAAGTTAACGACTTTCCTTTGCTTCAATCAGTAGGGTTTTCTTGTTGTCCAAACAGTGCTCCAGATTATACAAAAGAAATAGTTGACTACATTACTCCTTCAAACGGTGGATTTGGAGCATTTACGGACTTTGTTACAAAAATCCTAGACAATGAAAATATTAAGGATAGTGTTTTTGAAAAGCTGTTAAATTCTTATCGAAGCTCACAAGATTGATATAAATGTTGTTCAACTCATTCGAGTTTGCAATCTTTTTGCCGCTCGTGTTTTTTACATATTGGCTTGTTTTCAATAATCATAGGCGCGCCCAGAATATATTAATAATTTGTGCGAGCTATTTATTTTATGGTTGGTGGGACTATCGTTTTTTGGGACTAATTTTCATAAGTTCGATCGTTGATTATTCTATAGGAATTTTTTTATTAAATATGACTAATTCCAAATTAAGAAAGATGGCCGTATTCTTAAGTATTTTAGTCAATTTAAGTCTTTTAGGTATTTTTAAATACTATGATTTTTTTGTTTCTGGTTTCAGGGAAGCATTCTTATTTTTTGGTTTAGATATTAATGTCCGCACCTTAAATCTTATTCTTCCGGTCGGGATAAGCTTTTATACTTTCCAGACGATGAGTTATACTATTGATATCCATAAAGGAAAGATGAAGCCCACAAGATCACTGATCGATTTTTTAGCTTTTGTCAGTTTTTTTCCTCAGCTTGTTGCAGGACCTATAGAAAGGGCTTCTTCGCTTCTTCCCCAATTCAGTACAAATAGAAAATTTAACATAGCATATCTATCAAAAGGTATGGCTCTTATACTTTGGGGGCTATTCAAAAAAATAGTTATTGCAGACAATACAGCGATATATGTTAACCAGATATTCGATAATTATGAGATTTACAGTGGTTTAACGCTTTTCATTGGTGCATTTCTTTTTTCTTTTCAGATATATTGTGACTTTTCAGGGTATTCGGACATAGCAATCGGGAGTGCATTGCTCTTCGGCTTTGAGTTAATGAGAAATTTTAACTATCCATATTTCTCTGTTAACATTGTAGATTTCTGGAGGCGATGGCACATTTCTTTAAGTAGTTGGTTTAGGGACTATGTTTACATTCCGTTAGGAGGAGGCAGGGGTACTGCATTCAAAAAAAATAGAAATATCCTTGTTGTATTTGTGGTCAGCGGAATTTGGCATGGAGCGAACTGGACTTTTTTACTTTGGGGCTTTTTACATGCGGCCTATTATCAAGCTTTTGGCTTATTTAATAAAGGTATTGCGAAAAGACGTGATACCGTCAATTACAGTAATCTAGGGGTATTGCTTAATACAATTGGAACATTTTTAATTGTAACCTTGGGTTGGATATTTTTTCGGTCTGAGACGATTTTCGATGCTTTTAACTATTTAGAATCCTTGTTTTTTTCTGATACTTTCTTTAAGATAGAGATACTGACGCCAAAGTCTCAATTCATTTATACATTTCTACTATTGGCAGGCTTTACATTATTTGAATGGTATTCCCGCCATAAATACTGTCCACTTGAATTAAATGAATTAAGCCCTATTAAACGCTGGTCGGTATACTACGTAGTTTTTCTATTAATAATAACATTCGGCTATTTTGGTAAAAATGAGTTCATATATTTTGCTTTTTAACCATGCGTAGTGTAATTATTAAAATAGTCATTTCATTCATCATAGTTCTAGCCACGCATTTAGTGTTGGCATTTCTCGCTAATGGAACTACTGATCAATACTATCAAAAGTTCACCTTAAAAAGCTCACCTAATTTGATCTTGGGTACATCCCGAGCTTCTCAAGGATTGAATCCGGTTTTTTTCAATGATATTTTAGAAGAAAACGATTTTCAAAATTTTGCGTTTACATTGAAAAGCTCGTCATATGGTGAAGTTTATTTTAATGCGGTAAAGGAAAAAACAAAGAGAATTGATTCTGGAGGATGTTTTATACTATCAATAGACCCTTGGTGCATAAGTCAAGAAAAGGGTAAGACCATCAACAGCTCGGATTCGAGTAGTGTTCTTTTTGGAATTAATCATTTCGACCAAAAGCCAAATTTTGAGTATTTATGGAAAAAATTTCCATATGGATGGGGTATGATTGCGTTTAGGAATTTTGAAAAATTTATTCTGAAAGCAAACTATCGCTACTTCAATGAGAACGTAAATGGATCGTTCGCTCAGGTGGCCCCAGATGGTTACCTAAGAGTGTATCCTTCATTAGATTCTTTATTTGTAGTAAAAAAAGAAATCCGAACGTTTAGAGAGTACGAAAAGAAAACTCATCAAATGGTTTTCTCGGAGGAACGATTTTATTATTTGGCTAAACTTATTGACCTTCTTAAATCAAAGGGGGAGGTATATTTAGTTAGGCTACCTGTGCACAAAACTATGTTGGAAATAGAGGAGGATTATTTAGCAGGTTTTAATAGTCATATAAGTACCTTATTGACAAAAGCCGATGGATATTTCGATCTTATTGAAGCTCCGTTGGATAATGTGTACATAGATGGCAATCATCTTTACTCAGAATCTGCTACGAAAGTATCACAGTATTTAGCTACTGAAATAAAACGTTTTAGAAACGCTGATACATATTAACCCACTTAAACGTTACATTCTTTCATTTCACGACATAGGAGTCGCTGAAGTCATGAAATTTGGCCAATTCTTCCGTAATCCAACGCGCATCCCGACCTAAATATTGTGCCATCAATCGCGCCACCTCCGGTGCAATCTTCCTCGCTTCCTTGGCGTCGAATAAAATGGCCCGGGTACGACGCGCCAGCACATCTTCCAAGGTCATGGCCATCTCCTTCTTCACTGCCCAACGAATCATGCTGGGATACAAGGGAAATTTATCGCTCAAGGACTGCTCTTTGTTCTTTTCAATGCGCTTGCGGATTTTCTTTCTGAAGGATCCATAAACGTGTAGGGGATCGGTCCAATCCGGAGCTACCTCATAGCCGTGAATGGGCATGTTCTCCGTTTGGCATTTTCGCGGGGGCAGAGCACCGACCACTAGTGCGTTATCGATGGCATCTTCTCCCATTTTTCTATAGGTCGTCCATTTGCCACCCAGCACTGAAATCAATCCAGAAGGACTGACCAACACCTTGTGATGTCGGCTCACTTCTTTGGTAGTTTCACTTCCGTTTTCACTCGCCGCCAAGGGCCTCAAACCGGCAAATACACTGAGGATATCTGCTTTAGTGGGCTTTTTCGACATGTACATGCCCGCGTTGTCGAGAATGAATTTGATTTCATCTTCCTGTGCCACTGGATCTAAATCGCGTTGTTCGAGCGGGGTATCGGTCGTTCCTACGATGACCACATCGTGCCATGGCACCGCAAAAAGCACGCGGCCGTCGGTGGTTTGCGGGACCATGATGGCTTCATCGCCGGGCAAGAAACTCTTGTCCAAAACGATGTGGACCCCCTGTGATGGTCTGATCGTCGCTGTAGCCTCGGGATTATCCATTTTCAATACATCGTCCGCAAAAACCCCTGTACAATTAATGATGACCTTGGCGCGAACTTCGAAAACGTCGTTACTCAGAGCATCTTGAACTTTGGCGCCGACCACTTCTGCCTCTTCTTTCAACAGCCCTACGACCTTTACGTAGTTGCAGAGTACGGCGTCGTTTTTCGAGGCTGTTTGGGCAAGGGAAATGGATAATCGCGCATCATCGAACTGTCCATCGTGGTAGAGTACACCGCCGCGTAGCCCTTCTTGATTGACATTGGGGATGCGTTTTAAGGTTTCTTCGAGAGAAATCATTTCCGAAGGACCTAGTCCCAATTTTCCCGCCATCAAATCATAAATCTTTAACCCCACTCCATAAAAGGGACTGTTCCACCAATCGTATGAAGGAATGACGAAGCTAAGGTTTTTAACCAAGTGTGGCGCGTTTTGGCACAGCAGGCCTCGCTCGCGCAGGGCTTCAATGACCAAAGAGATATCTCCGTTCTGCAGGTATCGAACCCCGCCGTGGACCAGTTTGGTGCTTTTGGAGCTGGTGCCTTTGGCGAAATCGGCCCCTTCCACTAAGGCGACCTTGTAGCCACGCGCCGCACCGTCAACGGCAGCACCTAATCCTGTGGCCCCGCCGCCTATGATGAGAATGTCGAAGGCTTCCTCTTTGAGAAGCGCAAGATTCTCGGCTCTATTCATTCGCCCCTGCTTTGATCCATCCTTTGCTAGCGGCGATCGCTCGATGCCATTGGTCGCGCAACAAAATTTGGTCCATGGGTGTTGGATCGAAGTTTTCGTCGACATTGAGCAAAGGCTTGAGATCCTCCAATGACGACCAATACCCTATGCCAAGTCCTGCAAGCAAGGCTGCACCAAGTGCGGTACTCTCGGTCTCCGCCGGGCGAATGACTGGACAGCCTAAAATATTGGCTTGTAATTGCATCATGGTATCGTTGGCACTAGCCCCGCCGTCCACCTTGATGGCTTTGAGTTCTTGCCCAAGGTCTTTGGCCATGGCTTCCAAAACATCTGCTGTGCTCAGAGCGATGGCTTCGAGCGCCGCGTAGGCGATGTGGCTGTCGTTGGTGCCGCGGGTGATGCCCATGATGGCACCGCGGGCATAGGCATCCCAATGCGGCGCTCCTAATCCGCTCAAGGCAGGGACAATGGTAATGCCGCCATTGTGGCCTTCTTTCAGGGCCAAGGCCTCAATATCGCTGCTGTTTTCAATGATTTTCAGCCCGTCGCGCAGCCACTGCACCAAGGCACCGGCGATGTAGACCGACCCCTCGAGGGCGTAGGTGAGTTCACCGTTTAATTGCCATGCGACCGTGCTGAGCATTTGATTTGTGCTGTTGACGATGGTTTTACCGGTATTGGTCACGGCGAAACAGCCTGTGCCGTAGGTGTTTTTAGCCTCGCCGGGGTCGAAACATAATTGGCCAAAAAGGGCACTCTGCTGGTCTCCGGCGATGCCCGCAATTGGTACACTTGCGCCAAAGATTTTTTCAGAGGTATGAGCCAATTTTCCGCTGCTGTCCACCACCTTGGGGAGCAAGGACATGGGAACCTGGAGCAAGGCACAAAGGTCTGCATCCCACTGCCCCTCGTGTATGTTGTACAACAGGGTGCGGCTCGCGTTCGAGGCATCGGTAATGTGCGAAGCGCCTTCGGTCAGGTTCCAAATGATCCAAGAATCTACGGTGCCAAATCGCAATTCACCACGCTCGGCACGCTCCCGCGCCCCGGGAACTTTGCCGAGGATCCAGCGAATCTTGCTGCCGCTGAAATAGGCATCGGTGATGAGTCCCGTTTTTGCAGTGATGGTAGGGCCGTGCTGGGATTTGAGGCCCTCGCAATAGTCTGAGGTGCGGCGGTCTTGCCACACGATGGCGTGGTGGATGGGCTCGCCCGTGGCGGCATCCCAAATGATGGTGGTCTCGCGTTGGTTGGTGATTCCGAGGGCATTAATTTCATGCGGCTTTACCTTGGCTTGTTTTAAGGCCTCTTTGATGGCGCGCAATTGAGAGGTCCATATTTCATTGGCATCATGCTCTACCCAAGAAGGTTGTGGGAAGTGCTGGGTAAATTCGAATTGGCCCAGCCCAATTTTCTTAGTATCCCCATCGAAAACAATAGCTCTGGAGGAGGTCGTTCCGGCATCAATAGCCAACAAATACGGTTTCATATGCTGCGAGTTTAACGAATCAATAATTAAGTAAAATTCTCTGAGTCTACCAATTTTTGCATCTTCGTAGTTCAGAACAAAACCACGCGTATGTCACCTTTCTGGGCCGAGTTCGTCGGAACTTTCTTATTGCTATTTATCGGAAACGGCGTTGTTGCTAACGTTGTCTTAAAAAACACTAAGGCTCAGGGCGATCCTGGCTCGTGGGTGATGATCACCACCGCATGGGGCCTCGCGGTCTTCGTTGGGGTGGTCGTTGCGGGCCCGTACAGCGGTGCGCATTTGAATCCCGCTGTGACCCTTGGGCTGTGGATGGACGGCGCGGTGGATACGGCGACGATGTGGATGTATTTCGTGGCCCAATTATTAGGGGCAGCCGCTGGCACCACCATGAACTACGTATTCTACAAGCCACATTACGACATCACGGATGATGGCAGCGCCATTCGCGGTTCCTTCTGTACCGCACCGGCGATTAAAAACACTTGGAATAACTTCTTTGGCGAGGCCCTCGGCGCCTTTGTCCTCGTTTTTGTGGTCTTCTACTTTGTTGGAGGAACCTTGGAAGGCGAGAGCATCATGCCTATAGGGTTGGGGAGTATTGGTGCCTTGCCAGTAGCCTTGTTGGTTTGGGTTATTGGTCTGGGATTAGGGGGTACGACCGGATATGCAATCAATCCCGCCCGCGATTTAGGACCGCGCATCATGCACCAATTGTTGCCCATCAAAAATAAGATTGATTCCGGTTGGGACTATGCATGGATCCCAGTGGTGGGTCCCTTAGCGGGAGGCGCCTTGGCTTGGTGGATCAAAGAGTTGCTCTTGACCACAGCGGTCTAGCACCAAATCTTACTATCTTGCTCGTATGAACCCAGCGCTTCTTCCTAATGTCATTATTGGCGGTGCCCCAAAGTGTGGTACCAGCAGCCTGTATTTTTGGCTATCGGCCCATCCAGATGTCTATGGCAGTCCTAAGAAGGAGACGTTCTTTTTCGCCGATAAGGTGAATAGATTCAACAGTGGGTGCAACATTCATGAAAATTCTCTAGATGACTACTTATCCTTCTTTAGAAAAGGTGAAAATGCAAAAATCAGATTTGAAGCTACTGCTCATTACCTTTACGAATCGACAGCATTAAATCATTTTTCCAGCTGGGAATCTCCTCCAAAAATTGTGTTTTTGTTTAGGGAACCCTCAAGACAAATGTACAGCCATTACAAAATGGAAGTGTACAGAACAAAACGGATTAAAATAGGTCTTTCAGAATATGTAAATCTCCCAAAAATCCAGCGATATGTGGATTATGCAAAACACTTGAAAAGATGGATGGAAGCAATGCCTGATGGCCATGTGCGGTTTTGGTCATTTGAAGATTTAATGTCGCGTAAAGAGGTGGTTATGAAAGATATTGCCGAATACATTGGAGTAGATCCAAGTTTTTATACTCGGTTTGATTTTGAGCATCGCAACGAAAGTGTGGCAATCAAGAGTGGTGCTTTACACCAATTGGGACTAAAGCTTCAACCACTAATTCCACATGCTATTCAGCGCGTGTTGCTGCCTATTTACATGAAGTTGAACAGTGGAGGCCGCGTAAAAGATGCACCTGAGGATGCAGCAATCGTTGCTTTATTTAAAAAAGATTGGTCTCACGTAGGCCAAAAATTGAAAGAGCTCGACTCAAATTTTCCGGTCGATCTTTGGGACTAATTACAACCATATTTTCCCTCGTGTATTTATTGCATCTTTGTGAAAAATCACAAAATATGAACAAGCTATTCTGTTCCGTGGGATTGTTTTTGGCCTTCAACGCCTTGCAAGCTCAACCCTTAACGTACTACCAAGATGCCTACAATGAGGACGGCGAAGACCTTCGCGAAGCCTTATATGATATCATCAAGGTTCACACAAGATTGCAATATTCTTCGAGCAACACCGATACTTGGGACGTGCTCAAAGTCAGCGATAAAGACACAACAAATACGGACAACGTCTGCCTAATTTATGCCGGCGTATCCGTAAATGGACCGCAGGAGTACAACAACGGACAGGGGTGGAACCGCGAACATGTTTGGCCACGTAGTTTAGGTGGTTTTGGAACGAGTGCTGGCGTTGGAACTGATGTCCATAACCTTAAGCCTGCCGATGGCGGATTGAACTCCTTGCGTTCTAATCATGAATACGACGATTTAAGTACTGGCGGATCTGCCGTGAATTTTAACGGTTCAGCGACTGGAAATCTAATTAATGGTTCAGCTGGGCTTTTTGAACCACGTGATAAGGTGAAGGGAGATTTAGCCCGCATTATCTTATATATGGATCTAAGATACGAAGGGGATGCTGGTGAACCAGATTTAGTAGCACAGGAAAGCCTAAATTCTGGTGGTACCACCTTCGCGGTGTTGAGCACCTTGATTGCTTGGCACTGGGTAGATCCTGTGGACAGTTTTGAGATGAACCGCAATAACGTCATCCACAACATGCAGGGCAACCGCAATCCGTTTATCGATCACCCGGAGCTCGTGCATTACATCTACGGCGATTCGACGCACGTAGCTTGGAACCCTTATATGGCTGCTCAGGAGCAGGGGCCAATTCAATTAAAAATTGGACCTAATCCCGCAGATTTGTTTTTGAACATCACTACAACCGAGGCCAACGATTTTCAAATTTTCACCCTAGGCAAACACCTCGTCGATGAGGGCACCTTACAGGCCGGGGAGAATAGGATTCCGGTAGACCACCTTCCCGCCGCCACCTACTATATGTTAGTCGGCGACCGGATGGAGAAAATTTTCATACAGCACTAAAAAACAAAACCCCCGCGGCGCAGCCGCGGGGGTTTTTATTTCAGCGATTTTTTGCGCTCCTTATTGAAGCACCACGCGTAGGGTTTGCGTACCGCGGTCGGTCACTACCTTCACAAGGTAAGTACCAGCAGCAGCGTTGAGGTCCATGCGAACTGCATTGCCCAAGCCTTGCTCTACGGCAATCGTTTCACCTACCATATTTACAATCTGAACAGTGTACTCTAGTTCTACACCCAATTCTACGGTAAACATACCGGTAGTTGGGTTCGGATAGATGTTTCGTACGATGCTCTGCTCATTTACATTAGAGTTTGGAGTAAGGTTACCCGGAGAACCTACATCACCTTCGAGTGAGGTATAAGCTCCATTGGTGCCATCCACGGCATCTCCTGTGAATGCACCTGTAGTATCAAACTCTACCGAGTATCCTGCCGTAGCAGCAGAGTACAGAGAGTTTGTCAAGGCCGCACCTGAGGCGTCGTACAAGTACACTCCATCACCATTTTGGCTCAAGCTTGGGAATGAACCGGTCAATTCATCGTTTGCTACGATGGTAACAGAACCAGGATACAATTTCCATTCTGCCAAGAAGGCGTCTTTGTTCGTTGAAGAGTCATTAAGAACTACAATTGCTTCCCCGGGAGAGATAGTTACAGATGGGAATACTGAAGTACCAGATATACCACTTTCATCATCCCATGAGAATCCACCAATGTTTACTACAGAATCACCGTAGTTGTAAATCTCGAACCAATCTGAATTGTAGTTAGTGCTGTTTGAACCTGCCATAATCTCGCTCACAACGATTTTAGGAACATATACTGCCGCTGCAGGTGTGATATCTGCGGTGTAACGAGGCAATATTTGGTAACCATCTAATGCCGGTGAGTTGAAAGTAAATTGTCCACCGATTCCTACTACATCAAAAGCACCAACTGGAGCAGGTGTGCCATAAAGATCAGTATCTGCATCAATGCGCAAAGTTATAGTATCTGAACCGTTTGTGATATCGCAGGTATAGCCAGATGAGCCTGATCCCCACTGTGTTGGATCAACTAGAGTTGCGTTCTCAAATTTGACCAATTCGCTTTCTGTAGTTTCATCTAAAGAGGTGATTAAAGAAGGGGTAGTTGGTAATGCATTACCTGAGCTTATCAACACAACACTATCTAGATACATTTGCAACAATCCATTGTACTGCCCAATTGACCCTATGATTCGAACTGAATCCCCTTCTGTTACAGTGTAGTTTGAGATTGATCCGTAGGTTCCGATTCCATCTACACCATCATGTAAAGTGAAAGATATGGCGGATGGAGAACCTTGCATATCCACACCCATTACGATACCTTCTAACTTACATAATACGTTTGCAGAGTCTGGAAGTCCCATTGCATCAACTCCCGTTACATCACTAATTTGGTATGTTGGAATAACCGGATACTCGTAAATGTCGGTAATCATACGAGGCAAGATTTGATAACCGCCATCATATGGGCTACTATTGTCGTATTGGCCTCCAACACCTGTTATATCAAACATACCCGATGGCGCTGTGCTTCCATCCACATCAGAATCCGAGTCAATTCTCATTGTGAAAGTGTTGGTGCCATCTGTAATGTCTACGCTTGCAGAGGAACCTGCAGCTGGCCATTGTGCCGGGTTAGATAATGTCATTCCGATCATCTGAATTAACTCACTTTCGGTCGATTCGTCCAATGTAGCTGTTACTGTTGGAGATGGGAGTGTATATCCGGAACCTACTAGGTAAATACTATCTGGAACTAATTCTGTCAAACCATTAAATTGGGCAACCGTACCATGAACGTAAATGCTGTCGCCCATTGCGGGATTATTATAGCCACTTACATCTACGGTTGATTTGTAAATTGTAATTCCATCGGTACCATCTTCAGCGGTAAAATTATAACCCCCGTTTCCGTCAAAATCGATAGAGGTTACAATTACTTTGATCCACTTCATGGTTCCAATTGAATCGGCAACTCCGTTTGCGTCCAGTCCGTTAAAGGTATTGATATCAACCGTTGTAAATGACGGTGAAGGTGGATTGCTACCAGCACAGTTAGAAGTGTGAGCACCACCGTATGTCCAAGTGTTTTGAGGATATACATCCCATTCATTAGCGCTTTGAGTCCAGTCGGAAGTTCCTTGGCTTACTGAAGCCATACGTACAAGAGTATGTTCTTTAGTTGAGCCAGTACCTACAGTCCATTCTGAACCTGGATCTACGCCAACGACACCAATAATATCTAGGGTATCTGTACCTTTGAAAAGTACTAGAGCATCATCACCGTTATAGTAGGTTGTTGTAGAAGTAGTATCTGCAAAAGCCAGAATAGTGGGATCTGCACTTGCATTAGCAACTACATAAACATCGTTCGCCGCGAGGGTTGCAGATGCTGGGAATGTAATGGTATTACCTGCTGTGGAAGAACCGTTACTAAATACAGAAACTGAATAACCAGCTAGGGAAACCGGGCTTCCCGTTGGGTTATAAATCTCGTAGTACTTATTTGAGGAGCTTCCTTCGGCATATTCGGAAATAAAAAGTTCGTTACAGCCGCTTATTGATGAAGCACAGTTAGAAGTGTGAGCACCACCGTATGTCCAAGTGTTTTGAGGATATACATCCCATTCATTAGCGCTTTGAGTCCAGTCGGAAGTTCCTTGGCTTACTGAAGCCATACGTACAAGAGTATGTTCTTTAGTTGAGCCAGTACCTACAGTCCATTCTGAACCTGGATCTACGCCAACGACACCAATAATATCTAGGGTATCTGTACCTTTGAAAAGTACTAGAGCATCATCACCGTTATAGTAGGTTGTTGTAGAAGTAGTATCTGCAAAAGCCAGAATAGTGGGATCTGCACTTGCATTAGCAACTACATAAACATCGTTTGCAGCGATCGTTGCAGATGCTGGGAATGTGATAGTATTACCTGCTGTGGAAGAACCGTTACTAAATACAGAAACTGAATAACCAGCTAGGGAAACCGGGCTTCCCGTTGGGTTATAAATTTCGTAGTACTTATTTGAGGAGCTTCCTTCGGAATATTCGCTGATGTATAAATCTCCACATGCCGTAGCTGTATAACCCAATGATGCGCATTCTTCCCAAGGGTGAACAGGCAAGGTGGTATCCGCATTACCAATAGTGATGAAACGGTTAGTGAAGCCGCCTGTTGTTAATGTACATATAGAATCTGCAGTTGTTGGATCGAAGTTCTCTGCGATTGCCCAACTATCAGCAGTGTATTTGAACTCATAAGAACCTGGCAATAGGGAAAGAATTACATCGTAAACGCCATCGCCATCAGCATCAGTCATTTGGTTCGCATCACCACTCCAGCCGTTCATGGTACCAGAGATGTATGCAGTAGTAAAGGGAGGGCTGTTTGAACGGTCGCTCTGGAACGTTACGTTCACAGGAGTCGCAGGCATAGGGCAAGTACCGTCAGTAGTACACTCACCGAAACATGTGCGGTAGTGGAAATCCGACATCAAACCGTTTGTCGCGCTATATCCAACCATATCACGGTCACTATACTGACCAGCAGCACATGGCTTACCTACGATGTTTTCCTTAGCCCCCCAAGAAGGATCATTGGCAGAAAGAAAAGTAAACATGCTGTAAAATCCTGTATTCGCGCGAAGTGTTTTGGAATATACAGAATCACCAATAGGATACATTTGGTTATCGCCAGGGACACCAAAACCAGTACCACCTGCCAAAAATACCCCTGTAGGATCTACTGCTGTGTATGACATGTTCACTTGGAAGGTCATGTACACTTTACCAGCTACACCACTACAATCTTCCCAAGCATAACCCGGTAGAATGGTATCGCCTGTAATTGTGGCAAAACGATTGGTATATTGTCCAGATGGATCTGTGATGGTACAAGGGTCCCCTGGAGTAAAGATTTCATCATCTGTCCAACCATCAACTGTAAACTTCCATTCAATTGAATTTGTTGTTGCGGGCAAAGGTAGAGTTACTGTCCAAATAGAATCACCTTCTGGATCAGACATTGGGTTACACGTACCACACCAGCCATTAAAGTTACCGTTAACAAAAACTCCATTAGCGGTGGATCCACTATACTGAGTCATATCAACGATGAATGTTACATCGTTCTGTGCTAAGCTCGTAAAAGGCAAGCTCAACAATAAAATTCCTAGTAGTCTTTTCATATTGTAAGTTGTTGTGTTTTGTTCGATGTCTAAATATGCTAAAAAATGACGAGTTATTTATAAAGATTGGGTTAATAATTCTTAATCAAAATCAAGGGTTAGTTTAAATCTCTTGACCACACCAGTTTGTGAATCAGCGACATAAAGTATGTTGTCGTAGTAGCTGATCGCACTCACGTTGCCAAAGCCGCCTAAGGTCGCAATTGCATTGGTTTCAGCAGTGGAGGCCGGTGGTGGAGGTACGCCTTCTAGACCGGAGCTGGTGAATTGGTACACACTGTCCACACCGGCATCGGCCACGAACAAAAATCTAGACCCATCGCCCGCGAGACAGAGGTCCACAGGATCTTCAAATCGCTTGGGCGTTTGTAGGTAGCCGGTGCTGTTTGGATCTGAAGTGGAATAGAAGATGGGTTGGTAGAGGGCGCCAAAAGGTCCTTCGGTGAACTGAATGTGCTGAACTTGGATTTCCTGGTCTTCGTTTTGGTTGAGGACCCAGAAATCAGGACTGTTGTTCGCGGTGAGCTGAGGCGCTTGTGTGAAGCCTTGGAGGGCTAAGGGATTCTTGAAGTAGTTCGAATAGGTAGCTCCGGTGGCGGTGACTGGGATGCTGGAGATCCATTGGTGGTTCTTGGTGAATTTCAGTACTGCATAATCTGGTCCGAAACCGGCGTTGTTGTTGCTCACACCCGTTCTGCTGAGGTAGTAGCTGTTGTTTTCTGCAGGTAAATTGGACCCAATTATTGCAACATCTGTAAACTTCACTTTTGCATCGGAAGAGGAGAAACTATTCTTGAAATAGAAGGGATGCACCAATACGGGTTCAGCCACAACATTGCTAAAGCTCAAGGTGTTTTGATCGTTCACTAAGTCCAAATCATATAGTGCGGTAAGGCTATAGTCGACCCCCGCGATGGTGGTGTCATAGGTGCCGATGGCAAGCAGATGGAACGAGCGGTTTTGTACAACTTTCCGTACCCCAGGGATGGTGATACTGCCCTGCAAATTCAGTGCGAGGTCGTACCTCAAAATCTGATCGTTCGCGCTGTCCACGACATAGATGAACTCGTCATAACCCACATGAACGTCAACAGGGCTTTGGGCATCGTTGATGTTCGGTGCGATGGGCACATAGCTGATTTCACGAACGTCGTATGTAGGGATTTCGATGAAGTCCAAATCCGTGCGCTTGCCAAAGTAGTTTTCACAACTCATCAGCAATAGGCCCACTAGCGGCAACAGGATATGTACTCTTCTTACCATGATAGCGGTTTTAATTTTAGTCCCAAGGTGCCCTGATAAGTGCCATATGGGGTAGGCATGGCACCAACGCCCCATTCCATAGGCCATCCGCCTATTTGACCTTTCATACCAAAGCCCATCCAAGGCAATGATTTCTGACTGCCGACCTGGTAACCGACACTGGTCCAGTAATAACTGCGCCATTGGTATTTAAGACCGGCGGCATAGTATTCGGCATTGTCCGTAGGGTGGTTGAGTTGGAAGCTCGGTGTGAGCTTTTGATTGCCGGATTCCCAAGCAGTCCATTGCAATCCCATGCTAAACATTTGCGGTGTGGCGGCTAAGGAACTTTCATCGCCGACGGGAAGGTTGGAGATAGGAGTGTTGGGACCGAAGTTCGTCAGAGAGGCTGCGAATTGTAGGTCTGCGATGTCCAATTTATACAAGAACCCAAGGTCCAAATACACATTGTGCGCACGGTACACTCCGAGCTGCTCAAGCCCGTATTTTAGTTGCATACCCGCATGGAAATATTCAGAGAAGGCTTGGCTGATTCCTAATCCTACGGAGGTCAAGGTAGCAGAGGTTGTAGCCCCGGTTCCTTCCGGTTGCCATACCGTTCTTTCTAAAATTGAACCGGTGCTTAGGGAATTCAAGGTCAAGGCAATGTGCTGGCCGTTGGCTCGAGACTTGGTCAACGCTACAAAATCGTGTGAGATGCCGCCGCCGAGGGCGCGGTTGGAGGTAAAGAAACCTTGCTGATTACCTCCGCTCACTAGGGCGGGGTTAACCAGGGCCCCGAAACTGTGCTCGGTCATGGCAAGGCTGGCACCGCCCACTCCAACGCTCGCCGGGTCGATAGGGAGCTTAAGGAAGGTGAAGGCACTAAGTCCCGCGCGTTCCTCGCCGTAGGTAGGCAATAATTGGCCACGCATCACCATGCTTGAGGCAAGCAGGAGAACGATGGATGCTATGTACTTACGGCTTACCATTTGATTTGAATTCCTGCTAAAATTTGCGTCGGCGCCGAGTATCGTGCCGGATTTCTTGGGTCTGTTCCGTATTCCTGTGGTCCGTTAAATTCGGGACGTGGATCGCGCCAAGTCAATGGCACATCATCCCCATATTCGTATGCACGACCGGTAATAGGATTGACGATTTGTGCGTTGCGTCTGTTGGTGATGTTCATCACCTCGAGGTTGAGGAGAATGCCTCCTGTACCAAATTTCACTAGTGCATAAGATGCTTTACCGTTGAGCCCGAACCAATAGGTACCGCGCTCGCGCAAATAGTTGCTGTTGTCGACACGATATTGGGGGCGGCCAAGGTCGTTGTAACCTTCCAAAATTTGTGGGGTATAGCGGTAGCCGGAGGTATACTGCGCATTCAATGAAGCCCGGAATCTGCTCGAATCGCTTTGGTAGTTGATCCCTGCGTTGAATTTCCATGGGCGGTCCCAGGCTAAGAATTGTTCTTGGGTGAGCGGAACTTCTCCGGTTTGGGCAATCTGAAGGGCGCTTTCGCGGGCGCTATTTGATTTACCACGTGCTTGTTGGTAGGAGCCGTTGAAGAAGGAGTTGAAATGGTCGGTGAGGCGCGCGTTTAATTGGGTTTCGATACCAATTATTTTAGCGTAATCCTGATTGATATACATCGTTTTGGTGACCGGACGGCCCGTGGCGTCGGTGGTGATTACACGACGTGATACGATATAATCAAAGCGGTTGTTGTTGAAGGCATTGATGGTCCACCCTAATCGCGATCCCAGCAAGGTTTTGTACCCCACTTCGTAGGAGATATTGACCTCTGGATTGAGGTTAGGGTTCCCTAAAGACGAAAGGAAGCTGCGGTCTTGGTATTGTGGGTCCAGACCGGCGTACATGAATCGCGGGTGCGGCATGCGCATGCTGTGCCCGTAGTTGAAGTACAACACATTGTTTTCGGTGACGGGAAAGCTCACGTTTAATCGGGGCAACAAACGAACTTTCCAACGCAAACCGCCGGCACCAAAGGAGTTTTGGAGGTATTGCTCGCGTACGGCATCCAGTACAGGAGAGCTCTCATCAGCCACGGCGTTATCGGCGAACGCGCCCGGTGCCCAGTAGTTGAAACGCATTCCCAAAGTAGCCTTCACCCCTTTGTATTCGATGCGGTCCTGCGCAAAGAGCCCGCCTTTTTGAGGACTCACCTTCCAAATATCATTGCTAGAGCCAATACTTACCGACGGTGTTGTCGTCGTATCGTTAATGACAATAGGGGCACCGACCCAAGGACGGTAGACATCTACCCATTGGTATTCTGTTAAGGCGTGTTCGATACCACCGCTGATGGTATGGATGGCGTTCGGCTGGTAGCTCAATTTTCCTTTGAGGGTATGCTCTGCCGCGTAGTGGTCGTGCCAAATAGGCGTGATCCCACCGTTGTTGACCAATCCGTTACCTGGAATCAAGTAGTAATTGCCGTAGGGGTCGTTCGGGTTGAAGACGGTAAGGTCTCCGGTGAAGATGTAGTCCTCATCATAGATTTGGTCCACGGTCTCGGCGCGGAATGGTCGGCCGTTCGCATCGGCGCGCAGGTTGGTGAAGAGTCGTCCCGCCGATACCGTCAATCCGGTTTTTTGCGAGAGGCGTTTGTTGTAGCCCAACACGGTCAGGTTGCTGTGGTGGGTATAGGTAGTTGCATTGTCCAAGTTATTGCTGCGCTCGTACTGGAATCCTGGTGCCAAGAGGGCATCGAATCCGACGATTTGAAGGGTACGCGAGTTCTGATTGACTTTCAAGCTGTGGCTATTGGTCAAGGTCAATTTCCCAAACCCTTTGGTGGCGTAACTCAACTTCACCGTATGAGAATAATCGTTGCTCTGGCGTGGTGCCCAGAACTCCGGATTCTCGGGGAATAAGCTTGATTTGAGTTGATCCGCGGTGGCACCGAAGTAGTGGTCGGTCCACTGTCCACGGGCGGTGGTGAAGAGTCGCAGCTTCTTTCCGGTAAAAGGCACGGGCGTGCTGAGCGTGGCCTCGATCTCATCGGAGTTGAAGGAGGTCGCATCGAATAATTGGTCCGTTTGATAATTCAGACCCCAGCTTAATTTCTCTCCACCTTCTTTGATTTGGGTATTGATAATCCCCGCCGAGCCGCCGCCGTATTCCGCCGAAGCACCCCCGGTCATTAAATTCAAGGACCCTACAGAGCTCGCACTCACGCTTACCCCGCCGCCGGTTCCTGCCAATGGATCCTGTGCGGAAATACCGTCGATGAGGTATTCCGTTTCGTATACGCGGGCCCCACGAATCTGTAGTCCGTCTGTGGTTTTTTGTACCCCGGCTTGTTGTGCCAGCACATCCTCCACGCCTTTGGCCACGAGCGCACCAATCTCATTGTCGCTCAAGGTGATGGCTGAGGAAGCTTTTTCAAGGTCCACTTGGTTCTTGCGTCCCACGACCGTTACGGCCTGAAGCATCTCGCTCTGTTCGCTGAGTTTAGCGTCCAATCTTACCGTCTTGCCCACACCTATCTTGATGTCGTTGAACTGCATGGGCTGGTAGCCGATGAATTGGAATTTGACGCTGTAGGTACCCGGTTTGATGTCGTTTAGGACAAACTTCCCGTCGAAATCTGTGAGGGTTTGGTAGAAGGTTCCCACGATCGTTACCGCTGCGCTAGGAAGTGGTTCGCCGGTGGACTTGTCCAATACGGTTCCTACAATTCGACCCGTGGTTTGGGCGAACACCGCAGAACTCCACAACAGGAGTGCACATATGAGGAGCTTAGAATACCGCATTGAAAACATGATCTAAGAGTTCCTGGCCTCCTTCATTGGGACGCGTAAATAGGTGTAGTGGCAATGCGATAAAGACTTGGTTGATCGATCCGTTTTGGGTTCTGGTGGCGCCTAAGGTGGTTGCTCCGTTCCACCCGGCGATCTTGGTAAGCTGCCCGTTGTACAACGCTGTGGCATCTGCAGACGGTACTACTGGAACCACACCTAAGACAATGTTTTGTGGACGCATGTCTGGGAAGTTTGCATCCAGGGCAACCAAGCTGCTGTCGTTCGTGAGACGTGCCTGCCCGCTACTCAACACCAAACTTTCGATGGGGAAGATGTCCAAGAAGGCACCGCTCGCCATGGGCGCAGAAAGTTGTGAGGCTGTGAAGAGCTTCCCGCCCTTCTGCAAAAATTTCTGAGTGCTCAAGGCAAGGATGTTTAGGAGGTAGTCTGAGCCCGATTTAGTGGGGAAAACCGTCGCATCCGTGAACAAGGCGATGGCGTTGTAGCGAGACATGATGATCTCGTACGTCGGGTCCCAGTAAGCGGGAATGCCCGCGCCGGTGACCGCATCCATTTGGATGTAATCATAGCTCACATTAGCGCTGTCCATCCAGGCTTTGTAGTAGGCACCGAGATATTCCGCTTGCCCATTGATGATCAGGGTGCTCTCAACGGCCGGGGCCCATAAGAATCCCGAGGAGGTATCTACGGCGGAATAGATGCCGGCGCGGTCTTTGGCGCGGAGGTACAAGAAATTCTCTCCCGTCAAGGAGGCGCCGCTGAGACTATCCGTCCATTGGGCGTTCTTGTAGAAATCTACCGTGCCATCGCCGTTCAAGGCGAAGGACAATAGGCTGGGTTGGGTGCCTATGGAGAACCAATTTCCATTGTTGAGCTTGATCTCCACCAGCTCTATGGTCTCGTCCCCGTCTGCATCGCTGGCACGCCAATCCAAGGTGGCTACGATGAAGGCAGAATCTGGTAGGAAACTGTCGGGGTCCAAGCTCACCTCAGGTGCCGCATTCTTGATGGGCACCACCAAGCTGGCAGGACTTTCATCCACAGCACCTTCATTATCCACGGCTGCAATCTCTACCAATATATCCGCGGTATCGACGCCGGCATCAATGCTAAAGCTGAAGAGGGAGTCGGTGGCGGTGGTGAAAGTACTCGTGCCGTTTACGGCGACGTTGTAGCCTGCGATGAATCCGTCACGGTCCGTGCCATACCAATGTAATTGCACATTCGTTCCGAGGCGTAGGTCGCCGGAACGAATGATGGTATCCACCTGAAGTTGAGTTTCAGGTGGAAAGTTCTCTATGGGCTGGTCGTTATTGCGACAGCCCGCGAGAACTACAATTGCTATGGCGAGGACCGCGTGACGCATTAGTGTTGTACGATAATGCGAGCGGTTTGCAATCCTTGCTCAGTGCGCAGGCGTAAGATGTACAATCCATTAGGTAGGGCGCTGGTGTTCACTATGGCTTCGTTGTTGAAGATGGTGGTGAAGATGCGGCGGCCTGCGGCATTGTACATTTCCAAAGTGCCTTGTTGTGCCGAAGTGATGGTGAGCACATCGCTCACTGGGTTCGGGTAATAGGTCAATGGACGCTGGTCGAGTTCGACGATGCTCAACGGTGATGTTGGGACATACACGCTGTCTAAGGTGAGGTTGGCACCGATGAAATCATTGTTGTTGCGAGGGATTAATCGGTAGTTCGAGAACCCATAGAACAAGATTCCTTCGATGGCATCGAAAGTCATGGTGTCGCTTACGACAATTGGACTCACATTCATCTCCCCATCGATGCTCGCATAAATGGTATCGGTAACGAGCTGTGCGTCTAACGAGCTGTAGGCGGTGGTACTTTGACGACCGGCCAACACGCGAGCGCTGTGGCTTATAGGTGCGCCATTGTTGTCGCTCACGGCCCAGTCTCCGAAGCCCAAATTTGTTTGGCTGATGGCCAATTTTCCGTTGGGTTGCTCGTAACGAACATATACTCCTTCATAAGGTTCCCATCCGAAGTTTGCGTAGCTCGCTGAATCAGATGGATCCAAAATAGTAGGGGTTACGGTGCCCAAGTTTCCAGTCATATTTGAAGAGGTCACGTTCAATCTGGTCATGCCGTAATATTCTTCCACTACACCAGTTACTTCGACTTCTTCGTTGCGGTAGTAAGTGTTCAGGCCGATTCCCACACACCAGATGCCGCTCCATTCAGAACCGGTTTCATCTTGAATGTAGAGGTAGCCGAGGTCGCCAATTTTAGTTGACGAGGTCACGATCCCCTTTACAGTCACTTCCTGTCCTGCTAATGGGCTGCTGCCGTTCGGGTTAAGGGTAAACTGAATGTCGTACACCATCATGCCGTTGTCGCGAACGGTGTAGAACTCCACGTTCGGCGTTGTTTGTGCGGTTGGTTTTACAGGCCACCAGCTTTCGTTGCCGTCATTGTCGGCAGCGTAGATGTAGTAACGCACGGTTTTTCCATCCGCCTGGGCAGGGATTTCGTACACGTATTCGTCCGTAGTTCCTGGGCTCAATGGCAACGTGTACACCGGCATGTTTAAGATGCTTACAGTATCGTCTGCGCTCCATGCGATGGCTACTGAATCCACGGTACCGTCGTAGTCGGTGATGTTCATGATGAGTTCTACATCTTGGTTAGAGGTAGGAACGGCCGGGTCGCGCTCGAAGTTGGCGATGTATGGAGGCGCGTAGCCAATGTCGTAGTGGGTGCTATCGAACGGGTTGATTTCGTAGCCACGACCGTTGTCCCCGGTACAGCCGTTTGCATCGTGGCGAACCACACCACTGAGGCTATTAAAGAAGGTTCCAGGTACTGGAGGCACGAAAGAACCTTGTGTTTGTGGAGATTGTGGGTTAACCGTGCTGTATGAGGATAGCTTTTGCGCCAAGAATCGGTCACTGACGTTGATGGTATTACCATTTGCGTCGGCAACGTTAAAGCTTACGCGGTTTCCAGAGAATGGAATCACGGCAGTCACGGTTACGTTTTCGAGAGTAACGTACGCACCTTCATATTGCTCGCCGGTGGTGAGTTGGTTGACTTGGAGGGCGTCGTTGAGGTCACCAAGGGCTACGGTATCGCTCGTTACCGGGTCTGTAGTGGTACCGACGATGCTGAAGCTGTTCGCATCGACCAAGCTGAGCTGGTTCGATCCGTTGTATTCGCCAACCACACCTTTGATCTCTACAATATCACCTGCCAATACTTGGGTGAAGGTAGAAGGTACTTGAAGCGAGCCATCAGAAGCGGTATACACTCCCATGACTTCAATCCCAGCCCAAGGAGTGCTCTGACCGCCTACGGCAGTATCTTGGATGAAGATGAAGGGACGTAGGCCACCGGTTACCGAGCCCGAAGCCACCTCTGTTGCCCATCCAGGAGTCACCACGACCCCACGGGTGCGAATGGTTTGGCCTAGGTAGGCACTAGTATCATTACAAGCAGCCAAATCTGTGGCGCTCACGTTGTTGATGTTGGTGATACTTACGTATGGAACGGTCTGTGCAGTTGCACCCAATCCGAATACGGTCATCGCCAAAAGGAGTAATCGTGTTTTCATCATTTTACTATTATAAAAGGTTCTGTATATCGTTTTCCAGTGTTTATATCTTCAACATGCAAGAGGTAGGTGCCTCGTGCGATGATTTGGCTTTCTTTTGAGAGTAGGTCCCAAGCATGTTCTCCGCCAGAGAAGGTGTTTTGGCTTGCATCTTCTGCACCAAAGGAGCGGAACCAGCGGATATCTGATCCATCGTAGTCGGGAGTGTGCTCAAAGGTGTCGATGAGGTCTCCAGCGGCAGTGGTAATGGTGATGCGGCAATGTGAGGGGAGGTTCGCAAAGATAATCTTTCGGCTCTCTTCTTGGAAGTTACTTTGCCCTTCCCAACCTGCGCTGAGGTAATAAGGGTTAGGGTAAGCATACGGGCGCTCCTCGCTATTGCTCTCTTTTCCAGGGAAGGCACGGATGACGCTGGCAAGGGCCGAGCTTTCCAACGATTCCAATCCCGTATTTGGGTCGCCTTTATCGAAGGCGGTCACTGCCATACCCGTTTGCCACCCATTAGGCAGTGGGCTTAGGGTGTAGGCAAAGTCGTAGGAGATGCTATCATCTTCGAACGTTTTTGGAGTCGCTAGTTTGATGGCCTCAAATCCATTGTTGAATCCATAGAAGTTTCCGGTGCTGTCGAAAGACGCGATGAGGTTGAGGTCACTGGCCAAATCCGGTGTGCCGAACACATCAAACCCAGTGGAGGTGGCATACAGGTTGAAGCCCTCGAAGTCTCGTTTTTTAGAGATGGGGTCAACGCTATTGACCGAATTTGAGGCCCAATAAATAGTGGATTCTTGGTCGCCGGCTTCTACGCGAGCATACGGAATGCTTGGCGGCGTAGGCAAAATGAATCTGGTGATTTTCCCGTCGCCGTCTTTGTCTTCTCCTTCGTCGAGGATGCCATTGAAGTTGCCATCTTCCCCATTGTAGGTGGTTTGGGCCCAATTTGCTGCTGCCAACAATCCACTGCGCTGTACATCATTGTTGTCGGCATTTGGGTTGCCGTCCTCCATTTTCTTCGCGACCACATAGGCAAAGGCGATGGTGATCTCATCCCCTGGCGCAAAAGAATTAAACGGTCCTGCCGATACAAGGTCCGAACGGTTCCCGCTTTTGTTGAGTTCGTCTTGAAGGTCAACCCCAAGTGTATTCTGACATCCCGGTCCCGTCGGATTGGTCCAACAAGGACTGTGGTTAAACCCGTCCGCCATCTTTAGGTAGCGTTGCTGGTCGGTCGTAGGGAAGAAAAAGGTGCTTTGTCCGCTATTGTTGAAGATCCACGCGTTGTAGTTCACATCAAAGGTGGAATCTGTTTTGGGGTGTCTGAACCCTTGCTTGTCTTCGGCGCCGAGATACACTTGGCCCACATAACTATCGGTAAATCCTACATCACCTGTGGCATCGTAGCAATAGGCGAGGTTCATGCTGTCCACAAATCCATTGCCCCCTTGCGAATAGAAGGTCGCGCCGCCCGCGCCCGCCGGGGTAATATTAATGTTGCGCACCACGGTGTTGTTCCAAAGCCCTATGTAGAGGTCTTCAAAGGTTTGCGTCCCCTCGTTGGTGATGGTGAGGTTGACCAAGGCCATGAAATCCGAAAAGCTGTAATTCCAATTCATGACGCGCATCTCCACCACCAAATCCATGGGGTTGATGTGGTTGTTGATCGGAATAGAGGTACCCGGCACGAGCAAGGTGCTGTCCGAGAAGTAGGACAAGAAATCTTGGTGACTGATGGCGTCTGAATTAAAGTTTGGCGACGTCTTCAGGCTGCTCATCTCCTTCACACCGGGACCGGGGATAGGGTTGAATTCAAAACCGCCGCGACCCGGAGCATATCCCTGAGGCGCATCAAAGGCCGAGGTACTCACGCGAATGACCCCATTTGAGGTTCCGCCGATCCAAATCCCTCCTTCAAACAAGTGCTCAATTCCCGAACCGGCAGGATACTCTAAGGATGGGGTTCCCGTACCGTCCTTATAGCCGCGAAAGGCGTTGCCGAAGGTTCCGGCGTTGGTAGCGGCTAAGCGTATGTTTGCTTGAGAGGTTTGAAATTCTTCAAAGTTCTGACCCTGCACCGTGAATAGGGTGGCCAAAAGCAAGAGGCAGGTATGGAAGAATCTCAATCTCATCGGATGCTAATTCGTGCGGTTTGTGGCCCCTGTGACGTAGTTTTCCAAAGCAGATAAACACCTGGCGCTACATAGGGTAGGGTGGCCTGCAAGTGCTTCGACTTCCAAAGCAATTGGCCGCCGAGGGTAAAAAGCTGCAATTCGTAGCCCTCAGGATTATCGAGGGTGTAGCCTGTAGGCATAGGGTTAGGTAGGGTCCAATTCTCTTCTGTACTCGCCACACCCAAATGCTGTCCTTCGAGATCGAAATCTGCAATAACAGGCAAGTGGTCGCTCAGGGTGTAGAGCGCACTGAGGGTGCTGCTGCCCACGCTATAATTGGTCCCAGAATTCACTGCATTATTAAAATGATTGCCGTCATTGCCCACTACGATATAGGTATTCGGCGAATAGGTCATCTGCGCATCGCCTTCTGTAATGGATTCCGAGCAAAGGATCATATCAAAACGATCGTCAAGCCCGCCTCCTGAATGACAGTTGCCCGAGGTTCTCGTGCTCTGCGTATGCAAGGAGGCATAAGAACTGTTGTTGTGCCAATTCCCAATTGAGGTCGCAGGATCTTCAAAGCGGAAGGTGTTTCCCGCAACCAGATTTTGGAACCCATCCTCATTGCTATGGTAGGTGTTCAAATCCCCCATTAACAAGATATTTTCGTACGAATGGCTATCCACCCAATCGATAATGGCCTCGGCCTCGCGCTCCCGCTCGGCCTCGTCCGAAGTAGTACTCCCGGCCTTAAAGTGCGCGGCGATAACAACAAAGGTGGCCGTATCCGAATTCCCTTGAAGGAGAGCGTCCTTGTAATAGAACCTCACCACATCAATCAATCGCACCAGGTTGCTATTGTTTACATCCTTGGTAATGGTCCAGTGGTTGGTGATGCCAAACACATCATTGCGATAGGCAATGCCATTGACCAATGAGGAGAATCCATTGTGGGTGTGCTGGGCCATGGACCAATGCGTCGTGCTGCCCGTATTGAAGCTGTTATTCAGTAGGTAGGTCAGGTTGTTCGGGTTGCTCCCTATTTCGTTCAGCACCACCAAATCCGGCTCAATGGCTTGGACGATGGTTTCAAGGGCAGCTTCCTTGTTGGAGGAGTTGTTATTGGACCCCGTGCAGTACGAAGTGGTATTGCGGTAGTTCAAAATGTTGTAAGACATGAGACGAACCGTGCGGTCTTGGGCCGCGAGAGTCTGACTTAAAAGGCAGAGTATCAAGAGTATGAGTCGGTTCTTCATTTTTTCTGACAGGAAGGTTAAAGTAACAAAAAAAGCCCGGAGAAATCCGGGCTTTTTAAGATTAAGATTATGTCAATTTAATTCAGCAGTTCTCTGACGATTCCGCTGATGACTTTACCGTCGGCACGACCGGCCATTGCACCAGTGGCTTGACCCATGACCTTGCCCATATCTGCCATTGAACTTGCACCTGTGGCTGCGATGATTTCCGCAACCTTAGCACGGATTTCATCCTCGCTCATCATGGCTGGAAGGTAGCGCTCGATGACTTCGATTTGTGCTTCTTCTGGTTCTGCCAAATCCAACCTGTTTTGCTCGCGGAAGATGGTAGCACTTTCCACGCGCTGCTTGCGCAGCTTGGTCAAGAGCTTGAGCTCATCGGCTTCGGTCATCTCCTTCGCGCCCGCCGCAGTTTTCTCGTTAAGGATTGCAGTCTTAATGGCACGCAATGCCTCAAGGGTAATTTTGTCTTTTGCTTTCATGGCCTCTTTGAGGTCGGCCATAATGGTTGCTTCTAAAGCCATATCAATCTACGTTGTCATGTAAGAATGAATTATTAGTTCTGATATTTCCTTCGGAATCTACTCCGAGGTTAGAAGGCTTCTCACCGCTCTTTTGTTCAAGGTCAACGTCTAATCCTTGACGTTTGTATGCGGGAGTACGTTCTACCTCAGTGAGGTTTTCTTTGAATCTATAACCGAACTTTTGTAATCTGTTCATGCGCTCCTGAATCTTGTTGGGCAATTCTTGAGCGGCGCGCTTGGGCAATTGAGAGATGGGCTGGTCCATGGCTTGTTCCACAGTAGCATCGGCCTCTTCTTCCAATTCTTCCACCACTTCAGAGGCCTTGATCTCAAATTTCAAATCCGGATCCTCCTCCATCGTGCTTATTTCCACAGCATCTACAGAAGCCTCTGGTTGCATGTCGAACTCCGTCGAAGGAAGGGTGAAACTGCTTTCCACAACTTCTAGATCAGCCTTGGCTTTGAGTTCGGGCATGTCGCTAAGGCTCATCTCAAAAGGGTCGTAGTCCCTCTCTTCTGGCGCCTCTTTGTCCTCCACCCTCGGCGTATCTACTTCTTCGATTTCCAATGAAAACCCATCGCCGTCGATGTCGTCGAGGCTAAAGGTGGTTTCTTCTTCTTCTTCAATAGGCGCATCCATAGCCTCTGGCATGGCAGGCGCTGCTTGAGCCTCCACCATTCCGTGGTGGTTTTCGCGAGCTGCAGGTGCTGGCGCATCGAACGGTGTTTCTTCCTCTTCTTGAGTGTCCAATTCCATGCTTACCTCCCCATCATCTTCATCATCCACGAAGGTGAGTTCTATTTCTTCCTCCTCTGGCTCATGTGCAGTAGAGAATAGGTCCCAACCGCCCGCAAGGGTTGGCTCGGCTGCTTCCTCTACTTCTTCTGTTTCTTCAGCAACAGGAAGTTCTTCGAATTCCTCATCTTCCGCTTCTTCCATCACAGGTAAAAAGCTCGCTTCTTCGGCAGAAACAATGCTCTCGTGGGCCTCTTCAGCCTCATCCTCAAGATCCCATTCCAATACGTGTACTGTGGGTTCTTCATCAAGATTAGTGTCCGATTCTATGGTGCCTTCAAAACGCTCTTCGTGATCTTCTTCCGGCATCTGAGGGAATCCCATCATAGGATCTTCCTCTTCCTCGGCGGCCTCCACTTCGAGTTCGTAGTGTGCTATTTCAGGAGTTTCCTCAAGTTCGATTGCAGCCTCCATCTCTGGCGCTTCGTCCATCTCAACCTCGTCCTCTACCTCTGGAGCCTCCTCCATTAGAGGCGCAGGCATGGCCACTTCCTCCTCCTCAGCCTCGCCGAGATCCATCACAATGCGTTCGCTTGTGTCTGCAACAGGAGCTGGAGCTTCTTCGATAATTTCTTGTGCCGTTACTACCTCTTGGGTGTGTACCTGAGATTCCTGCGTATCAAGATCGTATTTCACAACCTCCACTTTATCCGTAGGGAGCACGCGAGTTCCTGTAGGGAATCCCGTCGCGATGATGGTACATGTGATCTTAGACCCTTCTTCTTCCGCAGCGCCAATACCCATGATGACGTTTGCGTTACCGCCGGCTTCACGTTGAATGTGATCCGTGATTTCGCCTATTTCATCAATGGTTACTTCGTGCTCGCCACTTCCTGAGGTGAGTAGGAGCAAGACGTTTTGCGCACCCTTGATCTGGTTGTCATTGAGGAGCGGTGAATCCAGTGCTGCCCCAATGGCAAGCTCTGCACGATTGCTTCCCGTTCCCTCACCGGTTCCAAACAAGGCGCTTCCGCTGTTTTCTAATACCGTCTTTGCATCGCGCAAGTCGATGTTTTGGGTGTAGTGGTTGGTGATGACCTCAGCAATGCCCTTGGCCGCACCGGCCAACACTTCATCCGCTTTCGCAAAAGCATTGCGGAAACCTAGGTCGCCATATACTTGGCGCAGTTTATCGTTGTTGATGACAATCAAGCTATCCACAGCTTCGCGCACGGCCTTGATGCCTTCTTCTGCTTGAGCTTTGCGAATCTTCCCTTCGAAACCGAAAGGAGAGGTCACAATACCTACAGTCAGTATGCCCATATCTCGGGCAGCTTTGGCGATAATAGGAGCAGCACCGGTTCCGGTACCACCGCCCATCCCGGCGGTGATGAAACACATCTTGGTGCCGGTCTCGAGCATGTTTTGAATTTCGCCAATGCTTTCTTCGGCGGCCTGGCGTCCTATTTCTGGATCTGCTCCGGCACCCAAGCCCTCTGTCAACGAAGCACCGAGCTGAACCTTGTTGGCCACCGGGCTGTGATAAAGGGCTTGCGCGTCGGTATTGCAGACCATGAAATCTACACCGTTCACGCCAACATTCTTCATGTGGTTCACCGCATTGGATCCACCGCCGCCTACTCCGATTACCTTAATCACAGAGCTGCGGTTTTTGGGGAGGTTGAATTGCAATCCGTCGTCCATCATATTATTCTACGTCTTCGTCGTTTTCTAACCAATCTTTAATATTTGTGATGAAGCCTTTCCAGAAAGGGTCCTTGCGCGGAGGTGCCATCGTACTTCCGGTTTGCGTTGGGGATCCTTCCTCTTCTACTACTTCTGGGGCTTCTACCTCGGCCTCCACAATAGGGGTATCTGTTTCGGTGGGGTCGTATGCCATGGTATGTGGGGTGGTCTCCAAAGCCATGGAGAGCAAACCGATAGAGGTGGCATATACTGGGCTGGCCAATTCTTTGGCGTACCCGCTGGCCAAATGCTCATTTGGATACCCTATACGAGTAGGCATCCCGGTGAGGTATTCGACCAATTGGCTCATGTGTTTTAATTGGGATCCACCTCCAGTCAACACAATCCCTGCAATTAAGCGCTTGCGCGGGTCGTTCTGCTGGTAGTTGCGGATCTCTGCGATAACACTCTCCATAATCTCACGCACACGTGCGTTGATGATTTTGGACAAAGTTTTCAGGCTGATTTCCTTAGGTGGTCTTCCACGAAGCCCGGGAATGCTCACTATTTCATTCTCTTTATTCTCTCCGGGCCACGCGGAACCAAATTTTACTTTGAGGGTCTCGGCCTGTTTTTCAATGATCTCACAGCCTTCCTTGATGTCCTCGGTAATGACTTTACCTCCGAATGGAATGACGGCTGTATGTCGGATGATGCTGTCCTTGAAAATGGCAATATCTGTCGTACCCCCACCGATGTCGACAAGGACTACACCCGCATCTTTTTCTTCTTCTGCCAATACAGCGGCAGCGGAAGCGAGGGGCTCCAGGGTGATATCACCTACTTTCAGTTCGCTCTGCTCGACACAGCGCGCAATGTTCTTGATCGAAGCAATTTGCCCCACGACAATATGGAAGTTTGCCTCCAAGCGCGAACCGTACATCCCTTGTGGGTTGATGATATTACTATCTCCATCAACTCTGTATTCTTGCGGTAGGGCATGAAGGATTTGCTCCCCAGGCATCATCACGAGGTTGTGCACGTTTTTGGCCAATTTGTCCAAATCCGTCACATCAATAATGGCCTCAGCGTCCTCACGCATGATGTAGTCGCTGTGCTGCATCGAACGGATGTGCTGTCCGGCAATACCCACCATTACTTCGGTGATCTTGAGTCCAGAGTTTTCTTCCGCCATTTTCACAGCCGCTTGAATACTCTCAATGGTCAAGGTAATGTTGGCGACAACACCGCGTTGCACGCCTAAGCTCTTGCTCTTTCCGATGCCAAGAACTTCTATTTTTCTATGCTCGTTCATGCGGCCGACTACGGCCACAATTTTGGTGGTACCGATGTCCAATCCTA
>Ga0255772_10000509_pt1 | contig 38138 bp, 18 predicted proteins | sample 071ome_34_FD_179970 | JGI IMG/M metagenome (GOLD analysis project Ga0255772, IMG submission 179970) | Coastal salt marsh microbial communities from the Groves Creek Marsh, Skidaway Island, Georgia - 071411BT metaG (version 2) | ecosystem: Environmental > Aquatic > Marine > Intertidal zone >...
TTACGCCTGTACCTGGACATCTTGCTGTTGAGTTTCCAACTGAGACTACCCGACCATATGATGCCGAGAATAATATTGAGGATTTAATTGATGCGGATGATGACAGTACGATTACATTAACTGAGTTTAATGATAATACGGCTACGAGTTTAGATGTAAAGACGTTACCATTTGATCCAAATGAGAGGTATGCATTATATCAGGTAGACCAACAAAATAAGAATGGAGTTGGTATTGTGAGAGATTTATCACAAGAGATACCGAGTAATGGCATTGTGTATAAGTATTTTCAGGACACTACGACACAGACGACAGTAAAATTCAACTTTAATGTAACGAGTAGTATACCACCAATTACGATTGTGACCTGGGCATTAGGTGCTACTATTACTGCAGGTGATTATGTATCATTTGGTGGGGAGTTATGGATTGCATTAACGAGTGGGGTAGTATTTGAGGGTACACCACCAACACCTGGAGATCCGAATGCAGAACCACCTGTACCTGGAGATCCTGGGGAACCTGCCGATGTAGGACCAACATTACAGGAAGATCTTTCGGGATTATTCTTTACGGATAATGGTGGATTACGTTATAGATATGTACCAAGTAACATTGTAAATCGTACATCATATGGCGAAGGAGAATGGAGTACTACGATGTACGTATTAAATGATGCTACAATAGGACTTGAAAGATTCACCGAACTAGTAGAGGCACAGCAGATCTAATGCCAATTCCAACTGTATACACACCAATTCAACCATTTACGAGTATTGTAGGGAAACCTGTTGCATGGACAATTAATTCCTGGACTGGAGTAATATGTCCTACGACTCCACCAACACCTGAGGTATGGAGTATCACTGTAACTAATTTTACACCAATTATCAATCCAGCAATATATAATGGTGATCCTGGTATTACTTTAACATTATCACCACCAGGAGCTTCTACAGTAGCTGGTGCTGGGGTCATTACTACTGGACCATTAAGTGGACCAATAACAGCAACCTTAACTGCTACCGGTACATATACCGATTACCTATTTCCAAACAAGGAATATAAATATCGTAATGATCTTCCTGGTGGTGTTATTCATGCACCATTACCAGTGACCAGTCCTAGTGGAAAGGTTGCAACATATGGAACCTTAAATCAAGGCACAGCTACAATTCGATCACCATTGATTAATCCTATTGGTGGTGTTCCTACTGCTGGTACACCTACTGTAGGAGTAATTGAAGAGATACCTCCTGGATATCAACATATGCAAGGGTATACACCAGATCCAAATTACTTTATTATTGTAGAGTATACGGTAGTCATCACAAGTAGTTGTGGTATTGGAGCAGGAACATTTCCAATCAAACAGATTGTATATGATGATAAAGACATTTCATCAGCACGATTTGTTAAAAATGTGAAGAAACAAGCAGGAAGAGATCCAACAGATCCAAAAATATCGTTCTAACTATGGCAATTAGACAAGGTTGTACATTTATCGGTGCTGTGAGCACTGGGCATATCTGCTATCCACCTACAGCATTAACGCAGGGAGCAGCAAATGTATTCGTAAATACATTGCCTGCAGGGCGTATGGGCGATTTATTTGCGTCTCATGCGTGTCCTTGTGATAAATGCCCTCCTCCCCATTTGGTCAGAGCAATTTCCCAAGGACCATTGAATGTGTATTTTAATTTCAGACCACCTGGAAGGATAGGAGATTTCATTTCATGCGGTGATAAAATTGCTGCTGGGTCTCCAAATGTCTTTGCAGGCACCAAAGGACTCTAAAATTCCCTTGACAGGCGGGCAAATGCCTGTTATACTACTGTTGTTCACCAAAAAACACGCAAATTATGGCACCTCGCTCCAAAATCGGCATCTCTGGCATCCAATTTGAACCCGGCAAGCCCAAAATGACTCGTCAAGGTTGCTCAAAAAACACAAAATATGCTGCGACTTCGCGAAATAAGGCAAAAAAAATGTACCGAGGTCAAGGTAAGTGAGACCTGAGACGCGAGAATCGATGGAAATGCTGTTTTCTGCGAAGTGGAACCTTCCAAAAGCAGCAAAACACTGCAATTTGAGCAACAAGGAGATGAAAATCACCTTTAATGAGTATTGCAACTTCCACAAACCAACCTATAACACGGAAAAATGACTAAACCTCTCCTTTTTATATCCCAAGATAAGGAGATGGCACTCATTCAGGAGATGGTATACCGCATAAAAATGGCAAAATGGGAAATTCACCCATCAAAAACCTGCTTTTTATGCGTTTCTCCTGATTATTCTAGTATCGTTACTCAACATCTCGCGCATTCACTAACCATGGATGGCGAGATTTTTCATATAGAGGCGGTAAATGTGCCATTTCCAGACGAATCTCCCCGTGAGTATCAAGTTGATTTTGAGATTAACTTTGCACAATGGACATTAGATTGGGAAAATTTCGTTTTAATAGAAGCTGGAGTTATCCGTGGTGGTAATTACACTTGGATAACCGAATGTATGAAAAAATTCGTAGAAGACAACCATTATACAGTTTCATTGTGTGAGAACATACACAGCAAATTTAAGAGTGATATGGTTTCACTCTATTATGATGATACAAAAGAAGATTTGCATTTTTGGTGGGAACAACCCAATAACCATTGGCAATAAATAAAATTGGAGATAGCAACCTCTAAAAAAGTTCTGGTAACAGACTTTGGAGGAAAAAATGGCAAATAATCCAAACCCAGATTATGATCCTGTTCAAATGGAAGCAGAATTTGGCACAAAATGCCTAATTACTAATCCAGTTGCTGATTATTATTTAAAAATTTCACAAAAACCCAAAAATTTGCCCCCTAACGACCGTTTGAGTCGTCCATGTGGAGGAAAAGGTGGGTTTGACGACTATGCCGAGTGGTTGACCTGATATATAAAGTATAATAGGCACTAAAATGGCAACTATTTCTAAAAAATTTGTTGATATAAATCCGAATTTTAATGCACATCCAATTTCTGGTGATGTTCCTATCATCAAAAATGAAGATGCCATCAAACAGTCGGTAAAAAACATTGTATTGACAATTAGGGGCGAAAAACCATTTCGCCCATTTTTTGGATCTAGTGTCAGTAATTCATTATTTGAAAACTTTGGGTTATCTGAAATTGACACAATCACTTCTAATATTGAAGATGCGTTAAGTGCGTATGAACCTAGAATTAGAGTGACGGATATAGATGTGTTGGATGATGTAGATGCTAATGCATTGGAGTTTAACATTAACTATACTATTGTAGGGATACCTTTAAATCCACAATCGCTTAATCTCGTCTTAGAAAGGGTATAATGGCATTTAATCAAGTTACCAATTTAGATTTTGAAGAGGTTAGACTCAGTTTAAAGGAGTACCTTAGGTCTTCTCCTACTTTTACTGACTATAACTTTGAAGGATCTGTTCTTTCTCAATTAATTGACTTATTAGCATATAACACTTACTATTCGGCGTTAAATGCTAATTTAGTTGCTAATGAGGTTTTCTTTGATTCAGCTTCAATCAGAGAGAACGTAGTATCACTTGCAAGTATAGTTGGATATACTCCAAGATCGGCAAAAGCAGCAAAAGCAGTTGTTACATTAGACGTACCATTAACTACTACAATTAGTCAAAATGGTACAATTCAACAAATTAACGATACTAGCATTTCTTCACTGACCCTTAAAAAAGGCGCTGCATTCATTGGCAATTCTGCCGAAGGATCATATGTATTCAGCGTACTTGAGGACATTACTAGAGAGTCATATATCGATGACTCAGGGCGTTCTAGAGTTACTTTTAGTGAGATAGAAGTTTACCAAGGGACTACACTTAATATAGAATACACAGTTGACACTTCAACTAAACAAAAGTATATTATACCAAGTGCTGATGCCGATTCTGAATTGCTAAATGTTTTTGTAGATGAAAGATTGAGTTCTACAGCATCTACTACACAATCCTATAAAGCAGTAAAAAATATTAGTAATTTATCATCAGAAAATAGAATTTATTTTATTCAAGAGAACAAAAATGAACAATTTGAGTTAATTTTTGGTGATGGTGTATTTGGTAGAAAATTAAACAACTTAGATGTAATTAGAATTGAGTATTTAATCACAGATAAGTTAGAAGGTAATGATTGTAGGACATTTGCATTTACTGGTAAATTAGAAAGACAGTCTGGAGTACCTTACAATGGTTCTTCTACAGTTACTGTAAATAGAGCATCTTTTGGAGGTGCAGATCCTGAGGGCATTACTTCCATTAAGTATCTTGCACCAAGAAGCTATGCTGCTCAAAATAGAGCAGTTACTGTAGGTGACTACGAAAGCATTATTAAGCAAAGATATGCAAATATTGAAGGGTTATCTGTTTATGGTGGAGAAGACGCAAGTCCACCTCAATATGGAAAGGTATTTATTGTTGCAAAACCATTTGGGGCAGATTCTTTAACAGTTACTGCAAAGCAAAATGTAAAAGACTACCTAAAAGAGTATTCAATTTTAAATATTGTACCAGAAATTATTGACCCATCATTTTTATACTTAGATATTCAATCTTTTGTATATTACGATTCAAGAAAGACAAAAAATATACCACAGGTAATCGAAAATAAAGTAAAAAATACCATTATCAATTTTGGTACAAATAATGATCTTGATAAATTTAACGGTAAATTTAAATACAGTAAATTAGTTGGTGTAATTGATGATGTTGATAAAGGAATTACATCAAATATTACTAGAGTAAAAATGAGAAAGAATATTAAATTTCTTTCTAACATTTTTGCCACTTATAAGATTTGCTACGGTAACAGAATCTCAAAAAATACACAATTAGTATCTAATGGATTTAAAATAACTGGAAGACCTTCTACTGAGATATATTTCTTTGAAAGATTTGGAACTACCAATCAAGTTGCAATTTATAGGACAGAAGGAAATGAGAAAAAATATTTTAGCACCAATGTTGGGACAATAAATTATGAAAAAGGAGAAATAAATATTAATGATGTAAACATTAATTCTTCACTTGGTAATACTGGTGTGGTATCGATTTCGGTAACACCAGCATCTAATGATATTATTTCTTTACGAGATTTATATCTCGTTATTGATTCGGAAACTGTTAATGTTAGTGTAATTTTAGATGAATTGGCATCATCATCTAGATCTTCAGGCGTCGGTCAAATTCCAGTATCTAGTTAAACATGTTTAACGATTTAAGAGTATCAAATTCTATCAATGAGCAAGTACCTAATTACTTGCCACAAGAATATCCCAATTTTGTAAATTTTGTAAGAGATTACTATAGATTCTTAGAGACTAATAGTAATCCTTTAGATATTCTACATGGGATACAAAATTTAATTGATATCGATACTTACACAGGCATCGATCCGTCAAGCTTATTGTATAGACCAATTGATAGTGAAGATACAACTATTGTAGTTAAAGGACATGTTAAATATCCTTCAAATAGTGGATTGCTAAAGATTGATGATGAGGTAATATTTTATAATCAATTAGAGTATTCTGGATTTCTTGGTCCAGGACAAGTTCCTGGAGATATTCCAGAAATAAAAGTAACAATTTTTAAAGGTTGTAGAAGGGGATATACTTATAATAATTTAAGCATTGATACTGGATTTAGTCCTAATATTTCTACAGTTGCACAAAGTCATGTAGAAAAGTCTGTAGTTTATAATCAATCCTACACATATATTTTATATTTCTTAGAACAGATTAGATCTCAGTATTTGGTTGATTTTCCAGAAAATATTTTGGAAAAGAATTTAAACACCATTAATATTGATTCTATATTAAAAAGGATTAAAGATTTTTACAATTCAAAAGGAACTCCAAACGGGATTGATTTTTACTTTAAATTCTTATTCCAGAAAAAAACACAATTTAGAAATTTCTCAGAAAGTTTATATACAGCATCAGAGTCTACATTCCAAGACAAAGATGTTGTAAGATTAGCTAACTTGGATGGAGTTAATCCAAATTTAATTGTAAACAACACAATTATTCAAAAAGGTCTTGAATTTTCTGTTCAAACTTCAGAAAACATTTATTCATCAACTGCTGTAGTAGATGAATATGAAGTAGTGCCTGCAGAAAAATTAGTCACTACAAATTTAACTAAAATTATTGCACCAGTAAAGCAAATTAATGATGTTACTAGACTCTATGTAGATTCTACTGATGGATTTGAAAATACTGGATTTATTAGAATATTAGATTCTTTTATTGAATATTCTGATAAAGGGACTAATTATTTTGATTGTGTAGTTGCACCAAATATTGCTGATATTATAGGTAAAATCGTTTATGATAGAAATACGTTAGCATATTTAAAATCAGATCCATCAAAATATTTTGTAGTTTATGCAGCTATTCAATCTTTTGAAATAGATAATAATTATTTTGGATATTTGGAAAATGATCTTGGAGTTGCTACAAATGTAACTACTGAGTCAGATAATATAATTACTTTTTGGAACTTTAATGAAACAACTCCAGTAGATATTAATGAAGGATTTGTCTCGGGGATTAATAAATTATTTTATACAGATGATGCAGTTATAACTTCTTTCGCAAAAACTCCATTTAAATATCCAGAAGGAGAATTAATTAGTTACCTTACTAATGTAGAAAATCTTACTACACAAGAAGTTGAAAATATAAAACTTAGTGATGATGATATTTACATAAAAATTCCAAGAATTTTTACTCAATTATCTGCAGCAAATCAAGAAAAAACTACAGCACAGTTTCCTGTAGGAATTCTTAGAGATGGAACTGCTTTATTTAATTGGAAAAGTAATGCGACTATTATTAGAGGTGGTATTAAAAATGTAACTGTAATTGATGGTGGATCGAATTTCAAAGTTAATAATCCACCAAAAATTAAAGTAGATCCTCCAAATCCGTTACCAAATCAAACTGTATTTGGAGAGACTGCAGAATTAGATTTAATTATAAATGGCAAAGTGACTAAAGTTGATATTAAATTTTCTGGAAGTAATTATACTAAAGTTGTAGTCACTGCTCCAAAACCACAAAATAATGATCCAAGTATTCCATTCAAAGAAGCAATTTTAGTTCCTCTTATTGTAAAGGGAAAACTTGTAAAAATTAGAGTTGCTGATCCTGGATTTGGATATACAACCCAACCTACAATTTTAGTTACTCCTATTGATCAACTGGATGAAAATGGAAATCCAATTTTAGATATTAATGGAAACCCAATTGGAGATCCTTCTATTGTTGACGCAGTTGTTATTCCTACAGTAGAAGGACCAATTTATAAAATTTTAACCAATAGCGATGACCCGAATTTATCTAGGGGTACGAGATATAATAGAATACCTCAATACAAATTAGAAAAAGGATCTGGTGCTTCTGCAATTGCTACTATTGTAAACGGAAAATTATCTTCCGTTGGAATAGTTAATGCTGGAAATTTTTATAACTCTCCTCCAAAAGTCACCATAGTAGATAATACTGGATCTGGATCTGGAGCTGAGGTAATTTCAGAAATAGACTCTAATGGAAAAGTTACAGACTTTTTTGTTATCAATCCAGGTTTGAATTATTCAAATTTTGATGTTGATGTTATAATTGAAGAGTCTGGTGGTGGGGAAATTTTAAACATTGAAATTGATACTTGGACTCCTATAAACAATGTAGATTACCCAGGTAGTTCAATTACTCTTAACAATTCGGATGGTTCATATTTTGCTCCAATTAATTTTGGAGACTTTGAGGGAGTTGTGCCAAAATTTTATTCTATACTGGGAGTTCCTAGAAAATTAAAATTAGATGGAACATTAGTTAATTTTAATAATAATGTAAGTATTAATCAGAAACATTCTCCTATAATTGGATGGGCACTGGATGGATCTCCAATTTATGGACCATTTGGATATAAAAATCCTTTAGTAGTTTCTGAAATAGTAAGACTTCAAAGTTCTTATGAATTAATAGACACTTCAGATGCTGATGATATTAGATTTGAAAATAATGTTACTTCTATTGGATTATCAAATTATGCAAAAGGTAGTCTTGCTGAAGATTACAAATTTAATGGCAGAAGATCTACATTGGACAAAAACAATGGAAGATTTTGCGTAACTCCAGAATATCCAAATGGAGTTTATGCTTATTTTGCTACTATACTGTCTTCTCCGAATAATTCAAAAAATCCAACAGGATTCCCATATTATATTGGATCTAATTATACAGGATCAACATTTTCATCGTTTAATAAACTACAATCTAATAAACTACCAGAAGATTCTAATTTAAGAAGATATATTTCACCGAATGGAAACATTTATGTAAAACCTATAGATCCTGGTTCATTTTTTGTAGATGCAGTTCCAACTTCTGCAGATTCTTCTATTGATTCTGTAACGGTATCTTCTCCTGGTAGTAATTATAAAATTGGAGATACTTTAGTATTTGATAATTCTGGAACTAATGGATTTGGTGCTGATGGGTTTGTAAGTTCTTTAACAGGGTCTACTATTAGTGGAGTTTCAAAAAGCACATATGATTACTTAGAATATTATGGAGAAACGGCACCATTTAGTGCTGGTGATATTATTACAGCAAGAGGTTTTAAAAGAACTGCGTCTATTGTAGATCAAAAAAATAAAACAATTTACTGCCTACAAAGTACGGCAAGTAACAGGGGAGATAGCATAAAAGAAAACTCTCTAATTTATAGTCCAACTCTTAGAAGACAACCTAATCCAGTAACAATTTTAAATGAAAATATAGGTTCTTCTGCTACAGATACTGCTGTATTTTCTAATCAACGTGTTAGAACAGAAACTTTACTTACTTTTACTTCAACTATTCCTTCGTCATTTCAAGTAGGAAAATACTTAATTGTAGACGTAATTACACAAGATGAAAATAATATTTTTAACATACTAGAAAAAGACCAAACTGAATATTTAAAAATTCTAGAAATTGTAAGTCCAACACAACTTTTAGTAAAAAGAGGTTATTTAAGAACACCAATTAATTCTTATGATAGCGCAGTCAACCCTGTTACTGTTAGACTAAGTGATGAAATACAAGTATTCGATTCTTCCGATTTAAATATCGGAGATTATATTCAACTTGGTGGTCCATCAGATGAAATCTGTAGAATTTTAGATATTTCTGTAGAGAAAAGTACTTCTGTTGTTGGATTGGATATTATAGATGGTGGAAATGCATTAAATCTGTCAACTCTATTTTTATATCTAAATGGACAATTGCAATCTAATGGAGGCAACCCATCTACTGTAGTTACGGTAAGTGGAAATACTGTAACCGATATTAATTTTGATAGTACTAATGGTGAACCATTTATTGCAAATCCTTTAGTACAAATTGGAACAAGTTCTATATATGAAAACTCAACTTTTATTGATGCTAATATTTTAGCATCAACTTACACTCATACATTGACCGTAGAAAGAGAAGCATTTGATTCCGTAGGTTCAACTTTTTCAAAACAAACTCAAGTAACAAAGCTTACTGATGTAGCAGCATTTGTGAAATACTTTGAAAAAGATAGAATATTAGCATCATTTAATGCTGAGAATAATTTATTAGTTCAAAATGATAAAATAGAAATAAAAGCACAAAGTAATATTAATACTGGATTTGTAAATGCATCACAAATTGATGTAGATAATTCCGGAAACATTTCATTACAATATTTGTTTGCACAATTAAATTCTTTAGGTGATGTAATCACAAGGACTTTTTATGAAGGTTCTACTTATAAATTTATTGCTTCTACAACAGCAAACATTGACGTTTCTTTTTACACAGTTTCAGTCTTAAGTGATGGAACTAAAACTATAGGCAAAGATTATTATGGATTAGATGTAGATAAAACTTTTGAAAATGGAAGACTGGAGAGTTATTCTGTTAAATCTAAAGATTCAGATTTAACAGAATACATTATGAGAATTACTAATTTAAATAGTAATTCTATTTTTAAAGATTATATTATTAATACTACACCAGAACCATTAAATGGTACTTTTAGTATTGTCGATTCTACCACTAATGAATTTAAAGTATATTCCAAAGTTGATCCGTTACCAACTGGATTATCGTACAATTCTCAAACAATATCATATTCTACAACATCCCCTTCGGCATCCGGTGGAATTAGTAAAGTTATATTGACTTCTGGTGGATTTAATTACGAAATAACCCCAGGAATTAGTGAAATAAAATCAGAAAATGGTGTAAACGGATTAGTTATTCCAAATTCAAGAACTATTGGTAAAATTAATAAAATATCTAACGTATTTTCTGGGTTTGGATTTAGTCCAGATCCAAAAGAAAAACCAACAATCATATTCCCTGAAATTGTAGAGTTATCTAATAATTTTACAATTACTGGATTAAATTTAGTTAATAAAGGAAATGATTATCTATTTTCTCCTAGAGTAATTGTCACTGAGGGAGGATTAGGTGATAAAAATAATCCGAACCATGCAATTATTGAAGCTACTACTAAAAATGGAATTATACAAGATTTAATACTTGTATCTGGAGGTAAATTTTATAATTCTTCACCAACATTAACAATTGAAAAATATTATTTTGCAGATTTAGTACAAATTTCTGGACTAAATGTTCTTAGTTTTAAATTTGCATTTAGTAATTTTATTAAAGAAGGTGATTCTATAAGAGTTAGAGCATATTTTACAATTAATGGTATTGAATTTATAAGAGAAAGTAACAATTACATTGTAGGTTATAATAATAATTTTGTTTCTTGTTTAGATCCAGAAACAAATATTGCTCAAGATCCATTACTTACAATTGATTTCCCATCTGGGACTATATTAAACATTAGATATGAAGTTATTTCATCATCTAGAGTTGCTACAGCAACGGCGCAAATTTCAAAATCTTCTTTTATTGCAAATGAAAAAGTAGTATTTAATAATAATAGTGATCAGTGTGCATTTGTGTCTCCCCAAAAAGGTTGGCAAGAAGGTAGATCTGTTTTAAGATTGATAAATTCTAATTACAAAATTTTACCAGGAGATTCTGTAGTTGGGGTTCAATCAAAAGCATTTGGAACTGTACAAACTTCAGAAGGAATTACTGCAAGCACTACTATTGGTCCAAAAACTAAAACTTCTAAAAAATTCTTAGATCAAAAATCATTCTTGGGATCTAGTTTCTTAAAATTACAAGATAATAATAAGTATCAAAAATATGCATATGAAATTGGAATAGATTTACCTTTCTCTACTTGGAAGGATAATTATTTAAAAGTTGCACATCCAACAGGATATAATTTATTTGCAAAAACTACAGTAGGAACTAAAGTATCATTAAGAACTACTAGCATATCAAATGTAGATGTTTCATCAAATATTACCGAAACCGTTTCTTTAAATAGAAAGTACAATTATTTTGTTACTAAAAACAGAGGTACTAACAATGATGAGGTTCAAATTTATAATAAATTATTGACTGATGTTAACACTACACAAACTGCAATTGTTGCAGTATTTAACGATATTTCCGATCAGTTTGATGGAGTAAAGACATCATTTGAATTAAAAGTCATAGATCCAATTAATCCAAAAATTCCATCAGAAGAAGATCCAGATGAATTTGTTGATAATTTTATTGAAGGATATGATGTTGATCAAATGGTTATTTTATTAGACAATATTATTCAAACTAAAGGAACTAGTTGGTTTGTTACAGATTCTGATAAGTCTATTATATTTTCAAATACTGAATTGCTTCCAAACGAAGATATATCATATAGAAAATTTAATGATGCTAGTATAATATATTCTTACAATGAAGTAACTTCTTCTAGTTCTGATACTTTCTCAATTGTAGATAATGCCGGTCAAAATTTCCCATCTGTATATTCTCCAGTAAATGAAGATCATTGGTTAGTATTTGTAGATGGTGCTTGTCAGTTAAATGACAGCTTTACAATTACTACCAATCAAATACAATTTAGTGAAACTCTTCCAGTAGAAACTACCATTTCCGTTAGGTATATATCTGGATTAATAAAAAATGAATTTACTAATGGTTCTTACGTCTCTGGCAATTCTTTAATTCTTCCAAATAATTTACCAAATACTACTACAAAAGAAAATTATTTTGTTTTTGTTGATGGAGTTTTAATTAGCACTAGTGATTATGAATTAAGCGCAGGTAATAATATTGTGTTTAGTGAATCATTTAATTATGATAGTATAATAATTGCAATTGATCCTAATGGAGTTTCTTTATCTACAGTAACGGAAACATTGATACCATCTCAGTTTACATATAAAATTCTAGATGGTCAAAATATAATTCCAGAAGGTATTACTATATCCCCAGAATCTTATGTGTTAGATATTGCTGGTGTTGTACAATCTCCATACTTGGCATATACAACCGAAGTTAGTGGAGTAAGAAAAATTAATTTTAGAGAACCACCTAAAAAAGTTGAAACTGAACGTGGTGATGTAGGTAAGCAATTTGTAGGTCTTTTATACAGAAGGTTAGATTCCGCCCAAACAGGTACAGTTAGAAATTATCAATTTGATGATATTAGTATTAATTTACTTCATGTTAAGCAGTCTCCAAATTTATTCACTGTTGGTGATTTTATTATTAGAGATGATAATCTAGTATCTTCTGTAATTTCTAATAAAAATACAGATTTTACGAGAGTTACTGTATTGAATGGTATTCCTAGCACTTTAGTGGCAAATAACTCAACATTTACTATAATAACAAACAGCATTGAAGGTATTTTTGTTGGTGATAGCGTACAATACGATCAAGCTATTGGATTAACCAGTATAGACAACAACGAATTAATAGTTAGCAATATTAATTTTACAACAAATGAAATTACGATTCAAAATATTAGTGGTGGAGATTTAACTCTGGTTGTTCCAAATGACGGAGCAATACCATCTACTATAGGATTCTTACATTATACACTAGAAATTGAAGAAACTATTTCAGATGCTTCAATTGTAAACAAAGATAATAACTATACAAATGGAGACGTTTTACTTAGTGGAGTATTTAGTTCGGAAAAAACATCAACAATAACAAATATAAATCAACAATTTGGTGTATTGTCTAGTGACAATACAATTGTTGTAGACAATGCTAGTGGGTTTATTACTAATGACTATATTTTAATTGATAATACAGAAATTGCAAAAATTACAAGTGTAGTAGGAACTACATTTACACTACAAAGGGAACTTTTTAGATCTTCTTCACCTGTAATTTACATTGATGGCACAACAGTACAAAAAATTGTTCCGAGAACTTTAGAAGTAATTTCATATCAAAGAGGATTTGATGGAGAAAAAACTAACTTTGAATTAAAAGAAAAACAACAATTAATTGATATTCCTACCGATAAAGATGTATTTGTAATTGTTAATGGTATTTTGCAGAAACGACCAGATTCTTATGTTTTAAACTCAACTACAAATGGTTCAACAACATACACTGAAATTGTGTTTACAGAAGCTCCAGATGCAGGAACTCCTTTTAATTGTTTCTATGTAGGTGAGCAACTTGCAATTGAAGATATTTCTTCTCAATTTAATGGAGGAAGAACTAATTTCAATTTAAGGAGAACTAATGGTGAAATCTTCAGTTTTGTTTACAGTGAAGAAGAGTCGTCTAAGAATATATCACCAAACTTAATTTTGTTTATTGATGGTGTTTATCAAATTCCCTCTGTTACAGATCTAGATAAACAAGCACCATACCCAGACACATTATCATCTTATAGATTAAGTGGTAGTTCTATTCAATTTACAAGTCCACCAGCAGCAGATGCTACTTTTGATGGATTTATATACGTTGGTTCTCCTGGAGAATATTCTAGCATTGATATTGACCCACCAACAGAAGAAGGTGATATAATAATCCAAAAGAATGAAGTGGCATCAAGAGAAATAACACAAATTTTAGGTTCAAACAAAGTTTCGGTTACTAATTCATTAGGTACAAAATTATCAGATATTGAAAGTGTTTTCCAAAATGTTACTGGAGAATTTGGATTTTTCTATGCGGATTTAATTAAATCTGCAGATGTTAGAGAGTCTTTAAGATCTCGTAGATCTCTAGTTACTGTAACTACTGCTTCGTATAACCCAACTGCACTTACATTATCATCTCCAGTAATTTCTACATTAACAGTTGAAAAATTTAATTCAGATTTACCAGCAACGCCAGATGATCAATCTAATAAACTGGTAATTAATTCTGCACCAACTACTAATTTTAGTAGTAGATTGTTAAACTGCTCATATAACAGTTTTAACGGAACTGATACTTTAAATAATGTTATAATTGGATATGATTTACAATTTGATCAAATTGTTCAAGTTTCAAATGTATCTCCACTTCCAACATTCGTTTCTGAATCTGTCGGAAGTAATGGCAATATAATTGAAACTATTCAAGAATCTATAACATATGGAGGAGCACAGAATACAGATTACAGTGCAAATATTGTATATTGGGATGCAACTACCAGATTTTTATATTTAAAACTTGATAATTCTGCAAATCCTGTACAAACTACAGATACCATAAGAATAAATCAAACTACTTCAATTGGAGTTGTTTCTGATAATCTTATTTCAGAATATTTGTCATTTAATTCTGGTGATAAAATATATTATATTTTCTAGTCCTATAAATAAAAAGAAAACTGTTTAACAATGGCAGCGATATTAACAGATAGATTTAGGGTAGTCCTAGCTGAAAATTTCAGATCTAGAGTTGAACTTGGAGAAACATCTTCGGATGCTTCTGCTATAGATCTTTGGTTATTTTTTGCTAAAGCTACACAATGGCCATTAGATGGTGGATCTGAAGTAAGACCAAATCCAATTGATAACCAAAAAGAATCATTTGAGATTTATGATCAAATGATTGGACTTAAGAAAATTAGCTCTTCTAATATTAGAGCAGTTATTAGAAATAATGTTTGGGAAAGTGGTAAAATTTACGATGCATATAGGGATGATTATGGTTCTAAGGTATTAGGAACTTCAACTGGTGAATTAGTGTCCACTGTTAGTGCTGAAACTAAACTCTATGAAACTTCATTTTACGTAGTAAACGATCAGTTTAGAGTTTACAAGTGCATTTCAAATAATGAAGGTGCTGCATCTACAGTACAACCATCAACAATCACCAGTGCTCCATTTACTTTATCTGATGGTTATATTTGGAAGTATATGTATAGCATAAATGCTAATGATTTTGAAAAATTTAAAACAGATGATTATATTCCAATTCCATTAAGTACTGAGACTAACAATCAATTACTTACAGATTCAATTTATAATATTGAAATTGAATCTGGAGGGACAGGTTATACTACTGGAGCTATATTTAATATTCAAGGAGATGGAGTTGGAGCACAAGCAACTATTACTTCTGTAGACGGTGCAGACGGTGCTATAACCGGGGTAAAGATTATCAATCCAGGTAATGGATACACATATGCACAATGTGCCCCACAAGGAGGAAATAATGCTATTCTTAGACCCATCATTTCTCCAAAAGAAAAAATTGCATTCTCTCCAGAATCAATTGCATTAGAGCTTGGAGCATATCGTCTTGCACTTAGTGCAGTTTTAGACAAAAATGATTTTGTGTTTGAAAATGATTTCAGAATTGTTGGTATAATTTATAATCCAACGATTAACTCTACTAATTCAGTTACTGCAATTGGAACTAAGAAATTAAAATTGGATGGAGCAATTTCAACTCAAATTCCAGACGATGCTGTAATTACTGGTTCAAATGGTGCAACTGGCACGTTTATTGAATATACAGAAGAAATAATTGGTGGAACAACTCAATATTTTATATACTTTACTCAAGAAAATATAGTAGGTCGTGGTATTAATAGTTCTGGTCAAAGATTAAGTTTTTCACCAGGAATGAATATTACTATTGAAAATGGTGCTAATGATATTTCTGCTACAATTTCTACTGATACAGATTCAGTATCAAACCCAGATATCTCAAGAGGTACTGGAGAAATCATCTACATAGATAATAGGGATGCGATTTCCCGAGCAGCAGACCAGACAGAAGATTTCAAAATTATTTTAGAGTTCTAAAATGCCCCAAACAACAAACCTGAACACTAGTCCATACTTTGAGGATTTCGATCCTAACGATAATTTTAATAAAGTTCTTTTTAAACCAGGGGTTCCCCTGCAAGCAAGAGAACTAACAGTATTGCAATCTATATTGCAAGATCAAATTGAAAAGCTTGGTTCTAGTATTTACAGAGAAGGTGCCATGGTTATTCCAGGGCAACCTTCATTTGACTTACAATATACTTCTGTTGCAATAGAAGATGAGTATTTTGGCATTCCATCTTCTTTGCTTGTTGATTTTATTGTCGGTCAAACAATTGTAGGACAAACATCAAATGTTAAAGCAAAAGTAGTAAATGCTATCACAGCAGAGCAATCTGAACGTAATTATACTACTTTGTTTATTAAATATATTAGTGGTGGAAATGATGTAACTTCATCTACATTTTTGGATGATGAAATTTTAATTGCCAATAACTCATTTAGTATTGGATCTACAGTAATTCAAGAAAATACTGATTTTGCTAAATGTATTAGTGTAAATGCAACTGGTATTGGATCTTCTGCAAAAATTACTCCTGGAATTTATTTTATCAAAGGTTTCTTTGTAACTGTTGCTGAGCAAGAAATTATTCTTGATCAATTTAATACAACACCTTCATATAGAATTGGATTAGAAGTAATTGAAAATATTGTAACTTCAGAAGATGATGAAAGATTAAATGATCCTTCTCAAGGATTTTCTAATTTTGCTGCGCCTGGGGCAGATAGATTAAAATTAGAAACAAAACTAATTAAAAAAAGATTAGATGATACTACTAGTAGTGATTTTATTGAATTAATTAGATTAAAAAATGGAGAAATTGTTGAGATTATTATTGACGAAAAGGCACAACTTTCTAGAACTCTAGAAGATACGTTAGCAAGAAGAACTTATGATGAGTCTGGAAATTATGAAGTAAAACCATATAAATTTAGTAAGGATGAGTGTTTAAATGATGGTACAAATAATGGTATATTTAAATTTGGAGAACTAACAAATCAAGGAAGAACTCCATCAAAAGATTTATTTGAAATTAACATTAGTCCAGGAAAGGCATACGTTCTTGGATATGAAATCAGCAATCTTGCAACAACTTATGTTGATGTAGAAAAGGCAAGAACAACTACTATTGAAAAGGATGTATTTACTAATCTTGATGGTAGAGGGTATGAATTTAATATTGGAACCACGATTCCAACATATACTAATTTAACCTCAGCATATACAAATAAAGTTGTTGTGTTGGAAGATGGTGGAGTTGTAGTCGGATATGCAATATTTGTAGGATATGAAAATAAAAATGATCAAACATCTGATGGAATTATTAGAGTTGCTGGAATTAAATTTATAAATGAAACTAAAAGGATTTCTGATGTAGATGCAATTGTAATAAATCCTGCTACATTAGATTATGAATCAAATTCTAGAACTGGTGGACAAAGTTTAGCAGTTACTTCAACTTCAGGATCATCAAAACCATATTTCTTCAGAGCTTGGTCGGAAACTGTTTTAAAATCTTTAGAAGGTTTATCAGTTTATAATGTTTTAGGTTCTGCTGATTCATCCGTTGTTAATGGTGAATTTACAGTAAATGTACCATTTACTTCTACAAATCCAACCGATTATACTGTAATTACTAATCTTAATACAAATGTAAGTATTAATACTGTTACTCCTAATGTATCTGCCGGAACTGCAAGTTTTACATTATCTAATAATACCGTAAGTAACTGTGTAGTATTTGGACCCCAATCATATGGATCTCCAACTTTAAAACTTTCTTCATTGAAGAAAATGAAAGTTTTAAAGTTACAATCTATTGGAACAGATAATTCTAAGTATGATATAAACTCTACAGAACTTTCTTTAGGTGCAACTAGAGTTACCAATGTTCGTGGTATATTTGCAGCATCAAGTTCTGCACCAAAAGAAGAAGTAATTCCAAATTTTGATGTTACAATTTCTACTGGTAATTTTATTGCAGGTGAAATTATAGAAGGTTCTGTTAGTGGTGCTAAGGGAAGATTTATTGAAATTGTTGGCGGTAAATTATATTTTGTATATGAAACTGATGCTAATTTTATTGCAAATGAAACTGTAACTGGATATCTCAGCAATTCTACTGGTATTATTAATGTAACTTCTAATCCAATCTTTAATGGACTAGTAAACATTAAGCAAAGATATACATTAGAAGATGGTCAAACTACTCAAACTTTTGAGTATTCTTCTTTGAGAAAGACAAATACAAGTTCTTCAATTGCAAGCACTGATGTGTTGTGGGTAATTGTAGATCATTTAGAAGATACTCCAGCAAGTGCAAATACTGGTCTTTATTACACCGTAGATTCATATATTGATTGTGACATAGAAGAAGTTCCTAGCTTCTTCTATGGAAGTAATGCTAATAGTGATGAGTATTATATAACAGATACAATTGATTTCAGAATAAACCAATCAAATTTATTTACTACATCTAGTACTGGTTCTGTTTCCTCTCCATACACCTTAGATAGTGCAAAACTAACAGATTTTGTAGATGTAAATAATTTTGCTAATCAAAATTATATTTTAAATCAATTCAAATTACCTGCCGGATATGCAAAGATTGATAAATTAGAATATTATTTGGCACGATTTGATCAATTATATCTTGATCAAAATGGAGAGTTTATTCTTAAGAAAGGTGCTCCAAGCATTCAAGCAAAAGCACCAGCAGAGACTGTGAAAAATGCTATGAAGGTAATGGAAATTTCCATTCCTCCATATACTAGAAATCTCAATGACGTTGGATTTTCTAGAGTTAATAACAAACGCTATACAATGCGTGATATTGGAAGACTTGAAGAACGTTTAGAGAGTGTAGAATATTACACACAATTGAGTTTGTTAGAAACCGATACTAGTAATCTCTTTATTTCTGATGCCAATGGATTAAATCGTTTGAAAAATGGATTCATTGTAGATAATTTTACTTCTCATGATATTGGCGATACAACTCATCCAGCATATAAATGTGCTATCGATAGTGCTGAAGGACATTTAAGACCAAGGCATTACACTACTAATGTAAGTCTTAGATACGAAGAAACCCCAACAAATTATTTAACTAAAGGTGGTCAAATACTTTTAAATTATGATCACGAAGAATTGATTGATCAACCATTTGCGTCTGGAGTAGAAAATATCAACCCATTTGCAGTTGTATCCTGGGTTGGAACTTTAGTTGCAAGTCCTGCAGTTGATGACTGGGTAGAAGAAAATCGCCTTCCAGATAACCTTACAGAAATTGAAGGTGATTACAATGCAATGGTACAGGCATTAAATGTCGATGAAACCACAGGGTTTGCTCCAACAGAATGGGGTGCATGGCAGACTCAGTGGAGTTCCAGAAGACTCACTGGCGGTTGGTGGTGGAGCAACTGGTGGTGGTGGTGGGGATGGGGATGGTGGGGTCGCTGGTGGTGGCGTAGAGAAGAAGTCACCAGCTTCCAAACCAGAACTGGTGTTCGTACTAGAGTAACACCAAGAGTTGATAGAACTGTATTGGGCGATAGAGTAGTTGATACTAAGTATGCTCATTGGAAGAGATCTAGAAATGTTAAGATTACTGCTACTCTGTTAAAGCCTGGAGTAGAAGTATTCCCATTCTTGGATGGCAGATCAATTTCTGCATACACTACTCCAAAATTAGTTAAGGTTTCTATGCAAGGCAGTTCACCATTCCAAGTTGGTGAAGAAGTTATTGTTACTGGAAACGTTGATACTACAGGCAGAAGATTTAGAGCACTTGTTGCTGATCCTAAAGATTATCCAGATCGTATACTTGAAATTGACCCATATACTAATGAAGATTTACCAGATAACTATACTGCATCTACAACTATATTAAATTTAAATATTGACAGTATGAATGAACTTGGAACTTCTACATTTGGTGGATATTTAATTCCAGGGGATAGATTGTTTGGAGAAACTAGTGGAGCACAAGCAATTGTTGATGAAAAACGATTGATTGCAGATGATACTGGTGCGTTTATTGCTTCATTCTTTATTCCAGATCCTAACATTGATGGTAACCCAAGATGGAAGGTTGGGGAATCCATGGTTAGAGTAACTGATAGTGCAGAAAATTCTCAGATCGATGGCGTTGTTGATAGTTCGGCAGAAACTACTTATAGTGCAAGTGGAACCATTTTAGATAAACAAACTGATGTATTACTTCAAAGAAATGCAGAAGTTGTAAGAGATACTGTAACAGAGTCTAGAACAATTAGAACTACTAGGATTGTTCAACGAAGAAGATTCTGGAGAGACCCTTTGGCTCAATCTTTCTTAGTAGAACCAGAAGGTGGCGCATTTATTAGTAAGATTGATATTTGGTTCCAGACAAGAGATCAAGAACTTCCAGTAACAATGGAAATTCGTGAAATGGTTAATGGTTATCCAGGACAGACCATTCTTGGTGAAATTACATTAACTCCAGATAAAGTTAATGTTTCAGACGATGCTAGTGTTGCAACTACTTTTGAGTTTGACAGTCCAGTTTATGTGAAAGATTTCCAAGAGTATTGTTTTGTTCTTCTTAGTTCGTCCATTGATTATAAAGTTTGGATTTCTGAAATGGGTAAAGTTGATTTAGATGGAAATAGAATTTCATCACAACCATATGCTGGTGTTCTGTTTAAATCTCAAAATGCTTCAACTTGGACTGCAAATCAACTTCAAGATTTGAAATTTAAAATCTATCGTGCAGAATTTGATATTTCAGAAACTCCTGTAATTAAATATGTTAATGCCAATGAAAAAGGCGTACAATCAGATAGATTAAGAACTGATCCTATAAATTTATCTGCATTAAATGGTACAAATTACATTAAAGTCATTCACCCAAATCACGGAATGCATGATCCTGCATCATCAGTAAGAATTACTGGAGTTTCTACTGAACAATGGGCAGATTTGTACTCAGATTTTGCTGGTAGCGGATCCATTACTCTTAAAGGTAATAAAACTACATTTGAATCTTTAGATAATATTAAAGGTGTAGCAGTATCTCAAAGTAATCCTGCATATTTAAGAATTGGAGCATGTATTTACACATTTGATCCAAACACAGGTGTAAGTGTAAATGGTGCAAATAATGAATATACTATTACATTACTCGATAAGGTTGCAGGTATTGTTCCTACCGGTGGGTTTAGATCCGATGATGATTGGAAAGTTGAGTACTATGTAATCGATGGTGTACCACTCACTGAAATTAATAAAACACATAGTAATTTACGATGGATTACATTTGATGCATATCATATATTAGTTGATATTACTAGAAATAGTAGTTCAAATATTACTTTTGGTGGACAAAATGTATTTGCAACTAAGAATGTTATGTATAATCAAGTTCATCCACAAGTTGGTGTAATTGAACTTCCAGGAACAAACGTAGAAGCTGAATATAAAGCAACCAGCGGCACTTCTTTAGGAACTTCAAAATACTCGGATCCAACTTCTAGTGAAACTTTGACTGAACTTTCATATGTAAGAGATTCCGAATTTATTGCAGTAACATTAAATGAAGATAACTGGTTCCCAGTTTCTAAATTGATTGCATCTAGTATAAATGAAACTAATCAGATGCAAAATAATAAATCTGCAAACTTATATTTAAAGTTGAGCAGCACAAAATCAAATCTTTCTCCAGTAATTGATACGGAAAGAGTAAGTTTAATTACAACTTCAAGTAGAATTGCTGACTTTGATGGTGATGTTAGTAAAAAGTTCTTTGTAAATCCAATTCCAGCAACTGCTACTTTAAGCTTAACCAATGTTTCTGCCGGAGCATTGACTGGTACTGCCCAGATTACTAATATTGGATCTGGTTATAGTGCTGCAAATCCACCAACAATTTCAATCGTACCCGATCCATCAGAACCAGTTACACCAACTGGTGGGACAGCAACTCCAATTATTTTGGATGGAAAGATTGCAAAAATTACAGTTTCTGGGGGATCTGATTATACTTTAGCACCAACTCTATCAATTCCAGCACCTGCTGAAAATTATGTTGATATTGGTTCTGAACCACTTCAAGATTTTAATCCTGCAAGTTACGTAACAAAATTAGTAACCTTGGCAAATGCTTGTACAGGTTTGAGAATTGAATTTGCTGCATTTAATCCTGGAGTTTCTCCGACAGATAGTGATGTAGGATTCCAATCAAATATTATTGCGAGAACTGATATTGATGTATATGTTAAAACATTTAGCGGAGAAGAGTCTGTTCCACTTCTTACTGAATGGACTGAGTTACCAAATAATCAAACTAGATCGGAAAGTAGGTTTATTGATTATAAGTATAATTTTGATATTACTGAAGATGGTGCAAAACCAAATGCATCATTTACTCAATTCCAAATCAAAATTCGCCTGAGAGGTAGGAATCAGGCAATTGTTCCTCTTATTAAAGATTTAAGATGTATCGCTCTGGCTTAATTAGAGTAGAGGGTCACGATGATTTACAACGTGACCCTAATACTAATGCAATTTTACATACTAATCAAACTGAATATGAAAAATATATAAATGCTCGTAATGCAAAAAGAAATTTAGATAATAAAGTTGAACAAAATAGTAAGGAGTTATCTGAAATAAAAACAGAACTTCAAACTATAAAAGAGTTATTACTTAAATTAACAAATCAATAAATAGTTAATGATAGGAAGGTAGGTATAGAATGTCGGCGGTTCCCGTACAACTAACAATTTTTAGAGGGTCTGATTTTACTGTAGACTTGACAGTCAGACAATATACTGGTCAGGCATTACCTTTAACTGGTTATACTGTAACCGCTTTTATGGCAAGAAATTACACCACTAATGTGAAATATGATTTACACCCTACTGTAGAAAATCCAGCAAATGGAACAATTACATTGAATGTCAAAGATGCAATATCTTTAACATTGTTGGGAGGTTCTCTTTCGGGTGATTATGCAATTGGAGAAACTATCACTGGATTAACTAGTGGATCTACTGCAAAAGTAATTAGTTGGAATGGAAGTAATAATTTAAAAATAGCATCTATGAGTGGTGACTTTATTGATGGTGAAACTATTAAAGGATCTGTTAGTTCAGCAAATTATGTATTAAATTCTGGATCAAATATAACTAAATCTACCACATCATTGGATTTCAAATCTGGAAGATATGTTTATGACATTTTCATCGAAAGTGGTCTTGGGGTGAAAGATAAAGTAATTACTGGTATTATAACTGTAGAACCGTCAGTACTATGAATTACACAGTAAAAGTAAATATAGGCAACAAAAGAAGAATAATAACTCAAAATCCAAGAATTATTAGTTCTATAGATGTTTCTTCTGGTGCTCAAGCACTTTCTTCGTTTTCAGATGTTGATATTTCTAATAGACAAGATGGATATGTTTTAATGTGGAATTCAATTTTGGGAGTACATCAATATGTACCTCCATTTGATGTAGTAGACCGTAGTGATAGCGATAATCCCGTTTTAGACGGTGATGGAGCTATTGATTACGGAACTTTTTAATATAAATAAATAAAAATAGGAAATTTATCAATTAAGTAAATGGCAGCACCACGCTTAAGACTTCGCAGGGGTTCTTCAACTCCAGTAGGAAACGTAACAACAGCATTATCAGGTGAACCATTTGTAGATACTACAAATGATAATTTTTATATTGCTGATAGTGCTAGCACATTCATTCACGTAGGTGGTACAACATACACCTCACGAGTTGATGAATTTTTAACAGCAGCTACTGCATCAGATGGCGGTGTTGTTACTCTTACCGAGAATACTACTAACGGTACAGATACGGTTACTCTGAAAGCACCTGCTTCGGTAACTACTTCCTATGGATTAACTTTCCCAGCTGCAAAACCAGGATCAACTGGTGCATATTTACTTGAGTACGATCAAGCAACAGAACAACTTTCGTTTGTAACTTCAGGTGCTGGAGAAACGATTGAAACTACAACAAGTGATGTTGATGCATCATTCTATCTGACTTTTGTTGATTCTGACAATAACACAACAGCATCAGAAACTGTATTCACTGATGGTGAACTTTCATACAATCCAAATACTAATATTTTAACAGTAAGTGGTGAAGTTGACGCAGCATCTATTGATGTTGGTTCCACTGGTATTGATATTGCAGGTTCAACATCAGGAACCGTAACTCTCGTAACTGCAGCAGCAGCAGGAACCACAACAATCACTCTTCCTGCAACTACTGGTACTGTAGTAACCACTGGTGATACTGGTACAGTTACCAGTACAATGATTGCCGATGGAACCATTGTAAACGCAGATATTAATGCTTCTGCTGCAATTGAGTTTTCAAAATTAGAAGCATTAACTGATGGAAATATCTTAATTGGTAATGCATCCAACGTTGCAACTTCTGTTGCTACTTCTGGTGACGTTACGCTTTCCAATGCTGGTGTATTTGGTATTGCTACTGGAGCAATTGTTAATGCCGATGTCAACGCAGCTGCTGCAATTGATTTCTCAAAATTAGCAGCATTAACTGCAGGAAATATTCTTGTTGGTAATGCATCAAACGTTGCTACTTCAGTAACTGCTTCCGGTGATGTTACAATTACTGATGCTGGTGTTTTCTCAGTTAATAGTGTTCAAGCAAATTCGGTTGCTCTTGGTACTGATACGACTGGCAATTATGTTGCTTCGATTACAGCTGGCGCTGGTTTAACTGGTAGTGCTGCTAGCGAAGGTTCTACTCCAACTTTAGATGTTGGTGCTGGTGAAGGTATTGCCGTAAATGCAGATACCGTACAAATCAAAAATGCTGCAAACTTTAGTAATAATACAGTATTAAAGTGGGATAACACTAACGAGCAGTTTGTCAATTCTATCATCACAGATGATGGATCAACCGTAGTTGTTACTGGCAACTTAACAGTTAACGGTACTACAACTACAGTTAACACAACAAATACCGTAGTTTCCGACACTTTGCTTGAATTAGCAAATGGTACTACTGCTGCTACTTCTGATGCTGGTTTAATTATTGAGCGTGGAACTACAGGTGATAACGTCTTCATTGGTTTTGATGAAGGAGTTGATCTGTTTGTTGCTGGTACAACAACAATTACTGGTAGTGGTACTGATGCAGGAGCAACACCAATTGGATTCTTATCACTTCAGTATCTTGTAAATGATGATTCTGTTAGCGGTGGATCTGCTGGCAATCAAGCAGTTATCGGATACCTTGCTGCTGGTGCTGCCCCTGACGGTGTAACTGCTGGTAGATATTTACAAAACATCACAGTTGATGCTGGCACATATTGATAAATAGATTAGATGATTAATGCATTATGAATGATATTCAAGTAGATTATCCGACTTTGGTTGAGGTTATGACGCAAGAAATTAACAACAACCAAAGTCAAATTGTGGCGTTAAAAGCAAGATTGAAAGCATATGACGCTGCTCTTACAGAAGCTTTAGATAAAGTCTCTGTATTAGAGGGAAAAACAAAAACAACATCCCGTAAAAAATCTGTAGATACAGATGGGGATGCTGGTACTTACTAACCTACATAGGTAACTTAAAATGGCAGAACCGAAGATCCGACTAAGGAGGTCGGCTACTGCTGGGAATATACCCAGTACTAGTCAACTCGCTTTAGGTGAAGTAGCTATAAACACCAATGATGGTAAACTCTTTTTAAAGAGAGACCAGAATGGCACAGAAAGAATTGTTGATGTAACTGCTCCACTAGAAGCAAACGAACCAATGGGGCATAATGATGCCTCGGAGAGCACGATTTCATTCAACAATACTACAAGAGTATTTTCAATAGCACCGGCATCTAGTAGGTTTGACGTATGGTGTCAAGGTATTAGGTTTGCATACACTTCAGCGCAAACAACCACGATACCAAACAGTGTAGGTTTATATTATATTTACTTTGATGGTAACGGAGTTCTTCAAAATAAAGCAGCATCATCTGCAGATTGGGACTATAAAACCGAGACGGTAACAGCAACTTTATATTGGAACGGTAACGAAGCACCTTTTGTTTTTGACTTAAGGCATGGAATTACTTTAGATTGGCAGACACACGAATATCTTCAAAAGACCAGAGGTGCCGTCATGGCATCTGGTTTTATTGCATTAGATTATAATATAAGTGGTGATGGATCTTTAGATTCCCATGCTCAAGTTGGATTGAGTGATGATGGAGTATTTTATAATGAAGATTATAAAATTGAAGTAGTTCACACCACAACACCATCTAATTTATTTGAACAAGAATTAAAACTTGCCGGTAAATTTCCAATTCTGTATAGAAATGGATCAGGTGGACAATGGACAAGAACAACTGCTACTTCTTTCCCTGTAAAATTTACTAGCGGACAAAGAATTGAATACAATCTTAACAGTAGTGGTACTTGGTCTAGTACACAGATCACTAGTGGAAATTATGCCGTATACTTTTTGATTGCAACATCAGACATTGATGAACCAGTTATTGCAATTCAAGGTCAAGGAGATTATGCGACTTTAGGTGCAGCAAAGGATATTACATATGATGATATTGATTTTGGAAACGTAGATGCTACAAATATTCCAAAATTCCCAAGACACGAAACTAGAGTACTGTATAAGTTAGTATTTCAATCTGACAATTCTTATACAAATACTCCAAAAGCAAAATTAGTAGATATTACAGACCTTAGACAAGATGCTGGTATTGCTCTTGTTGGCGGGCAGTCAGCTAGTGTTCAAGATCATGGCACACTTTCTGGATTGGGTGATGATGATCACCCACAATATGTTAGCACTACAGTAAACAGAACAATTAGTGCTGATCACATAGTTGATGCATCTGGTAGTATTCGGTTTAATGGTGGACTGTTAGATAATACTGGTGGCGGTGGGACTAACAATCAAGTTCTTGTAAGTAAAGACGTAAGTGGCGTAAGGACGGTAGAATGGTCAGCAGTACCATCAATTACCGAAACTAATGTTTTATATGTCAGTAAAGATGGAAGTGATAGTAATGCTGGAAATTCGTTGGGAGATCCAAAACTGACAATTAAGTCAGCACTTGCAGCAGCTACTGCAGGAACTGTTATCAAAGTTCAACCAGGAGAATATACCGAAAATAATCCTTTAATAATGCCAGCACAAACATCTGTTGTTGGTACATCATTGAGAGAAGTTACGGTAATTCCTCAAAATTTAAATACAGACATATTTTATGTAAATAACGGTTGTTATATTTCAGATTTATCGTTTAATTCTTCATCTGCAAGCACTGGGGCAACTGTAGCATTCAATCCATCAGACCCTCCATTTATAAATCAGTCTCCTTACATTCAAAATTGCACTAATTTTATTGCTAATAGTACTGGTCTTAATATAGATGGTGCTCATGCAATTGGTAATATAAAATCAATGGTTGTTGATTCTTATACTCAATTTAATCCAAATGGAACTGGAGTAAAAATTTCACACGAAGGGTATGCTCAGTTAGTTTCATTGTACACTATATGTAATAATAAAGCGGTAGAATGCTTGACTGGTGGTGGATGTGATCTAACAAATTCAAACTCTTCTTTTGGTAATTTTGGACTGATAGCAGATCATGTAAGTAGTTTAAAATATACTGGTGCAGTTTCTGCTGCAACGACTGCTGGTGCAGATAAAGTAAGAGTTGATATATCAACACCACAAAGAACTGTTAGTGCTGCAACTTATGTCAACACAACTGGAGTTTTAACTGTAACAACTTCTGCAGCACATGGATTTAGTGTTGGAATGGATGTTAAACTTCAAAATTTAACATTCAGCTGCACTTCTCCAAGTGGAACAGGTGTATTTCCATCCGGTAACTATGGATATGTGTTTAGAGTTTTAAGCACTCCTTCTACAACTCAGTTTACGGTTAATGTAGGAACATCCACTATCGCACACACTTATGTTTCAGGTGGAACAGCAGAGATAAATATTTTGAGACCATACGCAGGACAAGTTGTGTACTTTGATAGTTTATATTATGAAGTAGACAAATTTGTAGTTACTAATGGTGGAAGTGGATATGATCCAACTAATCCACCAAGCATTAGTATTACTAATTCTCCAGAAACTTGGGGAATTACTGCACAAGCAGTTGCTAATATTTCAAGTACTGGTGTAATAACTTCTGTAGAAGTTACATCATCCGGTAGAGGGTATGGTTCCACTCCACCAACAGTAACAATTAGTGCTCCATCTTCTGGAACTACTGCTACTGCTACTGCTGTATTAAAACCATCATACTTTGTGGTTGAATCTGCATTTGAAGTGGCAACTGATGAATACGATGTGACATTTTCCAATGAAGTTCCTATTGCACTAACTACTAGTAGTGTTGGATATTTCTTTAAACAAAGTAGATTATTAGCAAGTGGTCATTCTTTCCAATATATTGGGTCCGGCACTTCAATTAATACTGCCTTACCTCAAACTGGTGGAGTTCCTATACCAGGAAATGAAACCGTAAGTAAGGATGGTGGACTAGTAATATATACTAGTACAAACGAATCTGGTAATTTTAACATTGGCGATGGTGTTTCGATTGATCAGGCAACTGGTACAGTTTCTGGACAATCTTATTCCCAAAGTCTATTAGCACAAGTAACACCATACATTATTGCATTAGGAGGATAACTCATGGCATTAAAAATTAATATTTACCAGACGGTAACACCTACAGTAAATACGTCAGACACAGTTGTTTACACAGCACCAGTTGCATATACCGGAGTTGTGTTGTATGTCAATATTTCAAATATTAGTACATCTACAGTAAGAACTGTAACATTGAAGCATAGAAGAAGTGCAACTGATACTGAAATTGTGAGTGCATTTCCAATTGCACCAAATGATTCTACAAATTTAGTTGATGGTAAATTATTTTTAGAAACTGGAGATCAACTAGTATTGTCTGGAAGTAATAGCACCGATTTAAAAGCTGTAATCTCTATCTTGGAAACACTTAACTAAAATGCCTAAATATATCTCCGATCGTGTAAGAAATTTAAACATTGGTATTCCAGGGTATACCGAAACAGATACCGTATTGTCGGTTACTGGTATTTCTACGTTTTCTTCATTATTAGACATAAATGGAGATATTAACATTGATGCAAGTCAGATTGAATATAATTCAGCTGGCAATTATTTAAAGTTTGCAGACAATGCCCAACTAAGATTTGGTGGTGGAAATGATTTAAGAATTTATCATGATGGTCTTAATAGTTACATTGATGATGCTGGGGATGGAGTTTTAGCAATTAGATCGAATAGCGTCAGACTCCAAAAGTACACTGGCGAAGAGATGGTACAGGCTGACGCCGATGGTTCAGTCAGTCTCTACTACGACAACGCCAAGAAATTTGAAACAACTTCAAGTGGAATTCAAATTTATGGCACAACAGTAGCAGCAACATCTGCAGTAATTTCTGGTCCAGATGAAATTGTTATCGATCCAGCAACAGTTGGAGATAATACTGGAACAGTTATTATTAAAGGTGATCTTCAAATTGACGGCACAACCACAACTGTAAATTCAACTACGGTTACTATTGATGATAAAAATATTGTTCTAGCTTCTGGTGCTGCCAATGCTGCTGCAGCAGATGATGGTGGAATTACTATTGATGGCGCTAGCGCGACCATTCTTTACAAATCTACTCCAGATGCATGGTCGTTTAATAAAAATGTTGGTATTAATACCACAGCGCCAGATTCTGAACTTCATGTTAAAGGAGATACAAACTCAACTTTAATCTTAGAAGCAGTAGGAGCAAATGATTCTCGCATTTGGTTTGCTGATGCATTTTCAAATAACCCTGGGGTTATTGAATATGACCACAACTTAAACAAGTTGATTTTCGGAACAACTGATGGCACTGCAGACGTAACAATAGATGGGAGTGGTCTTGTTGGAATTGGAAATAATTCTCCTTCATACAGTCTTGACGTAAATGGAAGTATTAGAGCAGTAGATGCAACTGCTCCAAAAATTATTGTTGCAGATAATGTTAACAATCAAAGATTTATTTTTGGTTACGATCAAAGTAGAGCAGGACATAATTTAGGATCAAAGATTCTTGCAGATGGATTGAATATTGGTTATTATACAAGGTTAACTCAAAATGGATCACACATTTTCTATACAAACGATAATGGATCTGATGCAGAAAGACTTCGTATAACTTCATCAGGTAATGTTGGAATTGGAACTGCTTCCCCATCGTTCCCATTAGTCGTCCAATCTGATGTCAATAGCGTAAGTGCTATCTTTAAAATTGCTAGCGTTACGGCAACTACAGGATATCATTTTGCATTTGGATGGGCAGACAATTCTTTGTATCACAGAATAAGAACTGCAGGTGGTTCTAATGATGGATTTATTATTGAAAATATAGATGCAAAAGTACAGCAGTATTTTGCTGCGAATGGTGATTGGAGTTTGTTTAATGATGGAAATGCTAGTTTAGTAACAACTCCTGGTGGAGATTTATTTGTAGATAGATCTTCCCAATTAACTGATGCTAAAGTTTCAATTAATGCCGATGCTGGAGAAGCATTAATTGCTGGTCAAATGGGCACAAATACCGGCATATCCACTGTATTACAGACTTATAATAGTAGTGGCACAATTACATCGAATATATCGGTGGATAATGCACTCAATAGAATTATACTTAAAGGTGGAACTACATCAGGAGTTCTTGTATCCGATGTAGGATATGTTGGGATAAATGGAACAACAGATCCAAATGTAGAATTACATATTTTAACAACTCCTGCAGCTGCTGGAAATTCTGGTAGGATTGGATTTGGTGATATTTCAAATAATCGAGTCGCTCAGATTGAAGCATATAGAGAGGGCGGATCATTTGCTGGTAGTTTAATATTCAGAACTCAAGAGTCGGTTGCCAGTAATTCTGAAGGTATTGAGAGACTTCGTATAACTTCAGCAGGTAATGTTGGAATTGGAACTGATTCTCCAACAGCTACTTTAGAATTATCCAAAGAAGCAAATCATGGTATAAAACTTTCAAGACCAGTAGGTGGAGTAAATCCTGGTGATTTTGATATTACAGTCTCGTCCAATGGTGCTGGTAATATTTCCGCAGATAGAGGAGTTTACCTTACTTTTGGGCAAGATGGATTAAATAATCAAGAATTTAGCATTATATCAAATACGACACAAGTTGGAGTATTTAATGCAACTGGATTGGGACTGAAAACATCTGCTCCAACACAAACACTTGATGTAAATGGTGGTGCAAGATTCCGTGGTGCAGTTTATGACGGAAGTAATAGTGCAGGAACTTCTGGTCAAATTCTTGTTTCTAACGGAACAAGCACTTCATGGACAAGCGGTTCTAGCTTATCAAATGTAAATGCATCTACGATTACAGTAGCAACTGAATCTACGGATAATTCTACATATTTAATCTTTGCAAATGATGTTACTGGAGATGTAGCACCAAAGACTAGTGGTAATTTAATATATGATTCTGTTGGATTGAGTTTATTTGTTCCAAAGGTACGAGTAAATGACTTTGTTGCACATCAAGCTAATGCTAATATTGCAGTAAAATTCTTCAATACTGGAACAAATTCTACAGATTATCTTGGGTTGACTGCAGATTCTAGTTCTGGACATTCTACATTTAGAGTTTATGGTCAAGGTTCTGTTGTAGAGAGAATGAGAATAGCTTCCGATGGTAACGTCGGTATTCGGAATTCATCCCCATCCTATGAATTGGATGTGACCGGAAGCATCAAAGCAAGTTCTCAAGGAAGATTTGGAACAGGTAGTCAGGGAGCTCCATCATATTCATTTGATGGAGACTCTAACACTGGCATGTATCGAGGAGGAATTGATACACTTGCTTTTAGTACTGCTGGCACTGAAAGAATGACCATCAATGCTGATGGTAGTGTTGATATTGGTTCTGTTGCAGGTACTGTAGGAGTAACTTATAATTTAGAAGTACAAGGATCTACACCTCCTGATGAATTTAGTGGACAACTTTCAGTAAGAGGCACTGAAACTACTGGTGCTGCAGATACTGGAGGAGGAATAGTTTTACTTGGTCATGATGGATCAAATGCTAGAACCTGGGGATACATTCGTGGATTTAAAGAAAATGGAACTTCTGGAAACACAGCATCGTACCTTTCATTTGCAACTAGAGCAAATGGTGGAAATCCTACCGAAAAAGTTCGTATAACTTCGGCTGGTAATTTTGGAATTGGATTAACGGCACCAAGCACTGCATTACATGTTTCTAGAGATTTAGGTACAGGTTCAAATCTTGCAACATTTCATAATTCTAGTGTAACTTATTCTCAACAACTATATCTTGGGTTTGATGCTTCAAAAAATATTGTTTGGTCTGGAGGATCTACAAACGGTGGAGTAATATGGGATTTAGGAACACTTGGATATAGATGGAAGATTAATGGAACGCAAATTGCACATTTAAATTCTACTGGACTGGGTATTGGAACAGCATCTCCATCATATGCTTTAGATACAGTTAATGCAGATGTAAGAATTGCAGGTCTTACAATTGACCAACAAAATAGTGGAACACCATTCTCTGCTACTCAAATAAGTGGGGCATTTAATAATAGATTATATTTTGCAGCAACACATTTAAATGCTGGATATGGAGTTTGGTTGAGAGGAAGAGATGTTGGTAATACTGGTTTTGATGCTATTGATGAAAGTGGTGGTCAGTATGGTTTACGAATTTATTCAAATAATGCAGAAAGAATTCGTGTAAGTAATGCAGGTAATGTTGGAATTAACACAACATCTCCAACTCAAAAACTTGAAGTAAATGGAACTGCATTAGCAACGACACTTTCTACAGGTGCATCTGGTACTGGCATTAACATCTCAACAGATACCATCAGTGGACCAGCAACATTAACTATTGATCCTGCTGCAGTTGGTGATAATACTGGTCTTGTTGTAATTAAAGGTGATCTTCAAATTGATGGCACAACCACAACTATAAATTCAACTACTGTAAATGTTGATGATTTAAACTTAACACTTGCTTCTGGTGCTGCTAACGCAGCTGCCGCAGACGGTGGTGGTATCACTTTAGATGGAGCAAGTGCATCAATAACATATGCATCTACAGGAGACCAGTGGGTATTTAATAAAGCACCTTACTATAATACAAATAGACTACTAACCACTGCAGATGAAGGATCTGGAAATGGTTTAGATGCAGATACCTTAGATGGTCTTGATAGCACTCAGTTCTTAAGATCCGATGCTGATGATAGCACCAGTGGTCAGATAACAATTACACGAGCAAATAACACTGGTGCTGCTGGTGGTCAAATCCGTCTAAATGGTGCAACTGGTAACAGAATTGATTGGAATCAAAATGGTGTTGCTGCTCCTGCATTTACTACAAAAAGTGTTGGTACTAAGTTAGTTTTATATCCAGCTCTTTCTGCATCTCAGGTCGATTATGCATTGGGTATTGAAAACAGTACACTTTGGTATTCTGTTCCAACTACATCCCAGAACCACAAATGGTACGGTGGCACAACAGAAATGATGAAACTGACCAACAGTGTCTTAACTGTTGGTGGAAATACAGTATGGAATGCAGGTAATGATGGTGCTGGTTCTACATTAGATGCCGATACAGTAGATGGTCTTCAGGCGTCTCAATTCCTAAGATCTGATACAGCAGATACTGCATCTGGAGTTATCACATTCTCTTCTGATATTAATGTAGCAGACAAGATTGTTCATGATGGTGATACAAATACTGCTATTAGATTCCCTGCAGCTGATACATTTACAGTAGAAACAAGTGGAACTGAGCAATTCCGAGTCGATGCTGTTGGTAACATAGGTATTGGGAAAACTCCACAAGTTGGTTTAGATATTGATAGACAAAAACTTAGACTTGGAAAAACTACTGGTGGCAATTGCGTAATCGAAGCATTTACTGGAACTACTAGTGCAATTGGTATTTGGGCTGGTGGAAGTCCATATCTGTATTCTACTGGCAATTTAACTATTTCCACTGGCGCAACAACCACTACTACTGGAGTACCAACAGCAAAAACTGATGCAGTAGTTATAAATTCAGATGGTCGTGTTGGGATTGGAACTGGCAATGCATCTGAAGGTTATCTTGAAGTTAAATCTGGTACTGCACCATTCTTTAATATTAAAGCTACAGATTATAGTGACGGAAGCGGTGTTTTTATTGGTTCTGTCGATGCTGGAGGTTATAAGTACATTGCTGGAGATTCTTACTATTACAATAGTTCTCTGTGGAGAAGTAAGACTACAGAATCTGCAATTATTAATTTAAACGACGGTTTAATAAGATTCTATGCAAATAGTGGATTAACTGCAAATAGCAATTTCACTCCATCTGAAAAGATGAGAATTACACCAACTGGTGATGTTGGAATTGGGACAACAGGACCACAGGCAAGATTGCATCTGAGATTACAAGAAGATACTGCAAAACCAGTTCTTTATGTACATCGTGCAAATAATTCTGCAGGTGGAGCAGGAAATGAAGAAATTGGAATCGAAGTTGATATTCCATTCACTTATAATAGTGCAGGTACTGTATATGGTGTAAAATCTTATGTTCGCCATAATTTAGGTGCTGCTCATTATGCTGGATATTTTGAAGCATATGGTAACCCATACTCAAATGGTATCGGTGTTTATGCAAAGACAACGCACACCGATACAAATGGTCCCGGAGCACAATCAGCCATTTATGCTGATGCATATTCAACTATTGGTACATCTAACGCTGGTTATTGTATTGGTATTACTTCAAGAACTAATGATTATATAAACAATCAAAATTTAGTTTTACAATCTGATTATACTGGATCTTCAGATCAAACTGCAGTAAGAATAACAAGAAATGGTGTTAACGTTGGTAATATTAAAACTTCCCAAACTAACACATCATATTATACATCTACTACCTCAGGATTAGTTGGAAATTCCACACACGAACTTTCGTTATACACAAATTCAAATGAAAGAATCAGAGTAACTTCAACAGGTGATGTTGGAATTGGAACCAATAATCCGTCGGGAAGACTTGAGGTATATAATGGAGATGCATACTTAAGTAATAATATTTACTTAAGTGGGGGAGTCGGAAATACTTATAAACCAGTTAATGTAGGTGTAAATGACATTTTTCTTAATACAAGACATCTTAATGCTGGATATGGAGTTTGGGTTAGATCTTCTAATGCAGGAGATAGAAGAATTGGAATAGAAGGTTCTATTAACGATTTACTTCTTTATTCAAATTCTACTGAAAAAGTTCGCATAAAAGATAGCGGTAATGTTGGAGTTGGAACATCCAATCCAAGCACATTACTCCATCTTCGTGGAGGAGCTGCAACTGCAACTATTGATTCCTCAACTAATACTGCTTATGTAAATTTCATAAACACAACAACTACTGGTTATTTTGGACTTGCCAATAATGATCTCAATCTCGTATTAGGTGGCACAGAAAGAGCCAGAATAACTTCATCAGGTAATGTTGGAATTGCGACAACTGCACCAACAGAAAAACTTGAAGTAACTGGCAATATTAAACTTTCAAGTAATGGAACTGGTAATAGTGCTTCTAGTTATGACTTATTGTTCTATGGAACTTCAAGCACTGCAGTTCAAAAGAATCAGGCAAAGATCAGTTCTTCACCTTGGACATCTAATACAAATGCAGGAGTACTGAAATTCTTTACCAACTCATCTGTAAATGTAGTTACAGAGAGAATGGTGATTGATGGCGATGGCAATGTGGGTATTGCAACATCATCTCCAGCATATAAATTAGAGGTCAATGGTTCATTTGCTGCAACTACAAAGTCATTCGTAATTGATCACCCAACCAAAGAAGGTAAGAAGCTTCGTTATGGATCTTTGGAAGGACCAGAAAATGGTGTATATGTTCGTGGAAAATCAACTGAGTTTGTGATTGAACTTCCTGAGTATTGGACTAAACTTGTCGATGAAGATAGCATTACTGTAAATCTTACAGCAATCGGTAAGTCACAGTCACTGTGGGTAAAAGATATTAAAGACAATAAGATCTACATTGGATCAAAATGCACCACAGTTAAATACTTCTATACTGTATTTGGTGAAAGAATTGATGTTGAGAAACTGGAGGTTGAATACTGATGGTAGCTTATAACCCACGAATAGTTACTGACGGATTAGTATTAGCACTTGATGCTGGAAACACTAAGTCTTATCCTGGTACTGGAACTACTTGGACTGATTTGAGTGGTAATAGTAATAATGGAACTTTAACTAATGGACCTACTTATAGTAGTGGTTCTATTGTGTTTGATGGTACTGATGATTATGTTTCATTAGGAATAAATCCAACAGGAATTGATCAAGTTCAAGTTCCATTAACTATTTGTGCTTGGGTAAAGGCAGATACTTTTGGTTCATATGATCCAATATGGGCTGCAGATAAATTGACAACATCTGCAGGTCTGTATAGTATGCTCAGAGTTGATAGTTCATCAGTAAGGTATTATACTTCAACTTCTTCTGGGTCGTTTCAGGCTTCTGTTGGTTCCACATTGTCAACAGGTACTTGGTATTTTTTGGTTGTTGTTGTATCTGGATCATTATCATCCCCAATAATAAAACACTATACAAATGGATCTTTAGTTTCATCATCTACAGGTTATGCTATGTCTTCAACTCCATTATCTAATGTGGAATTTAGAATTGGAGCAAATGAAAGAACATCTGGAGAAAGATGGGATGGAAATATTCCAGCAGTTTTGTGGTACAACAAAGCACTATCAGCATCAGAAGTCCAACAAAACTTTAATGCACTCAGAGGGAGGTTTGGAATCTAATGGGACTTGCACATTCTCCAAGAATAGTTACTGACGGACTAGTATTAGCACTTGATGCAAATAATTCTAAGTCATATTCTGGTAGTGGAACTACTTGGTCTGATTTGAGTGGTAATGGTAATAATGCAACTTTAAATGGCCCAACATATTTGTTCAATACTGTAAATAATTATTATATATTTGATTTTGATGGAACTGATGATGTTGCAATCTTAGGGGATATTCTCGATGAGGTAACATGTGGAGCAGATAAAAAGTTTACCATTAGTGTTTGGGCAAATTATGATACTTTACTTGAAAACGGAAACAATTTGGTAAATAAAAATGGAGATAGCAATTTTAGCGAAAATCAAAGACAATATTCATTTATAGTAAGAAATCCGTCTAATGCATACGGATCTCAACAACTTGAATTTTTTACTTATTTCAATCTAAGTGGAGGTTCTTATGCTGGATATAGAACCGTAGGAGCAACTATTGAAACTGGTAAATGGTATAATTTTGTTATCTCTTATGATGGTAGTATTGATAATGCTGGAAGATATTCTTTATTTATTAATGGAGTTTCGTATTCAACAACCACAACATACATTGCCGGTTCCTTGGGTGAGATACAAAATGGAACTGCACGATTGTCAATTGGTGGTCAAGTAGGAGAAAATGTTAATAATAGTCCTATATTTGAGATTGATGGTAAAATATCAACTGTCTCCATATACAACAAAGCACTAACAGCATCAGAAGTCCAACAAAATTTTAACGCACTTAGAGGGAGGTTTGGAATCTAATGGGAGCTTATGCAGGAGTCACAGACAATTATCTAACCCAAAGTGATAAAACTAGAGTTGCAGATTCTGTTAAGAAGTATAGTCTTTGGTCTATAGGAAAGGAAGGAAACCCTGGAAGAACACCA
>Ga0255772_10000512_pt1 | contig 38073 bp, 55 predicted proteins | sample 071ome_34_FD_179970 | JGI IMG/M metagenome (GOLD analysis project Ga0255772, IMG submission 179970) | Coastal salt marsh microbial communities from the Groves Creek Marsh, Skidaway Island, Georgia - 071411BT metaG (version 2) | ecosystem: Environmental > Aquatic > Marine > Intertidal zone >...
CGGGGTCCGTATCCAAATGAATGAATCGACCACCCCCTTTTTGGTTAACGCCGATTCGTTTTATTCCATGACGTAGCGCGACCTCGATCACGCGTAGCGCTTGCTCGCCGGTCACCGCAATGTCCGCCGCGTAGCCGGCAGCGTGCGAGCCAGGCTTCTCTTTGCGAGCCTCGATGGGGTGTTCCGGGCATCGATAACCGCTGCTAATCAAAAACGGGAAGCCGCACTCCTCGCGGATGTCATCGAGTTTTTCGGTAAACGAGAACTTGATGCCCGCATTGCCGCAGTGCTGACATCTGAACTCGTCAGGATGGAAGTACTTCACTTCGCCACTCCCTTAATCTTTTCGACTCCGCGAATGCCCGACATACCAAGCATGCCGAGCATCACCGGGTAAAGCAGGTCGCTGTTCACTGGCGGCATCTCAAACCACACGCTGAGCAGCGGCTGCGCAATCACGTTGTAAGCAAGCCCGATCCAACAAACATGGCCGATGGCCGGGCGCCAAGATGACTGAAACCAGTTGCCTTGCGCCTCTTGCTTGTTGAGCTCTATCTGCGCGAGCGCTTGCTCTTGCGCATGGCGTTCGGCGAGCGTCGATAATTCAAACGCGATGCGCTGCTTCTCGCTTGCATCGGGTATAAATTTATCGAGTAGCTTTGTTGCCGGGGCTATGAGCTCGCCGAGTATCGCCATCAATTCACCAGTTCGATCTGCGGCTCTTCTTCCTGCTCCGCAACCGATTGTTTAATGCTGTTCGCATAAGCGTTGATTACCACATGCAGTTCTTGTCGCTGCATGTCCAACCGACCTAATTCGTTTCGCAGCTCCATGATCCTTCCGACCTGCGCCTTGCCTTCGTCGCTCAGGTCTTCGATTTGTATTTCATTACCATCAATCACAACGTTATCCATCGCTCGCTCCTTAGCAGCTAAATTAAATATGTCGTTGATCGGGCGCGGGTGCGCCAAGGTCGGTGCCAGGACGGCACGGGTCGTTAGAAGACGTTAATAACGAGGAATAGTGTTCCCATTGCTAACGTTAATACTGTCGCGCCGATGCCAAGCATCTGGCCGACAAAATTGATTAGTTCTTCTCGCTCTTTCTGCGCGCGCTTCAATCGCGCCATTTCTTTTGCTTGCGCCGCTCGTTGCTCTTCCATGATTTGATTCATGTCGTGCAAAACATCGTGCAAGCCAGCCATCCTCAAATGATCGGCTAGTTGCTGTTGAATCGTGGCAGCTCGCTTTTTCGACAAAGCAATATCCAGCGCGCTTTTCTGGTCCAGCTTGCCAGCGTGCTTCTTTTCTACCTCGTGAATCTTTTCCTGCGTATTGCATAGGCGTCCAACAATTGTCGAAAGACTCGATGCATGCCCGGCGCTTTCGGAAACGGCGCTCGCCAGCGAATTGACGGCCGTCAGAACAGCCACTACCTCTGCTATTGCCATTGTTCATCTCAACATAAGAGTCCAAGCGCTCGCTCCTGTTGTGATTACTGTTGCCACCACTAGCCATGCTAGTTTTTCCCAACGCGCTGCGTGCGAGTCGGTTACTTTGCGCAGTTCCCGCATTTCTACTATTGCCTCTGCCCACCTTTCGCCACACTCTTTTTCATGCTTGGCGATTTGCTCTAGGGCTTGGACAGCGAGATTGCGCTCTTCCCTAGTCACTTCTTAGCGTGTCCGACGTTTAACGCAAGCGCGTCAATAATCGGCTTAACATACTTTGCAATAAACGCATCGTCTGCCTTTGTTGGGGTCACAGCCGCCACCGCACTCGCCAAGGTCACCACCGCCGTCGCAATATTGATAGCTGTCCAAAGGTCCATTACCAAGGCACTCCATTCGCTTGAGTTGGGTTCTTGTCAGCTTCAATCTTGGCTGCAAGCGATGCCTCAATAGCGTCATGGTCAACGCCGTTTGCCCAGCACCAACCTAGCACCTGAGACTCCGTAAGATCGTCGTAAGGCGTGAAGTCTGGGCTTGATGGGTCGTAGGTAAAGCCGCAAGTGCCATAAGATGATGCGCTATAGGTTACAGCGTCATCACCTTCGCCTACGATTTCAGAATCGGTAGCTCGCCAGTGGGCAACGATCACGCCACCGTCAGATAGCTCACGTTCAAGTGTTGAGATTGTCCATGTTGTAGCCATTAGTTAGCTCCTTCTAGTTGTGCGATACGTGCTTCAAGTTCTTGGATTGTTGCTACCAGTAAAGGTACTAGCTTGCTTTGGTCAATACCTTGGTAGTCTGGTACTGAGCGTGTACCCATAATAGCGGCAGTAACAACATTGCCGTCATCATCTAGCACTGCTGGAGTAACTTCATACTCCTCATCTATCATTGCGTCTTTTTCGCCAGCTATTGCTTCAGGAACAATTTCTTGCACTTCGTGAGCTAAAAAACCGTCAACAGTTGTGTCAGGGTCTGCAATGAAGTTAAAGCGTGAAGGCTTGAGTTGCTTGAGGCGTTCTGTAGCGCCTGTCATAGCTACTACGTTTTCCTTTAGGCGGTAGTCTGATGAAGTAATGTAAGCTGTCGAAGAAGCGTTTGTTCTTATGTCTCCAACATTGCCGTTAGGGTTAGCAAAAATCATATGTTTAGATGATGATGTTGAATTACTTGTAGACTTCCAAGCATTTACAGTTGTTGTAACCCCAGCAGCAGTAATTTTTGTTCCTAAATTAACATTGCCTGACAGGTAAAGGTCTTTGAAGCGGTATCCAGATTCTCCAATATCAATTACGCCATCAGGGTCAGCAGGACCATGAGGTCTTAATGATGGAGAAGTGCCGCTGTCAAAAAAGATAGATGTGTCGTCTGAGCCGATATAAAGTCTGCCTCCAGAAGTACCAATACTACCGACTGGTGTGCCGTCTTTGTTGAAGTATGCTATTGCTCCATCAGAAGACAAACGATTAAACGATGCCGCATTTGTTTCACTAGCTGTAGCCCATAACGTGCCGCCAGAGCGTGCCTCTATTCCTGCTGTGCCAAAAGCAGTAGAAGTCTTCCCAACCAACAAGTTGCCACTTGAGTCTATTGTGACAGCATCTCGACCAACCGAACCATTAGACGAATACTGTGAAAGAACTATCTCACCCGCTGTCCCTATCGCATCGCCGACAACTGCAAATCTACCTTTGTTGTATCCAACAATGTAATCGCTAAATGTTGATGAGGCAGTCAAAGCAGGAACCTGACCGTTAGAAATTATGCCGCCAGTAACAGTCAAAGACTCCGAAGACGCATCCCATAACAACTTCGCAGTTGTGCCAGTGTCTTCGTAGAAGCTGATGTCGCCGTTGGTGGCAATGTTAAGTCTGCTTTCGTTTTGTGTTCTTAAGACTATAGGAGTCCAAGAGCCAGTTGATGTGTAGGTTGCTGACAGTCTTGCCTCTGTCCCAGTGTGGGCTATACTTAAAAAGCTATCATTAGCACTAGCTACGAAAGACCCACTACCATCAACAGCCAAACCATCAGCAGTCACAGTGCCCGTTACGTCGATGCCTGTGGAGGTGGTTTCTAGTTTTTGGTCCCCTCCATGATAAAGTAAAACAGCGTCAGCGGCTGTTGTTGTAAGGTAAAAATTTGTGTAGCCCGTATTAGCCAACTGAAACTCATCAGCCAGCATCCTTAAATTACCTGAGGCAGAATTTAATGAGATTCTGCCATTTGTACCGTCGCTAAATATTTCAAGGTCAGAGCCATCACCGAAGACTGCTTTTTTGTTATCTCCAAATGCAGCGTGATCAACGCTTGCCAAATACACATCAGTAAGCGCATCCACTACGGCAGCGCCGGACCCGGCGCCGTCGCTGTAAACCATCTTCACTGCGCCGGTCGGGATCGTGACCGTGCCGCCAGAGCCCTGGGCGATGGTTATCGATTGGGAGCCAGTTGTAGCGTTCTCGATAATCCAAAGTTTGCTAACGGTGTTAGGGCCAAGCGTAACCGTGCGCGTCGCAGTGAGCGAGCCGGCAGACGTGATCTTTAGGTAGAGCGATCGAGTGCCGTCGCTAGTGCCGTCTGGCATTGTGAACGTTTCATCCGAGTCGGCGGCGAGCTGCTTGGTGCCATAGCTGAACGCCTCAGCGATTTGCGAAAAAGCTGAGTTGACCTTGGTGCCCCAGGTGCCGCTGTTTTCGCCGGTCGCCTGTTCTTCGATTCGCAGGTCATTAACGTATGTGGATGCCATTCCCTAACTCCTATGCGGCTTCCGACCAATCCGTCGAAGCGCTTGTTTGATTTGTCCAGGTAGTTGACGCAGCCGATTGCCCGCTCCACGAATCGCTTGCTGCAGATTGATTTGTCCAGGTGTCTGCAGCCGCTGCCTGATCGTTCCAGCTTGTCGATGCATCGCCCTGTGAATTCCATTTAAGCTCGCCACTAGCAGTAACCGTAGAGACAGCGCTAATACCTGCAGCGCCGAGCTCCACTTCTCCGCCGATGGCAGTGAAGGTAGATGTGGCAGCGATCGTCGCAGCGCCCACCGCAACGATTTGACCAGACGCCGTAACGCTTGACGTGCTCGTAGCACTAGCGCTGCCGGTTTGGATTCTTTCGCTGTCAGCGGTGAATGTTGAGTTGGCTGCGATTGCCGCAGAGGCTGACTGGATTCTTGATGCGGAGGCCGTGAAGGTTGATGCTGCCGCGACAGTCGCGCTGCCAGTTCGTACTCTCTGCCCAGCACTTGTGAAGCTCGACGTACTACTTCCTGCAGCCGATCCTTCTCGGACGCGTTCACTATCCGCAGCAAATGCTGAGCTCGCCGCGACAGTCGCGGAGCCGTCCTTGTAGGACCATTCACCATATCTTCCAGCGCTCCAAGAGCCATATCCAAAACCCGTTGGTTGAGTCATCAGTCGAGCGTGATATCCAAGTCACCAGCCGGGATTCGGAACACGTCCCCGGTATCAATTGTTTTATTGGCCGCGAGACTGGCGTAGGCCAGCATGTTGCCGCCGCTCGATGCGTCGAGGATCGCGACAGCCACAACGGTGCCGTATCCGGCGGTCGCAGTTGGATACTCGATCGCTGCCGAGTTGGTTGCTGCGTTGCCAGTCGTTGTGAACGCAGCGCTCTGGCGCGCGTAGCCGCCGCCGCTCACTTCCGTGCCAGACGTTGAGTCAGTCGGTGCGACCGTGTAGAGCGCAACGTAAACCGTGGTGGGCGACGTGTACGCAGTGTTCGAGAAAGTGTGCGCGACCAGTTTGTTTTCCAGGTAATCAGTGAATGCCACTACTGCAATCTCCTCGTCTTCATGCGCACGCTCGTCTGGCCGCGCGTTCTCTGATCGCTAACGATCAGCTCTTCAATTCCTTTTTGATAAAGCGACGCCCACACGCCAGTTCGCTCGTCATCGCGCAAATAAGGCGCGCTTTGTACCAGCGTGCCGTAGAGATAAATGTCGGGCGCAATATCGAGTAACCAGTTACTTGTGTTGCTGTCAGTGAGCGGGTCGATCTTCCCGTAGTAAACAAGCTCGCCCGTATAGCCCGTGCCGTCTGGCGCAGGAAACACTTGGATTTCAGTGCCGACATGCGTGTAGTAGTTCGGCTTGCCAGTTGCGCTGCTAGAGCTTTTGAGCTCGTTCATCGCTTCGTTCGTTACATACTCAAGCGGATGAACCGGGTCTGTTTTTAAAACCAGCGACACACTTTGATACCAGTCTGCCGGCGTCGCCGAATACTCGCTGTCGATTGTTGCGTCGCTGCGAGTGATCATCTTTCGATGACGGATCGTTCGCTGGAACTCTGCTTCAGCGAGCGAAATAAAATCTGTGATTGCCGACGTAAGGTCGGTGCGGTTTAGCCAATCCGCGACCGCTGCCTGCAATTCTGAATAGGTCGTGACTGCCACTAGACGCGGCCTCCTCTCGTCCTAAAAAACCGATTGTCAGAATCGTTTAGCCACCTCTTAAAACGGGCAGGGTCATCAACGATGCCCTGCCGTTTCAAGTCGTAGTAAAGGTTCAATGGGATCGACGCCACCTTCGACCACTCACCATATTTTTGGTGCTTGTCGATTTCATTAGCCGAGCGCTTGTTCGCTTCGATAATTGCTGTCACGTCCTGCGACTCGCTGATGATGATCTGGTCATCCTTCAATGAGTCGCCTGACTCGTAGACAAAATCAGTCTGCGTGCCAAGGATCTCGTCAATGTTTAGTGTGCGTCGATGTTCCATCTTTCACCTACTAGCTGGTTGACAAGTCAGCCACTACACCAAGCCCTGCTTCCTGGTTGACCTGGAGGCCGACCTCAGCGAGAAGCATGTACTTAGTTGCGTCACCAGTCTTAGCGAGCTCTTCGCTCTGGATAGGACGCAGCGTAGCCAGTTCACACATATCGGGATCAACGATGTAGCAGTCGCGTGCTCGTGAGAAACGAGAAGGAACGATCTGTACAGATCCGAAGTCACTCATGTAAACGTCAGCCGCACCGATGATGGTGGTGGGTGAATCAGAAGGAGCCATGTAACGCTGAGCCGCGATACCAGCAAAGCCAGAGATCACAGTCTTAACGTGCGGACCAACCATTGCCATCTTGGGCTCACCGCCTTCTGACCATACCGATTGCAATACAGTCTTGAGCAGAGTTTCAGTGATGGCGCGCTGCGTACCGTCAGTAGCGGCAGCGTTAACTACGCCGCTTGATACAGTGGGATCTGCACCGCCTGTTCCGCGTGAAGTGTTGGTCTTGATGAACGCAGACAAAGAAGCAGTCTTGCGAGCGGTTGTGTTGTTACCAGCTACTGCTGCTTGGTTCACGCCGCAAAGGTTGAACTCCATGTCGCGCTTGAGCTCGTCGCCCTTCTTAGCGAGTTGGTAAGCGATCTCTGATCGGCGACCAGCGAGGTCTAATGCACCGCCGAGGTTGTCAGCAATGATGAAGTCCTTGCGCATGATCTGCGTGTAGTTACCGAGTCGAGAAGTCGCAGTCACTGCAGTGTAAGAAGACAGATCATCACCATCGATCTGTGCGTTAGCTGCTGCAGCCGCGAGCGAGTCAGTCTGCCACTCGAAGAAAGTGTTGCTGACGTTGCGACGCTTGGTCATGTTTGACACGAAAGGTGTCGTTTGGGGCGAGATGTTGAAAATTACATTCGCTAAATCTTCACGAATGCCGACGGCACTATATTTCGTGAAAGTGTTAGTTACGATAGCCATTGATTAATTCCTTAGAGCATCGATTCAAGTAATGAGGCCGCATCATCCATGCGACCACTCCTAGCAAGACGTTGACGAGCTGACTTCTGCTTCCTTGAACTTGGCTTGGCTTGCGCCTGGCTGCTGCCAGGTCTAACCACTTTGGATCGACGGCCGTCTTTCGTTGCGCGCTTCACGCGCTTTTGGCCTCGGTCGTAGAGCATTGCTTTGCGCAGCACTTTGATGTGGTTTGCGCGAACTAGGGCTTGCAATTCTTCTTCTGCAACACCCGAGTTAATCAAATACTCACGGAGCTCTTCACGTTCTTTCGCCGCAACATCCTCGTTCTTCCACTCAGGGATAACGTCGGGAAGTCGTTGTACTTCCTCGGCTAAGACCTGCTGCATTGCCTGCATTTGATACTGTCGATTAGCCTCTTCCACTCTCTGCTGTTCGAGTTGTATCGCCTGCATTTTCTGTTGCTTGGCAGCTTGCCGCTGTTGCCATTGGCGTTCGAGTCGCGTCGCCTCAATCGGATCTTCGTCGTACATCTTGTCGAAGTCCGGGGCGGGCTCATCCATTCCGTTCAGTTGTTGCTGCAGTGCCCCAAGAAGTTGGGCGTATTGCTGTCGCTCTAGTAACACAGCATCCCGGTCTTGCTCGAACGTCTTGCGTTCTTCCGATAATGCTTGCGACTTCTTTGTGTAGTCTGATTGACGTGAGTAGCCTGCCTTGAGCTCGTCTAGCGCGACCTCGACTTCCTCTCCGTTTACTTTAACGGTGAAAGTCTGGCCGTCTGTCTCAAGCTCGTCTGGCTCTTGTTCATCATCATCCAGATCGATCTCTTCTTCATCTGCTTCGAGCTCCTCGTCGGTGTACTCTTCTGCAGCTTCATCTAAGACCTCGCCCTCATAGGACTCGTCAACGCGCTCTTCTGAATCTTCTGCCGTATCCTCTTCCGAGGGGGACAACATATCCAATATCGCGCTTTGCGCTGAAGATATCCCCAGATCTGGAGATTCTTCGCCTTCAATTCTATCACTCATAATTTCAGTTGCTCCTTTGCTTTTCGAAAGCAATCGAGTCTGCCGCCGCCCTCATGGCATTGATCAGTTGGTCGAGTGCTTGTAATTTCGCGTGAATGCGTTCCCGCTCGTCGGGCTTGCGCTCACGTTGCCACGCTTCAAAAAATTCGTACTTCACCCTGTCCGTCAAAGTCTGGAAGTCAGGGTCATCGAACATTCTCTGAATGTTCTCCAGGTACTGGTGCTCAGACTTGGCCATTCACCGCACCCGCAATTTGTCTCACTACCTCACGATCTCGATCGGCGTTCGCCTTGATCTCAGCGATGTTCACCTGGGCGCCGTAACGCGCTTCAAGCTCTGCAGCCTTCAAGACCATGTCGGCCTCATCCTTATCTCGACGCCGATCGTCTTCGCGCATCATCTTCTCGCGCTCTAGTTCCAGCTCGGCTTGCTTCTTCTGGATATCGACCTGGAGCGCCTGCATTTGCAGTTGGATCAGTTGCTGGTTCGGGTCAGGCTGCTGCTCTTGCTGTTGCGCCTGGGCCTGCATCTGCTGCATGGCTTGAGTTGGGTCCATAAAGAATCGGTTGATGTCCTTGAACCCGGCGAGCTCTAGCATTTGTGTGAGCGTCGCGTAGTAGTTGGTCGGGCTGACCATTGGATTCTGCGGGCCAAGTTGCTGCATGATCATTTCTTGCTTTTGCGCGACCTGCTGCAACATGCCCATGCGCTCTTGATCGGAGCCGCGACCGAGGTGGACATTACTAACCACGTCCATTTCCGCGTTCCAAACATCGGGCGACATAGGCACAAACTGGTTGCGCAAGCGAATCATGCGCGGCTGATCTTGATACTGGATGATTAGCCTTAGCAGACCTTTGTAGAGGCGCGTCATGCCGTTTTCTGCGAACAGGCGACTAATCATCTCAATGCGTTGCTGCGCCGCTGAGATCGTCTGCTGGACGGCCATGAGCGTGCTCGATTGGAGTTGCTCAGGTGCTAGACCGTCGGCGGCTTTCGATATCCCAGTCCGGTTCTCTTTGAGTTGATCGAGGTACTCCATCATCGGGAATGCCGACTGGCCAACGTAAGGCAGGGTGAAAGGAACAACCGCGCCAGGGTTGCGCATGCGAATGATGCCGCCGGCCTCGACGTTCATCACGTCTTCGAGCGAGGCTTGCCCTTCTACAATGCCGACCCTTGGATGAGTAGACATAGCAAGACTATCAAGGCTCGCACGAAGTACTGCCGATTTGATTCGCTGGATGTCCATCGTGAGGTCCGCGATCGACATACCAAAGAAAGCATGCGGCTCAGGGTCAGGGCAGAAATGAGCGAAGGGAATATCATCGGCGGGCTCGTTGCGCATCACTTCGTAGTTCGGCCCCATGCAGCACAGCTTGCGCAGTTCGGCAATGCCGTCCCCGTCAACGTCGATCTGCATGAACGCCTCGACGTACAAAACGCGGCGACGCGCAGGGTCATCTGAATAATCGCGATTGTCTTGCTCGCTTAGCATGCGCTCGCGCGCCTCGACGTTGTAGAGCGTGAAGTCATCGTCTTCTGTTTGAAAGTTAGTCACGGTGTCGAAGTCGTAACCCATTTCGACGAGCTCGCTAACGGTGGCGTAGCGGCGGTGTCCGATGAGATCCGCATCCGCAAAGGAGCGAGCGTGACGCGAGACGAGAATCTCCTCGGGTGGCACCGCCGCTACTTTGACTTTGCCTCTCACCGTTCGGTGAATGACAGAAACGTCATGTAGCACTTGCGGCTGACCAGTTTGCGAATCGACCTGGTCGTTGCTCGCGCTGCTAGATAGCATTCTGACTTCGATGTTTGGGTCTGCGTTTAAGGCCGCAAGCGCCTGGTCATCGAGTCCTTTTAATTCGTAAGTCTTAACCTCGTCCGACTCATCCCAGTAATACTTTAGGAATCCGCTGCCCTTGACGAGCGCGTCCTTGAAACACTGGTACATGATCGAGACAAACGCCTCGTCTTGGTCCTGGTTAAGCACGTAGTTCACGTAATCGGTCGCTTGCTTTGCGACCTCAACGTCTTCTGGCCCGTGAGGCGCGTACTCGACAACGTGATCGCTGCCGCAGAAAACGCGCATCAAGCTCGGGAGCATGGCTTGCACGGTATCGCGCACGTCCATCGTCATCGCAGTTGAGCGGCCTTCTTGCTCATTACCGAATGGCTCGCCGTTGTAATACTCGGCGGCTTCTGCGCGACCAGGGCTGACCGTGTTATCGATGAAATCGACAGCGTCCTCAATCGCTAGACGCGCGATCGATTCAATCTGCTCTTCATCCATGCCTGGGTCTTCATCGATGAACTGCTCGTCATCGATATCTTGGTAAGCATCACTCATGCTATGATTCCTTGTATGAGCAAGCTAACTCCTGCCCAGTATTTCGATCCGAACACCGACTTTGGTCGGCATCGGCTTGCGTCCATTCCTGAAAAGTTCGAGCGCATCAGATCAAAGATGTGGGACGCTGATCTTCAGTGGCTGACGGAAGAGCTTGCGCGCCAAGAAGAACGCCTAGCGCAAAAGCAGGGACTAGCCCCTTATCCACCAGCTCCCGAACCCCTGCGATTCCCTTCTCAGCAAGAGCCTGACGAACACGAGTAACAATCACGCTGCGCTCACCCGCTGCAGGGAATTCTTTGACCAGCTCCGAGTCGAGCTTTTCTAAAACGGGCGAAATCTTTCTCGCTCCGGCATCAAGCAACCCACGCATTTCTGGGCCGACTTCTTCGAGCGGCGCCAAGTACCTGCTTGGGGTGTATGTCCAATTTTCTGTATCGCCGACCAGGTCGCCCGTATTCAATCCCCAGTCAGTGCTTTCTGGTGAGAGCTCATTACGAACCAGCGAGTTAAGACGTTTCTGCCACTGAGGCGTTTTCTTGGGCGCTGTATCCCCGACGAGAGTCTTGAGCTCATCAGGGCCGGCAGCGATGATCGACACTCCGTTGCGGGTGTGCAGTGGTATCAACAGCCCTTCACCAAACTCCTCATTAATCGCTTTCTCTAGTCGAACGATCTGCTCGGGCGATATGGTCTGACCGAGGTTGACCTCTAGCGCATTGCGAGAGGCAGCGTTCGGTGCCTTCGTTATCGATGTGTAACCGACAGTGTCTTGCGCTCTAAGCAAGCCCTGCATGGCTGCAGAGGCTTCGACAACCTTCCGGCTCGCGGGGTCCATGATGGATGCTTCGATACCCTTACCAGACACAGGGTCAACAACGGTTTCTGTAGATTTGCCTACCGACACAGGGATGCCGACGCCGGGATTGCTTTGTCCCATATAGGCGCCAGGGCCGGAGTACGCTGGCGAGGTCATCGCGCCAGATTGCGCAGTCATGAAATCAAGACCGCCTGGCGTGAGCATGGCTTCATCCTGAAGGGCGCTGAAGTCTCTTAATGCCTGTGCATTGTTCTCATCTAGAAGACCGCCCAGATGGCCCAGAGAAGCCGAGGGGGCCGCCTCGGTTCTAATCATTGCTTGCGGCGTAAAGTCTTGGAACATGCGCCCCGCTTCAGCGATCGATGTGCCCTCTTCCTCTGCCTTTTGTGCAATCCAAATAGCGGCCTGCACTCGGTCTGCATTCCAATCGTCATGACCGCCCAATTTGTTCTTGCGCGCGAACTCGACCAGCTTGGCTGTTTCCTCATCCATGAATCGATGCTGAGCCTCACTTAGCCCGCCATCGAATGTGCTGCCGTCTGGGTTTTTGTAGCCGAATGCACGCGCCTGCCGAATGTCGTTTGTTTGCCTTGCGCGCCCAGCTTCCTGGTTGAGTGCCTCGTAAAACGGCTCGCGCTTAGGCCCGAGAGGCGCAGACGTTCCGCTAAACACGTCTTGAATGGCCGGCCCCATCGATGAAGGGAATCTTCCTGTTGCAATATCGTCACCGACTATCGCCTGGTTGTAGCCCTTCATGGCCATCGTCGCGTTCGCCGGCACGCTCGTGCCCTGGCTGGTGATAGCGGCCGTCGCCGCGTATTGATCTTGTCTGCCTGGACGGCCGGCAGTTTGTTGCTTGATAGCGTCGTTGGTTTGCTCGTACCACAAACGATAATCAGCGCCCTTCTCGGCGTAATCTCTTAGCTTGCGCTGCATAGCTGCCAGCTTCGCAGGCGACTTAATATCTGCAGGAGCGCCTCGATACTTGCCTGTCGTGCTGAACTGACGGCTGGTACCCTCAGCGAGCTGCTGTGGCGCGCTATCACCCGTGAACTGCAGGCGAGGTACGTCGCTAGGCTCAAGCAGGTTTGTCGATTGACGCATGGCTTGGCCTGTCTTAGACAGCGCCTTCAATGGCACGCCAATACCTGCAAGGGTCAATGCATCCCCTAATAACCCAACACCCTGTAAACCGGCGTCTAAATAATTACCCTGCTGCAAATTCTGCTGCATGCTGGGCATTGGTTGCGCGCTTTGCATGTATTGCGGGAGTTGCTCCAATGGCAGGTCTGCCGGCGGGAACGGCGCCATCTGTCCGGCCGCATCAGCCGTCGCGGCCGCAGGAGCCATCGAGCCAGCAAGATACGCCGCCTGGGCTTGAGAGGGGGTGTATTGATCAGCGAAGGCGCGCGTCTGCTCGCCCATAATGCGCTGCCGATCTAACTCTCTTTCTGCGGCGCGCTGGGCGAGCTCAGAGAAGTAATCGAAGAGCCCCATCTACTTCTTCTTTTTGGCTTTCTTTTTCTTCTTGTCAGCGATGCCGAGCATGATCACGATGTCGGCTGCGGCGTCGCGATGGCCGCCAGGGCCGTTGCGGTAGGGCTTAGGGTTTTGGGTATTCGGCATCGAGCGCTCCCATATATGGGCAAAAAGGTACGCTCAATTATCTCAAATCAAAATGAGTTGCGTAAGTTTACACTTGTAATCTTTTTCAGACGACCGATAGGTTTCGGCGGATAGGCTTCTGCCAATTGCTGGCCATCGCCCCGCCCTTGATCACAGTCGCGGCCTCAGTCGCAAACGTAAGGCATACGGCGTCTGCACGGTCGGGGCTTGCCATTCCTCGCCGCCGCATCTCGTCTTTGCTCTCGATCTGAAGTTTGCCAGCACTTGTAAACTTATATTTGACAGCGACGAGCTCGGCGAGGAGCAAATCGTCCTTGGGCATGTTCACGTCGCGCGCCTCTAGCCAGGCTTTTAGCTTGAACCAGAGCTCCGCTCGAAGGTTCATATACGTACCGCGCAGGGCCGGGCTTTCTGCCGTGTTAATACCAACGGCCGGCAGGCCGAGCTCGCGCAGACGATCGCACACGCCGCCCCCGACGCCGATCGAGTCAACGCAGATCTGCATGGGCTCTTGTCTAGGCTGACAGCTCTCATACTCGGCCACCACGGCGCCTGTGAGCTGCATTAGGTCGAGCCCCCGCCAATCCTGCATGGCTAAAATCTTGCGCCCCTGGCGCTTACAGAGCACGCTCGCGGCGTTACCAAAACGCGCAACGTCAAGCCCCCAGATGATCGGCTCATCATCGCTGATCTCAATGTCGCGCACCTGCGCGCTTTCGACGAGCTCTAGCGGGATGACCGTGTCATCGTCGCGAGCCGGGAACTCACCCAACACGCGAACGCGAAACGCATTGCTCTCTTCGCCATACCTTACCTTCATCTCATCGACGTACTGGTCGCTGACCATCGGCGAATCAGCGCAGCTCACCTTCCGCGTCCACCATTCCCCGGCTTGCGTGTGATGCGTGTCGAAGAAAAACCCGCTCGATCGAGTTGGGTTGCCGAGGAGAATCGTGCAAGCGTTCTCGCCCGACATCGATCCGGCCGCAGCCTCGAACACCTGCTCGGGGATCCCCGACGCCTCATCGCATATGAGCAGCACGTTATCGGCATGCACGCCCTGCAGCGCTTCTGGTGTCTCGGCACGGCTAGTTCGAGCAGAGATGAAGCACTCGCTTGGCGCCGATTTATGGCTCACGCGATCGCTCTTCACTTCAAGGATGTCTTTCAAAGCCATCGGCAGTTCGTTGATCCAGCGCTTGAGCTCGGCAAACAGCGCGTCGAATAGCTGCGCGCTGGTCGGCGCCGTGACAACAATCTTTACCGGGTATCGAGTAATGAGATACCAAAGCATGGTCCATGCGGCGGCTGTCGATTTACCCACCCCGTGGCCAGAGCGGATTGAGATGCGCCGCTCGCCGTCCTGCACGGCTTGCAAGAGATCCGCCTGCCAGGGCTGCACTTTAACCTTGAGAACGTGCTCCACAAACGCCACCGGGTCATGCCGGTAGCGCTTGAGGAAATCGATATAAGGATTAGGGGCTGATGCTTTCGGCATCCAATGCTCGCTTAACTTTCATGTGAGAGGTGGCGAGATTGTATTGCGCAGAAATGAGTTGCGCTATGTCGCGATAGCTTTTTCCTGCGTCGCGGAGCTCGCGCATCTTGCCGATCGCCTCGCGGCGCTGCGGGAGCTCGACAACGATCGCTTCTTTGCCCTCACCCTCGATGGCGCAGCCCCAGGGCGCTTCGCCGCCGATAAAGCCGCCCCGCTCGCGCTTCGCGCGCCGGCCACGCGTTGTGCGCTCCTTGATCACGCGGCGCTCGTGGCCGGCGAACGCTGCCATGATTTCAAGCATGAGGCGCGCTGTGACGTTGCCCTCGTCGGTCACGTCGCCGTGGCCGTTCAAGAACAAACGCACGCCGAGCTCCTTGAGCTCGTGGATCGTGTTAAGGCAATCGCGCGCGTCGCGGCTAAATCGATCAAGGGCGCTGCAGATAATGATGTCGCCGGGCTGCAGGGCAAGAGTCGCGACAGCCTGTCTGGCGAAGAACGGCACGCTGCCGCTCACGCCGGGGTCGGCTAGGTACGTGATGTCCGTCGGGAGCTGGCTCGCGAGAGCAACGCCCTGAATCATGGTGCGTTGCGTTGCGAGGGACGTGCCGTCGGCTTGCTCTTCCGTGCTTACGCGGGTGTATCCGTAGATCATGGTTGCTCTCCTTTCTGCTTGCTCCTGAACCTGGCGGCGCTTGCGGTACTCGCCCCTGATGCTTCTTGTTTTCATGCTCGCTCCTCCGGCCGCTTACGCGGCCTCCTTCAAATGCTTTTTGATCGCCTTCTCGGTTGCGTTCGCTGATCGGATCAAGCCCCATAGCCAGTCGCCGAATTCGCAGTTGAACAGCGTGGGATCCCAATAAAACTCTGCGTCGGATAAAAGATCATCGAGGTGCTCGCTATTGGCATCGATGAAGTAGTGACGCTTCGTTTCCCGCACGATCGCCGGGGCCGGGAGATCACGGTCGACGTGATCGTCATAAAACAGCTTTGTGATTTTGATTGTTTCCATCGTTTCGCTCCCCGGCGGCTTACGCCGCCTCCTGATCTCGTTGAATTAATGACTGGCCGTGGTATTTTTCAATACGGCTTTTGATTTGTTTGACACACTCCTCGTACAAATCTGCTCGAAAAGTCATTTCTCGAAGCGTCCTCTGGCAAGCTTCAGCCCAAGCGAAATCGCTAGGATCTTTGAACTCTTCGCGAGTTACCATCAATTCTTCCCGGCCCCAAGGGCCGCGACGCGTAACCTTCACCTTAATAATTTCCTCGTGCTCTACGTCGTGCCTTAGCTGATTAATTTTTTCTTCCAGCCCTTTTGCGGTTTTTTCAGCAAGGTCGCTGCTGACTTGGATAGGCAATTGCCTAGAGCCAGGGCAGGTGCCGTGCTGTGAGTGCCACATAACCGAATAACCATGATTCGCTAGCTTTCCAGTTTTTGGGTTTACCGCTTGCAGTGCGCCGCATACTTGGCAGATTCCGTTGTGAGTTGCTTTTGCCATCGTTGTCGCTCCTTTGTTTTCGTTGTGAACTACTCAGTAACAGTGATACCTTATCAAACGCTGTTACAGCTGTCTACCTTTTGTTGACATTATTTTTATTTTTTTTATCGATTAATCTAATGGGCTCAAGGAGACCCAGATATGCAAAAACACGGAACTAAAGCGCCGGTTAAACACTCCGGCAGCAACAAAAAGAACAAGCACGCATCGATGGTTGCAGGCGTTCGAGTGGGATCGCCCAAGCCCTCATTCCCGCCTAAGTAATGGCAGAACCACGGAAGGGCAAGGCGCGGGTCAAGGTCACGGCATCCGGCAAGCGGGTGTCGTACGGCCAGGCCGGCCGCGCCAGGGACGGCGGGCCGCGAGTGCGAGCCGGCACGAAGAAAGGCGACGCCTACTGCGCGCGGAGCGCCGGCCAGATGAAGCGATCGCCGAAGGCAGCGAAGAATCCCAACAGCCCGCTCCGATTGTCGCGAAAGCGATGGAAGTGCAGCGGCACTAAATCGAGGAGATCATGATGGGTCTTTACAAAAACATCCACGCGAAGCGGAAACGGATCAAGGCAGGCTCGAAAGAGAAAATGCGTAAGCCGGGCAGCAAAGGCGCGCCGACTGCGAAAGCCTTCCGGCAGGCCAAGAAGACCGCAAAGAAATAATAAGCTGGCGACCCCTCCTTCCCCAAGGCCAGCTAGGCCCGCGTCAGCGGGCCTTTTTTTGCGTGCAGGAAAATTTCAAAAATTTTTTTTGGTGCGTGCGGGTTTAACTACCACTCCCCCTCCCCCGGCAAGGCGCGAAGGGGGGGGTCTGAGCGCCTGGGAACGAGCTCGGATCTCGATACCCCCCCCCATCCCGTTTTAGGCTACGTATGTCGTTGTTTTTGCTACGTTTTATAACAGCACTATTATGTAACGGCGTGTTAACGCTGTTATCTTGCGCTTAACTGGCTGATTTAACGCGAGATTATGTTAAATTCCCACGCGCGCGATGGACCGCCCGGCCCGGTGCGCGAGAGCGCGAGTATCACTGCTCTGAGACGATCTTATCGTCAGGCACAATGAGCTCTCGCAAGGCGCCGAGATGCTGGTCTTGGACGTTGATGGACACTAGCGGATCTCGACGGTCACCCCAGTTATCCGGGTTCGCACGCGCAGCGAGCCAACGCCTAGTCTCAATCCGCAGCTTACGCACCTGTGCATCGTGTGCATCGATCGCGCCGTCAGCAATATCTAGCGTCTCCTCAGCAAGATGATCTGCCCACTTCCGCTTCGCTTCGTAGTATTTCTCTTCACGCTCTTTGGTTGCCCGCATCCACTTGTAAAACACGCGAGAGCTCACGCCAAGCTTCTTGATCAGGTTGACCGTTGTCATGCCCGACGCTAGGTCATCGAACACCTCCTCGCCTCCCTGGTCATCGATCCGTCGCATTGCTTCACGCATCTTTGGTCTACCCGACATAGTCATCCACTCCCATCTCTCTCAGCACGTCTCGCACCTCTTCCATGTCATCGACTACCCAGTACTCGTCAGGATAATCACGCTCCTTCAGCGGCTCCTGCTGGACGCGCAATTGTACCTGCTTCGAGGCGGTCGATTTGGTCATTTTGACCTGTTTTACTTGTTTACCTTTTCGTTCCACGTGAAACGATTCGAGCGTGTCGAATTTGTACTCACAAACTTTACATCGACGGTTACGTAGGACGCTCTCAGAACGCCTCTGAGTGTGCGTTACTTCTGACCTACCTTGGCATTGCGGACAGTTCATAAACGCCTCACAGAGCCTCTGGCTGCGTCTCAGCGCACGTATTGGTCAGATACCGTCTCACTTGCTCTGCTGCAAGGCCGTTTTTCACCATATCGGACGTGTAGCGCAGCACCGCATACCCATGCTCCACTGCCAGGTTGTACTTCTCGCAATCCTTGCGAAAGCCGCTGCCGCGCGTATGCCTGCCGCCCGACCACGTGCCGCCCTCGACTTCGCACACCAAAGCCGCCTGCGGGATGACGAAGTCGAACCTAAACTTGCGGCCCGGTATCAGCATCTGCTCGCGGTCGTACGTTATTCCGTACGCATCGAGCTGCGCCGCGAACTGCTCCTCCAGATGACTAGCCACTCTTGCCTCCGAATTTAAATCTGCGGGCATCAAGGCTCGCCGGCTCGTCGCCCCCGGCTTCGCCGGGCTCCTCGTCCGGCTCGCCGTCATCCTCGATCTCGTACACATACTCCTCGTTATCGAGTTTGATGCTCAGCCGCATGCCCGGCTCCATGTCATCGATTTCTAATCTCACTGTTGGCATCACTCAGCCCTCCTGGCCGATCGCATAAATCCTAACCCCCGCAAAACGAGTTGCGAAATTCTGCTTCGCGAGCGGCTCCGCCGCGCCGCCATAAAATAGAAATATATGAACTCGGAGCGCGTAAGCGCTCCAGTTGTATATATATTTATATAGGGCAACTGGAGCACTGGAGCAGATCCTATAAGTCGTTGATTTAATTGAATAAATCGACAACAAAAACAAACTGGAGCAAAAACAAACTGGAGCAACTGGAGCAGAATCGCGTAAGTCATTGATTTTATTGACTGCTCCAGTCTTTTTGGTGAACTGGAGCAAGACTGGAGCACTGGAGCACGAAAGTAGTCAAAACTAGTCACTTTGGTGCTCCGAAATGGTCTTGATCCACCACCAAAACTCGTCCAAATTGAGCGTGTGTCGCATGGTATTTACCTGGCTGCAGACGAGCTGCACGTTGTTTTTTAGGTAGCCTTCGTTGTGGTTGATTCGGTCGATCGAGGCGTTGAAAGGGCGTTTCTGAGAGACACCCACTCGGTGATGGGTCATATTGAGGTTCGATAGCGCGCACTTGCCGTTCTGCTGATCCCAAAGGTCGAGCACGTCCTCAAGCTCAATCTCCCAATCGACGCCGAGCGATTTACGCTTGCTGCGCAGTTGTCCGAAAAGCAGCTTTAAGTACGGCTTATGCCCGGCATTGATGCGCTTCTGCCTGGCAGTACGGATGCACGTCTTACATCGTTTGTACTCGCCCTTCCTTTCAGAAGGGTAGAAATCGGTCGCGGGTTTGTCGGTTAAACATACTTTGCACGTTAGTAATCCATCATCCATGACGGAGCGTCCCCTACTTCAATATATTTGCGCGGTCTGCGCTGGGCATCAGGTCGCTCCACTACCTTCAGCTCTCTGTTATCAATCCACGTTTGTAGCATCGTCTTGATTTTGCTTTTCACGGCCTCATCGCGCTCGTCTAGACCCAGCACCTGAGCCACGGCAAGCCCGACCCATTGCTTCGAGCGCACGTCCTCGCGCCACTCTCCGTCGCGTATAAGCCCTTGAACGTGCGCTAAATCCGCCGCCGTCACGTCCTCAAAAGCATCAGGCCACTGCCAAGGCTCCATCACCCCTATGCTGTCCCCGTTCGCGATTTCTACACTCACCATCTTCCGCCAAGAGCTGTCGCGACTCGGCGGTGCTAGGTTGTCTTTGCTGTCGGCTTCGCGTGAGTACTGCCAAAACTCGCGCTCGTCGATCCCGGCAAGCCTCGCTTCCTCTGCCGTCATTCTCTGCAGCCGGCGCACGTGCCTGGCGGCGTCCGTAAGCGCGCTCGCTCCGCGAGCGTCGCCATAGCTGGCCGATTGTCCTGGTTGCGCCTTTCGGACGTGGTGCACGAGCTCTACGGCGCAGTTGCCCCTATCGGCGATCTGCCCCCAGGCTTTGACGACCAGGTCCATCTGGCCGTTGTCGTTCTCATTCAGTCTGTGCGAGCTCACGAAAGGATCAACAATGATCACGTCGATCGAGTGCTCGTTAATAAAGTGTGTGATCTCATCGACTGCAGGCGTCAGCGCGGCTTCGCCGCGCTCGCTATCCGCTATCAAAAGTTTGCTGTCGCGACCGCTGTTCACGTAGAGCCGATCCGCAAAATCTTCTTGCTTGACGTTGTAGTGCTGGCAGATGCCAGCGATGCGTCGCTGCAGTTCTTCGAGCGGGTCTTCGAGGTTCCAGACCCACACCCTGCGCGGTAGCGTTTCTGTGCCAAGGATGTCTTTGCCCGTCGCCATTGCGATCGCTTCTGTGAGCGTGAGCGCGGTCTTACCCGATCCGCCCGCAGCGACCGTCACGCTGAGAAAGCGCCGGATGTAGTGCCGCCCATACACCCACTGACGAGGTGGGATCGCCGCCGGGTCTGCCATCACAAACGGCCTCGGCGCCAGCGCTGCGCGCCGCGCCTCAGTTGCTATCGCGACTTCCTCTTCTTTTTGTGCCTTCTTCCGCTCAATAGACTCGGCCCACTTCTTTCGAGCCCCATCGATCGCCACCTGGAATTCTTCGAGCGTTTCTTCGACCGTGTAGCCCGGCTCTGTCCAAGCGGGCGCCTCCGCGAGTATTTCTTCATCCGTGTAGTCGCGCATCACTTTGCTCGCGACTTCTTTGATCATGCGCTCATGCCAGCCGCCCTGCGTTGCGCCGTGGATCGCGACCACGTTCGTTGGCTTGTTCTCTGCATCGATCTTTTCTTGGAAGGTTGAGTCCCAAATCGGGATACCCTCGAAAGGATCATCGATGCCCGTCTCCACCTCGATTTCGTAGGTCTTGCCGCTCTGATGAATCGAGCCAGGCGCGATAACGATGCCGCCCTGCCCGCGCACGTCGAGTTTCGAGTCTGGATTCGCGCTCGACTTCACTGGGCAGTGTGGATTGACTCGGAAGTAGTAGTGCTTGCCGCGGCTGGTCTTCACCTTGAGCGGCGTCCAAGGCAGATTGTTATCAACCCATATCATGGCATCGAGAGAGTCAGCATCGACTACTACATATTCCTTGCCGGTGACAAGTGCCCAATTGCATTCAGCGAATTTGGCTGAGCTCGTCCAATAGTTCATGAGGTCTTCGCTGACCTCTTCGACCTGGTATCGCTCCCAGCTTACGAGCGGTCGCTTCTGTATAGGATGCGCCGGCAGGACGGTGAGCCCTCGCTGCCATAGATCCCAAGCCATTTCATTCCTCGTCACAAGCGCCTCACTCATCTGCCGGCCACAAATCTGGACGTAAGCGCGCACGCTTGATGCCCGTGATTTCCTCGATCTCGATCGCGCGCTCGGCTGGGATACCCCTCTCGCTCGATTTCCATTTGTAAATAGTCATCCGCGCAACATCCAACGACTTCGCTAGTCGGCTCACGTTGATCTCATTCCAAATGCATGGGGGTGTCATCTCGCTGCTCCATTGTGTTTCGATTTGCGCACTTTAGTACACTTTGGTTGACATGCAAAACAGGTGTCTATTTTAGTGGACAGTTAGGTGCAACCTCTGGTTTACTGTCAGGACATTTACAACAAGAGGTTGGTATGGGCAGAGTGCCTTTCCACGAAAGACTCAAAACGCTCCGAACAGCGCGCGAGATGTCGCTTCGTTCGTTGGCGGAGGAGTTAAAGAAACATGGAGTCGATGTGACTCATAACGCAATAGCCAAATGGGAGCAGCCAAAAATGACGGGGCGCTTCCGGCTACCACCAATGGAGGTTATTAGTGCGCTGTGCAAGATCTTCGCGGTTGAGCCAGCCTGGTTAATCGATGAAGTATTTTTTAGAACAGAAAAGTCGTTGAAGAGCGAGCGACTAGACGCATTTCAAGACATCGAGCTGCTCAGCGACGGCCAATACGAGGCGCTGTTGAGTGTAAAACAACAATTTATGAAGATGGGGGTCAGCAAGATTAGTAATGGAGATACCTAGAAACCTATCCACAGAGGCTCGCAGCTTCATTTATAACTCTATAAACAAAATTTTTATGGGCGACATGGTTTATTGCAGCACGGCAAAAGACGGCATAGAAATTTGGCACGAGACAGTTTGTAAATACACCGAAGGCAAGCTTCCGGGCGTTGCTTGTAAAAATTTTATGAAGTCAGAAGTGCATCGTCGCGTCATCAAAAATCGAGCGCCAGGATTTGAGAACGATTGGACGCGGTCGAATTTCGCGATGGCTGTGTTCGATTTCAACAAAACGCATTTTGTTATTCGCACTGATAATAAGCAATTTAACTTTGAACTCGAAAGCGACATTAAAGAAGAAATGATTGACCTCGCTGTCTCGACAGAGCGCTACGCGGTTTTCACGCCTCTTGTCGCTCTACCTTCCCCTAATACTGCTGTGTAACCCATAGTAGACACTTGTATACCATTCGGTTATGCTCCTTCTCAGTTTGATGAAAGGAGCGAACCGAAATGGGCCTACAAAGCGTCCCGCAACATAACCAACCCTCCGTCGATGCGTTAGCTGATCAATGGCTGATGCTGAAAGAGGTCATCCGCCAAAACCAAGAAGCCCTGCTCAAAGTTGAGCGAAGCCTTATCCCCCTGCTCAAGTCGCGCGAGGATGGCAGCGCAACCACGCGCACCCCAATGGGCAAAAAGATTGTTCTTAAGCAAAAGAACAATTACAAACTCGATGGCACCAAGCTGCTGAAGGTGCGCAATCAGATTCCCGAGGCGCTATTACCTCTCAAGGTCAAAGAACTGCTCGATGAACCGCGCTTGAAGTACCTGCGCAACAACGAGCCCGAGGTGTACGCGATTTTCGCTGAAGCGCTGACGGCAACGCCTGCGAAACCAAACGTGACGGTGGAGGCGAATGACGATGGCATTTGATCTCTCCGCAATCAAAAAGACTAGCGGTCTTAAGCCGCCCTTCATCGTGGTCTACGGGCAAGCCGGCGTCGGTAAAACAACGCTAGGCGCGCAAGCCCCGAACCCCGTGTTCCTGCAAACTGAGGCCGGAGAAGGCACACTTGAGATCAACGCGTTCCCGCAGGTCAAAGATTTTGCCGAGGCGCTAGAGGCTATCGCGACTCTCATTGAGCACGAGCACGATTACGAAACACTCGTCATCGATAGTCTGGATCATCTCGAACCGATCATTTGGAAAGAGGTTTGTAAGACCCAAGGCATCGACTCGATCGAGAAACTTGGCTACGGCAAGGGCTACGTGTTCGCGCTCGATTATTGGCGCGAGCTCATGGCGGCGCTGAACGCGCTCCGCGCTAAAAAAGGCATGGCGGTCATCATGATTGCCCATACCCACATCCGTAAGTTTGAGTCGCCCGATAGCGACACCTACGACCGATACGAAATAAAACTTCACAACAAAGCGAGCGGCCTCGTGCAAGAGAGTGTCGATGCCGTGCTGTTCGCGAAGCATGTAGTGGTAACGAAGAAAGAAGACAAAGGCTTTGGACAAACGCGCGTGCGCGGCGTCAGTACTGGCGAGCGTGTGCTGTGCGCGAACGAGAAGCCTGGCTTTGTAGCGAAGAATCGCTACGGGCTACCCGACGAGATCGACCTTTCCTGGTCGGCATTCCAAGACGCAATAGCGACAGCAATCAACGGAGAAACGAAATGACGAGTTTTGCATTTGACGTAAGTAGCGCGCCCGAGGCGGCGCCCGCAACGAACAAGTACGCCCCCATTCCTGCGGGCGATTACAAGGCGATGATCACTGAAAGTGAAATGAAGCCAACGCGCGCTGGCACTGGCCAGTATCTGCAGTTGGTGTGGGAGATCATCGATGGTCAGCATGCTGATCGAAAGATCTGGGATCGATTGAATTTGGTCAACCCTAACCCGACGGCCGTGTCGATCGCGCAGCAAGACCTCGCGTCGATCTGTCGCGCAGTTGGCGTGGACAAGATCAGCGACACGGAGGAGCTGCACTACAAGGAAGTGATGGTCACCGTGACGATCCGCAAAGGCGATAACGGCTACGAAGACTCGAACGAAATCAAAGCCTACGCCCCGGCCGGCCGCTCCGCGCCCGCCGCAGCGCCCGCAGCCCCTGCTGCTGTCGCGACTCCCGCTGCCGCCGCTCCTGCTGCGCCAGCCCCCGGCAAAAAACCCTGGGAGTAGGCGCATGGTTGCCCTGCCGGAAGAGCAGCACACCACCCTCAAGCTTGTTGAGCGAGCGACCGAGGAAGCGCAGGCCACCAATGGCGGTGGCCGAGCGCACCTTGGGGCAAGCCTGATCGGTGATGAGTGCCAGAGAAAGCTGTGGTTTATTTTTCGATGGGCCGCGCAAACCAAACATCCTGCTCGCCTGCTGCGTCTCTTTAATCGCGGCGCCCGTGAGGAGGAAGTGTTTAATTTTTTACTGCGCCAGGCTGGCCTGAATGTGTGGGACGTTGACCCGGACACGAATCAGCAATGGCGCGTAGAGGCCGTCGGTGGACACTTTGGCGGCTCGCTTGATGGCGTAGTGCAGGGGTTGGTTGAAGCGCCCAAGGCGCCGCACGTTAGCGAGCAAAAGACGCACAACGACAAGTCCTTCAAAAACGTGCGATCGAAGGGTGTGCAGGAATCAAAGCCTGAGCACTACGCGCAAATGCAGGTGTATATGCACCTCATGAACATCGACCGCGCGTTGTACCAGGCCGTGAATAAAAATGACGATGAGCTCTACTTTGAGCGCGTGAAGTACGACAAGCAGACCGCCGAGGGTTTGCTCGCAAAAGCAGAGCGAATCATTACGAGCGATCTACCGCCCGAGGGCATTAGTCACGATCCCGCGTTTTATAAGTGCAAGTGGTGCGACCAGAGCAACGTGTGCCACGGCAATCAAGTCCCGCAAGCCAATTGCAGGACGTGCTGTTTTTCAACGCCAGAGACGGACGGCGACGCACGCTGGTCATGCAGCAAGCACGGCAAAGACCTCAACCAAGAAGACCAGCGGCTCGGCTGCGATCAGCACTTGTTCATTCCTGCCCTGCTCACTAACTGGGCCGAATGCATTGATGGCGACGATGACGCTGTGCGCTATCGCAACAAATCGACCGGCGCTGAGTTTGTGAATGGCGAAGGCGGCTTCACGTCGAAAGAGATGGCCAAGGTGATCGACGTGAGCGTTCTTGGCGATCCGATCGTGGACACGCTCAAGCAGGAATTCGGCGCGGAGGTAGTGGGGTGAGAAAGATGATGATTGAGTTAGAAGAGCAGGATGTCGAAGAGATTCTCGAACTAATGCGCGAGATTAGTGAGCGACTAAAGCTCAACCAAGACATGCTGGGGGTGCTACTTGCAAAAGCGTACCAAGAAGAAGGAAGGCACGCGCAACGAGATCCCCATTAAGCGCATGCACGATTACCCGTCCTGCTATTACTGCGACGAGATGATTATCGACTGGTGCGCCGTTTATCAGAGTGTGCCGCCGGTCGAATTTACGGTGAAAAAAAATGAGTGTGAGCACTTTAAGGACAGCCTCGGTGAGTACTGAGGAATTCAACAAGCTGTATTACCAGCGCTGTTTGTGCGGGCAGATCGTGCGTCGCACTACTGGCGTGTGCCGGTCTTGTCGCGTGAAGCACAAGATCACCGATGTAGAAATGTTCCAGGCGCGTGGCGCGCAAGCGTGGTTAGGCAAAGCCTGGCGAAACGATTACACAATAGAGGAGCAAGCAGATGAGTGCATTGGACAGACAAATTGGGGGGACGCATTACAAGTCGTTCGAGATTCAGCCGATTGTGTTTTGCGAGAAGAACGGCCTGTCGCCGATCGCGAGCAATATCATCAAGTACGCCTGCCGATACAGGACGATTAGGCGACATGGCGTTGCTCGACCGAATGTCGAAGACTTGCGCAAGATCATTCACTACGCCGAGATCGCAATTCAGATGGAGCTCGAAGCTGAGCCCGCGTCCGAGGAAGAGCAGTTCCGTACAGAGCATCAGTTCAAACCGTTCAGCGATGAGCGCGACGTTGTACTAAGCGAAGAAGTCGAAGACCCAAAGCTAAGCGCGCACCTAGCTAAAGCAACCTGCGAGGACGGCACATGCGATTTATGAGACGCCGCCGCTGGGGCGATAACCCGGAGCCATTCCCTCTGCACTTGCTGTTCTTGGCGTTCTGCGTGCTCGCCACGGGAGTGATTCTGTGGAGTTAGAAATCGATTACGATCTGCTCGCAGAAAAGATTGCGCACGTGATCGCGAAGGCGCCGCGAGAGGACGAGGTGTTATGGGACACTGACGAGTGTGCTGCCTACTTGCATTTCAATCGTCGTTACTTCCGCGACACGGTCAGCAAACTAGATAGCTTTCCCAAGCCGCGCGGCACCGGGTTCGTTTGGCTCAAATCGGAAGTAGTGCGCTGGGCCAAAGGCTAGAGCAAGTCTGCGAGCTCGCGCGCATCTTTATTGTAGTAGGTCATGAGTTGCTTAATGTCTCGATGCCCGGTTACGCGAGCAAGATCTAACACCAGCAGTTTCTGAGCAAGCCGAGTCGTTGCCTCATGCCGACTATCATGAAACGTCAAGTTATCGATCGCTGAGTCAGCGACTGCTTTCCTAAACATTGTACTGACCACGCCGGCTGACACGCCGAGCATCTCTTCTTTCTCTCTTGGTAATGTGCCGATCAAACGCACTGCCTCTTTCGATAAAGGCACGTTGCGCTGCACACCAGTCTTCGTAATGGTGTGCGGCAGAAAAACGTAGCGCTCATCAAGATGCACGTCATCCCACGTCACCTTGCAGATCTCGCCCTGGCGCATCGCCGTCTCAAGCGCAATCAGAAATGCTGTCGCGACTTTCTGTCTTTGCGTTCTGGGCTGCGCGCCGTCAACGTGATCAAGGGCAACAAGCAATCGATCGATCTCCTCCTGCGAGATGCGCCTGTCGCGCGGCGGCGGATCTTTCGGTCGCTTAATGTCTGCCATCGGGTTGTGCGTCATCATGCGCCAGCGGCGCGCCTGCGTGAATAAGTTAGCGATAAGGTTGAGGTCACGATTGACTGTGCTCGGCTTCACCTGCTTTAGCCGGTCATCGATTAGCTGCTCGATGTCCTCACGCTGAATGCTAGAAAGTTTGCGAGCGAATAGCTTGGGATAATCGCGCTCGTACATCTTTAAGCGAATCATCTCCCACCTGGCGCCTTTCTTCGCTTCGCTCACCTCCCGCTCGTAGCGCGCACTAAGATCGGCAAGCGTACTGTTCAAAAGCGCGACGCCAGTGTCCTTTGTCACCATCTCCGCGACCCAGGCTTGCGCCAGTCGCTTAGTGTCGAATGTTTTAGATCTTCTTTGACCGCCGACCATAACGCCGGCCTCCCAGCGATCCCCTCGCTTTCTAAATGTTCCCTTCACGCTCGCTCCTGCCGTAATTTCTGCCGTAATTTGCCGTAATTGGCGCCGTAAAAATATGGGGAAATGTGGTTATAAGCGAAAACGGCGTAGAATAGAAGCCCCGTAAACCCTTGTTTTATGGGCTTTTATGGAGTTTAGGGGGAATATGCGGGGAGGGTCGTGGTGCCCAGGGCCGGAATCGAAAGAGCCCATTTTTACTGGGCTCGTCGATTATTTGCCGCAATTTTGCCGTAGTTAATCTACGTTCAATCCAACCATCGCGGCGCCTTGACCATAGAAAAATGCGGGCATCCTCCTGCGCAAAGCGTTTACGAAGTTGTTAGCGTTTTCTTCTGTAGCCCTGCTCAACAGTCTTGCTGACAGTTCTGGATCAAGCATAGCCTGCACCAGTAGTTCTGTCATTTTCTCATCGGAGTTGGTGATGCCGTAAAGCGTCCTAAATGGCGACATCAAACCGGACGGTATTGCTGAGTCTGATGCGTTGTCACCGAAGATCCGCCCTATCGCCGCAGCCATCGATAAGTTTTTAAACGTGTCGCTACCTGGTACTTTCACGCCAGGTGCTGTCGCGGCCGTCGATCGATTAAGGTCACGCATGATTGCGTTGACACGCTTCTTGTTTGACTGCGGTAATCGATCGAAGTCTCGCTTTCTTGCGTTGATCGCATTGCGCATTTTGAACGGGCTCAGCACAGGCTCTAAGGTCTGTAGATCAGTACCGACCTGCGCTCGGCGCTGTAGGTCTTGCACTGTTTCCATTCGATTTACCGGCCTGCTCTTCGCTACATAAGTTTGCAAGTAATCTTGAAAGCCCGGCGCAACAAGCTCAATCTCATCGTCAATAAGTTGCTTTAACTCGGTAAGCTCCGCCTTTGAAAGCCTTGCAACGGAAGCCTCATCTGTTTGCAAACGACCAGACATCAAGTCGCCGATTTCTTGCCTCACAGCGTAAAGGTCGCGCGGATCAATCGGCAGCAAGTTGTCAGGATCATCCGGGTCTTTTGCGAGCATTTTTACATCGTCTCGAAACCGCTCAATAATCTTTCTTACCGACCGCCTGCCTTTGATTCCAGGGCGATTAGCGAGCGCAGTAAAAGATTCGATAATGTCAGCGGGGTTGTCGATGATGCCGCCTTGACTAAACGCCTGCTCACGCATCGGCGCCGTTTGCATATCTCTATAATCTCGCAATCGAGCTAGGTCATCCTCAGTACCTGCAAGCCTCTGCATTTCTACTGCACGTGCGGTCTGCTGCTCGCCGATTCTTTGAGCAATGCGGCCGCTTTGATCTAGTCCACGCACGCCTGTCTCGAAACTTGCAAGCCCTGGATCGCGCGCTACTTGCGCGGTCGTAGGCACGCTACCTGGCACTAACACCTCTGCGTTTTCTGCAAGGTTACGAGCGGCAGCTTGCGGATTCGTTGCAGCGTTCTGCAGCACTTCCCCCACAATGCGTTCTTGCGCGCTGTTCAAGAATGCAGGTGATATTGCGTCCTTCCCTGCTCCGATCGCACTACCTGCCGCTGGGAACAAGGCTCCCACACCTGCACCGATAGCAGCGTCTCCCAGTGCATCAGCGCTGAGCGGGTCAGCGTCTCCGCCAAAGTAACCTGCTACCGCGCCCTCGCCCATTGCTACGGGCGCTGCGCGCATAAAGTTAGCCAATCGGCTCGTCTGTACCGCAGCGCCAGATCCTGGCACCGCCAGTGATGCAGCGATACTTGTTGGTATTGCACCGGCGAACTCCTGGGCAAACTTTCTGCCGGGATAGTCCTCAGCATACTCCTCTTCACCGAGTCTGATTGCAGCCCTTTCTTGTGAGTAGGTTTCTGGTCCCACAAGCGATCGAGCGCCCGCCTCGATTGCGTCAGACGCGCCGAGCGTAAAACCGCGCAGGGTGTTCGATAACGCATTAGAAGGAGTTACTTTGCCGCCACTTTCAGCAAGACGTTTGGTGGCGTTTTCAAAGCGAGACTTTGTGTACCCGAAATCGGAAACCATCCCCTCGATATCTCTCGGGCTCGCACCGTTTGCTTCAGCGATAGCGATGTTTTCTAAAAGTATTTCTAATTGCGTTGCCATTACTTCATACCTTTTGGTGGCGTATAACCTCGATCGATATACCACTGCCTATTTCTTTCAATAACGCCAAACCCGCTAAACGGATCATTGATAACGACATCACTAGGGGCGACGCCCTCTCTTTCTGCTAAGGCGGAATACCGCAGCTTGGTTGCCTCGAACTCATCGCGATAGGGCACGAGTACTCTGCCGGCAGAAGCTAAGAAATCTGCCCGCTGGCCCTCTGTTAAGCGTTCTCCTCGCAACAAATTGTTGTAAGTCGCTCGTACTCTTGCCTCCACGCCGCCAGCGTTTTGTGCTGTCGCGAACTCCCCTTCTCTTACGACCGATCCGGGATCGAGCATCTTCATGTAGTTAATTAGAAGCGCGATGTCGCCTGCTGCGCTCGGCTCAGTCGAAGACGCCTGAATTTTTCCGTAAGCCAAACCAACGTCACGCATTTCTTTGGTAATGTTATTAAACTCAGTGCGAAGGTTTTTTGCGCGGGTTACTAATCTGTTCTTGTCCTCTTTAGTTTTTCTATCTTTCTCGATTAGCGCACGCGCTGCCTGATCCGGCGTCATTTCTTTTTCAATTGTGTCAATGACCGTGTTATCCAGCCTGCTAAGGATCTGAATACTTGCGCCAGTATCGACCGTGTAAGTGTCTGGTGTAGGCGTGACATCGATAATTTTCATGCCGCCTCGATCACCAAGCTGATAAGCGATGCGAGCTTTATCTTTAGTAAATCCGTACTGCGGAGTTGTGCTGTAAGTTTCGCGAGAAAACGCCCTGTTGACGATATCGTCGTAAGCCTCTATCGGATTTGCTTGAGCAAGCGCAAGTTGCGCTGGATTCAAACCGAGCGCTTTAGCGCTTTCTGCATCGAGCCCTGCAATATACTCGGCCGCTTGGTTTCGGCGCGACTGATCAGCAATAAGGTCTTGCATTTGAAACTGATTCAATACCGATTGCTGCTTCCTAAGCACATCTTGAGGCGAGTCACGCATCCCCAGCCTTACTTGTAATGGCTGCAGAATCCTCCTCTGAAAAAGGTTAGTCGCAAAGTTGCCCTGCTGTTGCTGCGGCTGACCGCCGGCTTGCATGAGTTGCTCCATGACAATCGCTTTTTGCTCTGGCGTCAGCGAGTTGATATCGAAAGGCAATTGGTTTTCCATCAGTACGGACCTCCCAAACTTTGCTGCGCGAAGTTGAGGTAGTTAGGCGTCTGGCCAACAAAGCCCCCAGTCGGCGCTAAGCCAACGGGCGGCATATCGAGCGCAGGCATCTGCGCCATGTAGGGATTCCCACCGGCCATACCACCACGCTGCATCATCTGTTGACGCAGATACTCTTCGTACTCTTCATCGCTCATAGTGGCTGCAGCGATGGTCGGTCGATTCATGATGCTGTCTTTGATCATGCCGCCGATTTGCGATGGATCATCAAGCAAGTTTTTGCCGGCAGTGATGTCTTCCATCTTGTCGCCGATCTTCGTTGCCAGTCGGCGCTTAATTATGTTCGCTAAACTAAACATTACTTAGATTCCGAGGTTTGTTGATCTTCCTGACGAGCTCGTCATCGTTGGGTTAGGCAGCATGCCTGCGCCGCTTCTCAAGACATCGAACATCCTGAATGGGTAGTTCTGAGCCTCTTGGAATCGACGGTATTGATCGTCGAGCAGTTGCTGCGCGAACTGCCGTTGCGTATCTCCTACCCCTTGCAGAGCTGCCGCGTCTGCAAACGCTAGCCCGCGCATATCCTGGCCAAGCCCAGCAAGCTGCTGAGCACCAGCGAGCCGCTGCGCGGCTCCTTGCAGCCCTAGATTTTGCTGGGCGAGCTGTCGCTGGAAGCTGGCGTCTTGGTTCTGGATGCGTCGCGCTTGATCGAGCCTTGCCTGATCGAGCGCCGTGCGCTGGTTCGCAAGCTGCGCTTGTAGCGCCGCGTCCTGATTTTGGAAACCGTACAGACGCCGGTTCTGCTGGTTAGCGAGCGACGCTTGCAAGAACGCCTGCTGGTTCGCACGGGCTTGCTGGGCTCCGAGTTGTTGTGCCTGTAAGCCAGCATCTTGGTTCGCTCGACTTGCCTGCGCGCCAAGCGCCTGCGTTTGTAGCCTGCCCTGGTTGGCGGCTTGTCCTTCTGCGAGCGCGGTTTGCTGATTAGCAAGCTGTGCCTGCAATCCTGCATCCTGGTTAGCCGTCAAGGCTCGCTGGCGCAGTTGCTGTTCCTGCATGCGGGCGTTGAGGTTCGCGCGGTTCATTTCGTTTGCCTGCGCGACATTACTCATCCTGCGCTGCAATTCTTGCTGCCGATTTTGCAATCGATTAGCGGCCATCGTTGAGCTAGCCTGCATGGCTCGCTCAGCATCACCAACGCTGACCTGTTGATTAGCAAGCTGCCTACGCAAATTGGCGTCCTGCGCCGCTAGCGCGCCTTGCAGGCCGAGTTGCGCTGACGTTGTTTGCGCTTGCAGGCCGAGCTGCCCGCCGGCCTTGCTTGCGTCCAGTCCCGTCGCCTGGTTAGCAAGGTCAGCCTGTAACGCTGCTTGTTGGTTAGCGCGAGCGGCGTCGGTCTGTCTTGCGAGGTCTGCCTCGGCAAGCCGTGCTGCCGACTCAAAGCCTGATTGCCTAAGTTGCGCTGCCGTGCGCGCCGATTGCTCAAGCGCTGCGCGGTTTGTCTCGGCTTCGAGGATGGCCTGTCGGTCGCCGCCAAAGGCGCCGCCGGCCACTGCGGCTGCTTTGTTCTGGTTCTGCTGGATCTTGCGCTGTCTCTCGATGTCGCCCAGCGCTGCGTCAATCACGCCGGTCTGAAAGCGAGACATATACGGATCGATATTTGTATCAGCAAATCTGCCGGCGGTTACTGTATCTTCCGTCACTGTATCGCCAGCCTGAATAGTAGGGGCTGTGATTGTCCCCGCAGTAGGAGCCGTGATTGCCCCGGTAATTCGATCGCCCGCGCCGCCAGAAATCGAGCCTTTGAATCGGTCGAGCGCTTGCGCTTGATTAATGCGAGCAGGGTCAACGCCATAACCAGTACTAATTGGAGACGCCGAAACGTCGCCCGCATCGATCGATGTACTAACGGTTCCGACCGATGCAGTGCCTGGGGTGAAGTTAGTGCCGAGGCGCATGGCTGATGCTCGCTGCATTCCTGCAGCGTCGCCTGCATCGACAGCATCAATTGGTCCCTGTTGCCTTACGTCCATGCCGCGCAGTTGACCAGGCCGATACTGCGCAACGCCGCGTGCTGCGTTAATCGCATCTTGCATCTCTCCTCGGCCTAAGCCTGCGTTGGCAGCATCGACAGTCGCCTGCATTCCTTGCTGCTGGAAAGGCGACATAGGCGCGACCGTTGCAAACTGGTACGGGTTGTAAGGCGTGTAAGAGAGCTGTCTGCCTCTGTTAAAAACGTCGAGCAGCGCGCCCTTGATTTGGGGGTCCATCTCCTGCGACGATGATTGATTACTTTTTCCGAAGCTCATTAGAAAAGCCCTCCGAAGTTAAAACCGCCCATAAAGGGAGAGATGCGTATATTGTTCACGTATCCGCCGAATCCAGGGTCAGGTAGTGGTGGCGGTGGCGGCGCAACGGGTGTCGGCGCTACTGCTGGTGCAGGGTCTTTCCTACCGACCGTTAATGCATCAAGAATCGGCATGCGCAGCTCGTTCCTCGTTTGCGGTAATCCAGACGTGCCCCTTCCGGGTTGCGATAGGTTAAGCGTTGACTGTGGTCTGCCAGGATTTACGAAGTCGCTCGCTGGGATGCCAGTCTCTTCTGCTGTGATCGATGGCCTGATATTGCCAAACATACTGCTGATTTCTGCGGCAGGATCTGCTTGCTGCGTAAACAGGCCGCCGCGGCTGCCAAACAGGTTGTCTATTTGCGCGTCAGTTATCTGCGTTCTATCTGAATCGTCATAAGTCGCTGGTGTGTACATACCGCCAGGGTTAATGCCGCCATAAAAGTTAGATGGCGGCGGCGCTAGGTCGATTTGAAAATTGTTCGACGGCTGCTGCGGAGGCGGCTCTGAGTTGTACGTCTCGTCCGTGATCGGCATACCGTTGTAGTAACCGAAATCTAAATTAAGAGGAAACGGATTAAACGGCGCCGGGATGTACGGGTTTGGCTGCGGCGTTGGTATTGGCGGCAACGGCGCGGGCGGCGGTGCGGGTGCTGGCGCTTGACTTTGGTAACCACCGGGCACCGAGAACTGAGAAAAGTAGTTCGGCATCGGCTGCATGACGCGCGTCGTTGAGCCGTACATATCCATCATCGGATTGTAGCTTCCGAAGCTTTGCTGCCGAGGTGGCTCAAATGGCTGAAACGGCATCGTCGGCGTGTAGGGCGTTTGCGGCGTGAAGGTCGGAATACTAAAACCGCCCCCGCCTGGTCCTTTACCCATCGACATTAGGAACCTCCTTGTACATGGTGACGTGGCTCGTTTGGTAGCCGATGTCTTTTAGTGTGCGCTGCCAGCCCTTTCGGCCGCTAAGCGTGATGAATTCGGCGTCGAGCTGTCTAGCAAAGTCATCGAGTGACTCATCGAAATCTTTGATCTGCTCTAGGTTGCCCGCCGCCAGGAATATGTGAATGGCTCTCACCTGCGGATAGACGATGAGCTGGGTGACGAGGCAGCTCTCGCTTGCTGGCCAGAACTGCATCAGCCCCTCATCGACTGCTTCGACCACGTCCTCGAACGTGTGCGTGCCGCCGCTAAGGTCTAGCGCTGACTGCAGCAAAATCCTGTAAGGCAGCATTGCCTCCAGGCTTGTCTTTGCGCTCATCGCGTCATCTACATTCATATTGCCGTCGCTCCTAAATTGCCGCTGTTATCGACCGTGATCGAATAGCGCGTGCCGTTGGGAGATTTCAAAATCAATCGCGCGTCGCCCACCTCAACATCTTGATTGCGCTTGTGATTGAGTTGGTCGGCCTGCTCGATCAAGAGATTCATCTGATTGATCTGCTTGGCGTCGTACTTTTCTGTTGCGTTAGGAAGGATCATCGTGCGCTCCCTGGTACAACATCGAGTTTCATCGTGCCAACCCGCCAATCCGTTGCGACGTTACCGACGATCCGCATGGCCACTTCCCTACCCTGGAACCGCACGCTCGTTGGGTTCGCCATCGTGTACGGGCCGTGACTCGACTCGCTAGCGTTCGGATAATTACGCGTCTTGAACGTCGCCTTCACGTCGCCCTGCGTTTTTTCATCGGGGATCAACGTGCGGGCAACCATCAATCGATCGCCCTGTCCGAGCAGCACAGGCCCACTCTCAACGAATACGGTCGCATCGTCATAAGAGAAACCGACTTCATGCTCGTAGAGGTAGCCATCCGCGCTTACGTAGTTTGGGTAGATAAACTCGCCAACGTCGGCGGCTGCTGTGCGCGCGAGCTCACCGATGGTCCAGTAGTTTTCGCGGTAGTTCCAAGCGACGTAGCGATTGCATTCGGTCGAGTCGCTTGATGGGTAGAACCACCAGCACTCGCTAAATTTGCTGTTTAACACGCCATACACTTTTGATCGCTGCGCGTCGTTGATGTCGTTAAAGACAAAATCGCCCACAGCGCTTGGCAGAGCTCTCACGCCGCCATCGTAAATGTGGAATGAGTTAGTACCCATCCAGGCTGCAAACGTGTCAGCGCGCACTACAGCGTTCGCTGAGGCTACGCCGCAGCCCGTGCCCACGCGCTGAAAAGAAAAGACAAAGGGCGGGCCAGTGTAACGCGCGACGTGCGCGTCCACGTTAGTCAGAATAAGCGTTTCGCCGCGCATCGATTCGGCGGTGATGATGTTGCCGCCCGTTGCGAGCGTGAATCCGCCCGCCTGGTTAGTCGCTGCGGCCGTCCAAGTTGTATTGTCTTCCTGATCACACCACTCTACCCGGTTGCCTTCTCCGCCAGCGCCAAGCGCGAATATGAATCGCTCGTCCGTGCTGATAATCGCCGTGTTGCTCGTCGGGGCGTTTGTAATGACAGCGGCTGCGGTCGATGTGTTGTTCTGCCATTCGTAAATCTTGCCGTCCGACGTTGAGCAGCCGACCAAGTATTGGCCCCAGGTGTCGAGCGACCAGGTTGTGGCCGGCGTGTACGGCCCGGTGTCTGGGCGCGGCGTGCCCCACTCGTTTGCATTCCAAGTGAGCGATCCCCAGCCGAGGTTTTGCACAGCGTCAGCGGCGCCGGCAGTAAAGCCGGTCGGCGTGATGTCATGCACAGTATTTGACTCATCAATGACGTACAGCTTGCTATGCGTTCCTGCGGCCGTGCGGCGGTTACCAGCGTTGTCCCGATACGTGATCAACGCACGGCATACCCCTGTCATCGCGCTGCTTGTGCGCGTTCTCCAGCCGCCTACGGGCTGCATGCTGCCCTCGTACCAGCGAACGAGATTCGCGTCGTTCCAAGAGTTGGCCTGCTGCAGATTCGTGCCGTTTTTAACGACGCCTGGCGGGATGTCTAGTGCAATCAAAGCCATAAGCTAGTAGCTCCAAATCGCGGGAGACGGCCGATCGGGGTCCGTATCCAAATGAATGAATCGACCACCCCCTTTTTGGTTAACGCCGATTCGTTTTATTCCATGACGTAGCGCGACCTCGATCACGCGTAGCGCTTGCTCGCCGGTCACCGCAATGTCCGCTGCGTAGCCGGCAGCGTGCGAGCCAGGCTTCTCTTTGCGCGCCTCGATGGGGTGTTCCGGGCATCGATAACCGCTGCTAATCAAAAACGGGAAGCCGCACTCGTCGCGGATGTCATCGAGTTTTTCGGTGAACGAAGACTTGATGCCCTGGTTGCCACAGTGCTGGCATCGAAACTCGTCAGAATGGAAGTACTTCACTTCGCCACTCCCTTAATTTTTTCGACTCCGCGAATCCCAGACATACCGAGCATGCCGAGCATCACCGGGTAAAGCAGGTCACTGTTCACTGGCGGCATCTTGAACCACACACTGAGCAGCGGCTGCGCAATCACGTTGTAAGCAAGCCCGATCCAACAAACATGGCCGATGGCCGGGCGCCAAGATGACTGAAACCAGTTGCCTTGTGCCTCTTGCTTGTTGAGCTCTATCTGCGCGAGGGCTTGCTCTTGCGCGTGGCGCTCGGCGAGCGTCGATAGTTCAAACGCGATGCGCTGCTTCTCGCTTGCATCGGGGATGAACTTATCGAGCAGCGACGTTGCTGCTGGTATCAGCTCGCCGAGTATTGCCATTAATTCACCAGTTCGATCTGCGGCTCTTCTTCCTGCTCCGCGACCGATTGTTTAATACTGTTCGCATAGGCGTTGATCAGCACATGCAGTTCTTGTTTCTGCATGTCTAATCTGCCTAGCTCGTTCTGCAGCTCCATAATCCTGCCGACCTGCGCTTTCGCTTCATCGTTTAGGTCTTCAATCCGAATGTCGCTGCCATCAATCACTATGTTTTCCACCGCTCGCTCCTAATCCTTCTCTGCCAATTTGGCATTCCACAAGTTGAATAACTCTTGCACCTTGGCCTCGGTCACAGACGATCTGTTCTCGATAATGCCAAGCGTTATCTTTATTTCGTTTAGTTCGTTTCGTATCAGCCGGATCTCTTCGAGATCGGTTTCGATCGTGTCGATGCGGGCAAACTGTTCAACGTCTGCCTGGAGTAGACCCTCTTTGGGCCAGGTGACTGTGAAGTCAGTGTTGCGGGCCACCTCGACAGCTTGCATCTGCTGCGCATGCTCTAGCTGAGTTAGCCTGGTCGTGATCGTTACGTATGCGGTCGTTGCCATGACGAGCCCAGCTCCCATAGCAATTAGATTTCTTAACGGGATCGAGATGACGCTCTCGCTGCTGATTTCGGTCATTGTCCATACTTCACCAACAATGCCACTGCCGCGCTAAAGACTATCCACGCAGCTCGCTCCCAAATTATATTTTTACCGCCCAGCTTGCTGAGCGAGTTTTCTATGTTGTTAACTCGACCCTCGATGTGATCGAGTCTGAATTCGTGTCTCTCGAACTTGCTATTGCCGGCGGAGAGACGCTCGTCGTAGCGCGCCATCGTTGCTACCAGTACATCGAGTTTCTCGTCTAGCTTATCTAAGCGGTTGACGAGTTGTTGGAGCAGCGCGTTTTCCATTTACTTCTTCGCGTGCCCGACATTTAACGCAAGCGCATCAATGACCGGCTTGAGGTACTTAGCGATGAACTCGTCATCCTTAGTCGTTGGCGTGACTGCTGCAACCGCAGAGGCCAGCGTAACGACAGCGGTGAAGATGTTTATGACAGTCCAGAGGTCGATCATTACCAAGGCACTCCGTTAGCTTGAGTTGGGTTCTTGTCGCTTTCAATCTTGGCTGCAAGCGATGCCTCGATAGCGTCTTGGTCAACACCATTAGCCCAGCACCATCCTAGTACCTGAGACTCCGTGAGATCGTCATAAGGCGTGAAGTCGGAAGCAGATGCGTCATAGGTAAAGCCGCAAGTGCCGTAGCTAGACGCAGAGTAGTCTCCGTCTACATCAGTAGCTCTCCAGTGTGCGACGAAAACGCCCCCGTCAGATAGCTCGCGTTCAAGTGTAGATATGACCCATTGTGTTGCCATTAGTTAGCTCCTTGTGACTCAAGGTGAGCCGCGTATGCGTCTTTACAGGCTTGTGTAAAAACTGTGGTGCAGATCGCTGATACGTCAGAGCCTTCTGAAGACAAGTCAGCATCTGGCATGACTACGTGACGATGGAAAGAACGTGAGATCTCTTCGCCATCACGACTGATTACTGTTGCGGTTCTTACTTGTACACAAGACCAAGAACCTTGATTAACGACTTCAATCTTGTCGTTTAGTGTTGCTTCTGATAAAGCCATATTTTTTCTCCTTTTGTTGGACTGTCCGTCTCAAGATCCACTTGAGATAATTAA
>Ga0255772_10000515_pt1 | contig 37926 bp, 34 predicted proteins | sample 071ome_34_FD_179970 | JGI IMG/M metagenome (GOLD analysis project Ga0255772, IMG submission 179970) | Coastal salt marsh microbial communities from the Groves Creek Marsh, Skidaway Island, Georgia - 071411BT metaG (version 2) | ecosystem: Environmental > Aquatic > Marine > Intertidal zone >...
ATCCCGTACCTGTGGGGGTCGGGTATCGATCCGGCATCCGAGGTTCGGTCCGACTCACATGCGCGTGTCGACGCCGCTCTATTCGAACTCTTCCCCCAACTTCGCGGCATCGGTATCACCCATCGGTGGGGTGGCGTACTCGCGATCCCGCGTGACTGGACCCCGTTCGTGCATCACGACCCCGACCGTGGGTTCCTTGCTGCCGGTGGTTACGTCGGCGAGGGCGTCGCCACTGCGAACCTTGCGGGCCGCACGATGGCCGAACTGATCACCGGCGCCGATACGCAACGAGTCGGTCTGCCGTGGATCAAGGCGCTACCGAGACGTTGGGAACCCGAGCCGTTGCGATGGCTTGGGGTGCGGTCGAGCTACCGGCTGATGGCGGCCGCTGATCGCATCGAAGACCGAGGCAAGACGTCTCGCCTCGGCATCACCCTCGCCAACCTGCTGCGGGGTTCCTGATCAGCTGTCGAAGCCCACGCCGAGGCGAGCGAGGGAGCGAAGCAGCCAGCCCTCCTTGCCGGTTCGGTCGGCCTTCGCGATTGCCCGGCGCGTGGTCTGGATCGCAAGTGAACGCAGCGGCTCGGGTGGGAACGGCATCGGCTTGCGGCGGACCATACGCAACGCGGTTCGCTCGGTTTCGAGCCCGTCGACTAGGTCGAGCGCAACGCGGGCGCCGAACCGGCTTGCCCCGACCCCAAGCCCGGTGTAGCCGCCGACCCACGCAAGCCGCCCATTGAAGCGAGTGCCGTAGGTCGCAGCGAACTTGCTGGTCGTGCCGATCGGGCCGGCCCAACGGTGCGTGAAGCCGAGCCCTTCGAGCTGAGGGAACGTCTCGAAGAAATGCCCGGCAATCAGCTCGTGACTCGACCGGCGGTCCTCATACTCGGGGCCCATGCCGTTGCCGAAGTAGTAGTTGGCGTCGTAGCCGCCCCACAGGATTCGGTCGTCGTGGGTGCGCCGGTAGTAGTGGAACTGGTGGCCGCTGTCGTTGAGGCCGGCGCGATCGTCCCACCCGATCGCCTCCAGCTGCTCGCTCGTCAACGGCTCGGTCATCAACACATGGTCGTAGACCGGCACGATGTAGCGCCGCATCTGGCGAATCGGCTCGGCCCACGCGTTGGTGGCGACGATCACCCGGTCGGCGACGACGGTGTGCGCTCCGGAGCGAAGGGTGAGGCGGCCGTTGGTGTCGTCAATGTCATCGACCCGGGTGCCGTCGTGGATGATGCCTCCGAGCGACTCGACGGCATCGGCGAGCCCCCAGACGAGTCGGGCGGGATCGAGCAGAGCGAGCGTGTCGTGGTAGGCGAGCCCGCCGTGGAACGTGGGGGAGTGGACTCGTGCCTGCGCAGCGGACTGCTTCATCAGGGTGTGAGCAAGTCCGTGCTGTCGAAGCGTCTCGGCTTCCTCGGTGAGGTCATCGAGTTGCCACGCAGCGGTGGCGAAGGCGACTTCATCGGCTCGGTGGGCGTGGCAGGCGATTGCGTAGCGATCGACCGTGGCGAGCAGGTTGTCGAGATTGTCGCGTCCGAGGCGTTCAAGGGTGTCGAAGTCGTCAGGCCAGTGAGCGAGGCCGTTGAGCACACCGTGGGTGAGACTCACGTCGGCGAACCCGCCGTTGCGGGTGGAGGCTCCGAACCCGCAGGTCTCTGCTTCGAGCACGACCACGCGACGTCCGGGCTGCCCCTCGAGTGCCTGAAGAGCAGCCCAGAGGCCGGTGAAGCCACCACCAACGACGCAGAGGTCGGTGCTGAGGCCGCTTCGCAGCGGTGGCCGGGGGTCAGGCGCGTCGGGCTGATCCGTCCAGTGGACGGCAGGACGCGCCTCGGCGACCAGACGTGCGAGATTCACGTCGTGACGACGTACGCCTTGCGGACGGGTTCGACGACTTCCCAGATGCCGGCCCAGCCCTGCGGAACGAAGCCGAGGTCGCCGGCGTGAAGGTCGAGCACCGTGCCGTCGTCTTCGATCAGCCGCAGATGGCCTGCCATGATGACGATGAACTCGTCGACCGGGTAGCCATCCTCACGCCAGGAATCGACTGGCGCTTCCCAGATCCCTGCCTCGAATGGATCGTCGACGAGCGAGGCGTAGCGCCAGGGCCCGGCGACGCCGGACGGCTGCTCCGGGTCCGGGACCATGCGACCACGCAGGGACGCCATGTCGATGGTGACGGCCTTGGGGGTATCGGTCACGACGAGATATCCGGGTTCTCCCACACGATCAGGACAGAATTATTGCCGACGGTCGGGTCGTCGAGGTAGCCGGGGATGACTCCTCTGGCCTCGAAGCCGTTCTCCAGTTGGAAGGTCAGGGTCGGGTCGTACAACTCGCCGGCGACGACCTTGTCGATGTACGCCTGTGCCGACATGGTGTCGATGTGGTCGGCGTAGCCGGGGATCACCCCACCGGCGACGATGCCCCGCTTGCCGAGTCGACGGACACAGTCCTTGCGGAGTTCGTAGAGCCGCCGGCCGATGCCGCGACCGCGGTATTCGGGGTACACCGAGATGTCGGTGCCGTAGTACCAGGGATGGTCAATGGAGTGGTGCTCGACGCCGTTTTCTCCGGTGATGTCGACGAGCGCGTGACTGGTGTGCGCAAAGTCGAACTCCACGAGGATCCCGAGCCCCATCCCGACCGGGCGTCCGTCGTCGAGCACGACGAAGTTGCCTTCCGGGAAGGTCTCGGCGAGCACGCGGAGTTCGTCGGCGTTGTAGAGGTCGTCGGGACTGATCGAGGCGAAGACGGCCAACTCAAGTTCTTCGAGCGCCTCAGCGTGCTCGACGGCCAACGGAACGTACGTGAGTTCGCTCACCGGGCGAACGAGACCTTCTGGTACTCGTTCATCGACGGCAAGCCCCAAACCGCCCAGAACTCCTTCGTGCGCGGGCGCATCACCGTCGCGCCGGACGATTCGACATGGTAGGGCTCGACAGCGGTCTGACACACGGCGTCGGGCTCGCGGGTGAGGGCCATGAGGTCGTCGGCGGTGATGCCGTCGCGATCAAGCCACTGCCGGGCGGTGTCGAGACGACGCACCGAACTGTCCTGGAGCGCGTCGGCTCGCGGCCCCTGCACGGCGGTGGTCTCGGGCGCGAGTGTGTGGTTGGTGTGCGCTACTGCGTCGCGGTCAAGGGTCGTGACCGGTCGAGCGGTGGGCATGGCCTCGATGTTGTAGCCGTCGCCTTCGGCGTCGAAGACGAGAAAGTTGTGGCCGCCGGCGAGGTCGGCATCGAGGATGGCATCACGGGCGGCTGCAGCGGAATCCTGCTCGAGGGCGTGGCGCACGACCTGGGTCCATGTGACTCCGGGCGTGCCATCGGTGGCGGTGAGATTGTTGATGCCGACACACACACCCAACTCGTTCATGCCGATCTGGCCCAGTGCACCTGTGGTGGTGAAGACGAGGGCGGCAGGAGCGTCGGTGGGGTCGGTGCGGAGCAAGACGACGTGTTCCGTCGCCGAGTCGTGCATGTCCCAGGTCTGGGCGAAGAAGCCCGCACCGTCGGCTCGATGATCGGGGACGATGACCGACGTGCAGTCGTCCTCCATCACCGTGTCGGGGTGAGCGCCACCCACCACCGCCCGAACGGTGTCGACGAAGTCGGTGAAACCGCCGACGATGACCGCCTGGGCCGGGGTGATGCCGGCCGCGTCGGCCATGGCACACATCTCGGCGAAGAGCGCAGGGGAGTGGGCCTCGTGGGCGGGAAGCATCGATGCTGCGAGGTCGAGCACGTCGGCTTCGGCCATCGGCCCGCCGGACCACAGGCCCTCCATGACGAGCGAGACGCGTTCGTCGGTGTACTGACGGATCTCGTCGGCGTAGGTTGCCCCGTGGGTGGCCCCCATGTGTTCCGGACTGCCGGCGAGGTCGAGGACGCGGATCGGTGGGCGGCGCATGCTTCGCATTGTCGTCGGGAACGTGCCCCCGAGCAACTGGTTCTGTTGCTCGCCGTGAGGATCTGGTGTTGAATTCCAACTCATCTCGGGAGGGGTTATGACGAACGAGAACGCCGAACTCGCCGAACTCGCCAATCGGCACCTCTGGGGGCAGTTCTCAAGTCTCGGCCGCAGTGTCGACGGTATGACCGTCATTGAGCGCGGCGAGGGCTGCTATGTCTGGGACACCGAGGGCAAGCGCTACCTCGATGGTCTCGCTGGCCTCTACACGACCCAGGCGGGCTATGGACAGCCCAGCCTCGCCGCCGCAGCAGGAGCGCAGGCTGAGACCTTGGCCTTCTTTCCGATCTGGACCTATGCCCACCCTGCGGCGGTCCAGCTCGCCGCTCGCCTCGCCTCGCTTGCCCCCGGCGATCTCAACCGTGTGTTTTTCACCAGCGGTGGATCGGAGGCGGTCGAGTCGGCGTGGAAACTCGCCCGGCAGTACTTCAAGGTGAAGGGCGAGCCGTTGCGAACCAAGGTGATCAGTCGCGATCTCAGCTATCACGGCGTCACTATGGGTGCGCTGTCGATCACGGGCCTCGCTGCGGTGAAGGGCATGTTCGAGCCGTTGGTGCCCGGCGCGATCAAGGTGCCCAACACCAATACCTATCGCCTTCCCGATCACGCAGCCGACGAGTCGTATTTCGCCGAAGAGATCGAGCAGGCGATCCTGCGCGAGGGGCCCGAGACGATCTGTGCGGTGTTCCTGGAGCCGGTCCAGAACGCGGGCGGCTGTTTCGTGCCGCCCGATGGTTACTTCCAGCGGGTCCGTGAGATCTGCGATCGCTACGGCATCTTGCTGGTCAGCGATGAGGTGATCTGCGCCTATGGCCGGCTCGGCACGATGTTCGGGTGTGAACGCCTCGGCTACCAGCCCGACATCATCACGTCGGCCAAAGGACTCACGTCCGGCTACGCCCCGTTGGGCGCCATGTTGGTCAGCGACCGGCTTGCCGAACCGTTCGCCGATACCGACGAGCAGTTCCTGCATGGCTACACGTTTGCCGGCCACCCGGTGTCGTGTGCGGTTGCGCTTGCCAACCTCGACCTGTTCGAGCGCGACGACTTCCTCGGCAACGTCATGGCGAACGAGACCTCTTTCCGGGCCGCACTCGACGATCTCAGCGATCTTCCGATCGTTGGCGACGTTCGCGGCATGGGCTACTTCTATGGCATCGAGTTGGTCAAGGATCCTGAAACCAAGGAGACCTTCACCAGTGACGAGGCGCAACATCTCCTGCGGGGGTTCCTGTCGAACCGACTCGCCGAACTCGGGTTGCTGTGCCGAGCCGATGCCCGTGGTGAGCCGGTGATCCAGCTGTCGCCGCCGCTCATCGCTGGTCCGGCGGAATTCGACACCATGAACCAGGTGATCCGTCAGGCGCTGACCGAGGCGATGGCGGTGATGGAAGGGTTTTCGTCGTGACGTCGAGGTGTTGGTGGACGTTCGCGTGGTGGCGCAGACATCCGAATGGGGGGACGAACTGATGACTGCCGCCGTTGAGTTGACCGGCATCACGAAGCGCTTCGGCGACGTGACCGCTGTCGACCATGTCGACCTCGTCATCGAGGACGGCGAGTTCTTCGCAATGCTGGGACCTTCGGGCTGCGGCAAGACGACGACACTTCGCATGATCGCCGGGCTCGAGTTCCCCACCGAGGGCAGTCTCAAGATCTTTGGCGACGAGGTCGGCACGCTGCCGCCGAATAAGCGTCCGGTGAACACGGTCTTCCAGAACTACGCCCTGTTCCCGCACATGAACGTGCTCGACAATGTCGCATTCGGGCTGCGCATGCGGAAGGTGTCCAAGTCTGAGGCGCGGGCTCGTGCTGCCGAGGCCATCGGCCTCGTGCAGCTCGCTGGTCTCGAGAATCGCAAGCCGAGCCAGATGTCGGGTGGTCAGCAGCAGCGGGTGGCGCTGGCGCGGGCGCTCGTCAACGAACCCAAAGTGCTTCTCCTGGATGAACCCCTCGGAGCTCTCGACCTCAAGCTCCGTCAAGAGATGCAGGGCGAACTCAAGGCGCTCCAGAGCGAGCTGGGGGTGAGCTTCGTGTTCGTCACCCACGATCAAGAAGAGGCGCTCACCATGAGCGACCGCATCGCCGTTATGCACGACGGCAAGCTGCTCCAGGTCGGTACACCCGAGGAAATCTACGAGCGGCCCACGAGCCGGTTCGTCGCCGACTTCATTGGCCAGACCAACCTGCTCGAGGGCACGGTCGAGGATGCTTCGACGATTTGCCTCGCCAACGGCGCCCGGGTAGCGGCGTCGTCGGATCACGGTGTCGGCGCAAAGGTGGCGCTCAGCCTCCGACCAGAGCGCGCCCAGCTCGGCGCCCGCGGGAGCGCGCCGTCAGGCCCGTCGGTCGACGGGGTGGTTGGCCGCATGACCTATCTCGGTAACGCCCGGGTGTACACGGTGAAGCTTGACTGGATGGAGGTTGAGGTCCGCGAGGAGAACCGGCCGGGCGTCGAGCTGCACGCGCCTGGCACCGAAGTGACGGTGTCCTGGGACCCGCAAGCGATCTCGGTGGTCACCGACTCGTGACCGCAGTGGAGGAGCATCCGGTTGTCGAGGCCACGCCGGAATTCGAAGCACTCGCTGCGCGCCAAGAGCGCCGTCGAGGCGCGCTCTACGCCCTGCCCGCCTACCTCTATCTGGTCGTCTTTTTCGCGATTCCGTTTCTGATCGTCGTCGTCTACTCGTTCGCCACTCGCACCCGCACCGGTGGGGTTGAGCTCGGCGGGTGGAATCTGGACAGCTACCAGCGGCTCGGCGAGGAGATTGTGCGCGATGTCCTCGTGCGGTCGGTTGTGCTCGCAATCGTCACCACGCTGATCTGTCTGGTGATCGCGTACCCGTTTGCCTACTTCATCACGACCCGAAGCCCAGCGGTTCGCAACGTGATGTTGGCGCTCGTGATGATCCCGTTCTGGACCAATTTCTTGGTCCGCAACTATGCATGGCGCTTGATTCTCGCCAACGAGGGCCCACTCTCGAACACGACCGACGCGGTTGGTCTTGGCCCGACAGAGATTCTGTTCACTCAGTCCGCTGTGGTCCTCGGCATGGTCTACGCCTTCTTGCCGTTCATGGTGTTGCCGCTCTACGCCTCGATCGAGCGCATCGACACGTCCCTCATCGAGGCCAGTCGAGACCTCTACGGCAACGCCCGGCAGACCTTCACCAGCGTGATTTTCCCGCTGTCGCTCCCGGGCGTGGTCGCTGGCTCGATCCTCGTGTTCGTGCCCTCTGCTGGCGCTTATGTCACGCCGGCAATCCTTGGTGGCAACAAGAACGTCCTGCTCGGCAGCTACATCGTCGACCAGTTCGGCAACGCCCGGAACTTCCCGTTCGGCGCCTCGCTGTCGGTCGTATTGATGGTGCTCATGCTCACCGCGACGCTGGCGTACTTCCGCAGCGGAGGTCGCAACTTGTGACGACCATCGCTCGCCCTCGAAACCTCGGCTCCCGACTGCTCGGTTTACAGGCAGCGCTCGTCTACGCGTTCTTCTATCTGCCGATCCTGGTGCTGGTGATCTTCTCGTTCAGCGATGACCGCCTCGTTGGCCGGTGGGGTGGGTTCACGTTGGGGTGGTACGAGGCCTTCTGGAACGATCAGGAACTCACCGACTCGCTCTGGGTCTCACTGCAGGTCGCCGCCTCGTCGACGGTGATCTCGGTCGTGCTCGGAACTCTTGCCGCCTTCAGCCTTGAGCGCTTTCGGTTCCGGGGCCAGCGGGTCTTCGACGCCTTGCTCTATCTCCCGATCATCATCCCTGACGTGACGATGGGCATCATGATGCTCATCTTCTTCTCCGAGGGCATTGATCTGCTCGACAGTGTGGGCATTGAGGCGTCGAAGGGGATTGGCACGGTCACCCTCAGTCATATCGCCTTCAATATCAGCTTTGTGTCGGTTGTCGTTCGGGCCCGGCTCTCGGGTATGGACACCAACCTTGAAGAAGCGGCGATGGATCTGTACGCCACCCGTTGGCAGACGTTCTGGCGGGTCACGTTCCCCCAAATTCTGCCGGGCATTATCGGTGGCGCGTTACTTGCGATCACCTTGTCGCTCGACGATGTTGTCGTCACCCAATTTTCGGCCGGTCCGGGCGCCACCACGCTCCCGGTTCGGGTCTTCAGTCTTATTCGCAAGGGCGTCACACCCATCATCAACGCCGTCTCGGTCGTCATGTTGGTTGCATCGCTGTTGCTTGTCGTGGTCTCGTTGATCGTGGGCGGACTTCGGTCCAGCTCCACGCCAGTTGCGAACGACGACTGACCGATCTCGGCTTCCGGGCCGAGTCCTTGGAGGAAAGGAATCCACCACATGTCCACAAAAATGCTGCGGCTCTTGGCCGCAATCCTCGCCTTCGGGCTGCTCTCCGCAGCCTGCGGCGGCGATGACGACGAGAGCGCTGTTGGCGCCGACTGCGAGGCAGGCCAGACCGACGGCGATCTGAATCTCTATAACTGGGCCGAATACATCGACCCCGAACTCAAGACACAGTTTGAGGAAGAGTTCGGCGTCACGGTCAACGAGGACAACTACGACTCGAATGAGCAGATGCAGCCGATCATCTCGCAGGGCAACAGCGGCTATGACCTGATCGTGCCCTCGGATTACATGGTGTCGATCCTGATCGAGGGCGGTGACATCGCCCCGATCAACCGCAGCGCTGTGCCGAACCTCTCGAACCTGGCCGACGAGTTCGCCTCGGGTCTCCCGTTCGACCCCGACGGCACATACTCGGTGCCCTACCAGTGGGGCACCACTGGTCTCGGCGTTGACCTCTCCGTCGTCGGTGAGGACGTTCCGCAGACCTGGGGCTTGATCTTCGACGCCGACCTCGCTGCGGAGTACGGCCTCGAGGGTGCGATGACGATCCTCAACGATCCTCGAGAGACGATGGGCGCCGCGCTCAAGTACCTCGGCTACTCGCTGAACACCACCGACCAAGGTCAACTCGATGAGGCGAAGGCCGTCGTTGCTGATGCGACCAGTCGAGTCGCCGCCTACGAATCCGACCAGTACGACGAGCTCCTCGTCTCCGGCCAGACGTCGGTCGCCCACGGCTACAGCGGCAACTTCCTTGTGCAGTTCTTCGAAGCTGACGACCCCGAGCAGTTCACCTACTTCGTTCCCGAAGAGGGCGGCACCCGTTGGGTCGACAACATGGCCGTCGTCGCTGATGCTCCGCACCCGTGCACCGCACACGCTTTTATCAACTTCCTGCTCGACGCCGAGAATGGCGCAGCGCTGACCAACTGGAACTACTACGCCAGCCCGAACGCAGCGGCTGTGCCGTACATCGATCAGGAAGTGCTCGACGATCCAATCGTCTACCCGGCGGACCAGAGCAAGCTCGAGTTCATCGCCGACACCGGCGACTTTGAGATCGAGTTCTCCGACGCGTTCAACGAGGCCCGCGGCTGATCGTCTGAACGCCCATCATTGATCGACGGGGTCGCCTTCGGGCGGCCCCGTCGTCGTTTTCACACCCCGTCGAGTGCTGCGGAGCGGATTGCGTCGATGTCGATGTAGCAGCCCTGGAGGTGACGGCGGGCCGAGGACCGAAAGGCTCGGCGTCCGTGCAGGACCCGTCGGTTGTCGAAGGCGACAAGTTCCCCGGGCCGCAAGGTGAGTTCGATTGCGTGGTCATCGCCGTCGAGGAGATCTACGAAGGTTCGGTAGGCGGCGTAGAAGTCAGCTGCGTGGGGCGAGCCTGCCGGCAAGGGTTCCATCGAGCGGTTGTTGACGCTGACCGCATGGACTCGTCCCGCTCGGTCGAGTTCGATCAGCGGCCGTCGCGCTCGCAGGTCGACACCGTCGGCGTGAAAACGGAACTCGACATCGGTGGTGGTGAGCGTTCGAAACGCTGCCGGATCGTGGGCTCGGAGCTGGTCGGCCACGGCGAACCCATCGACGAACCGGCTCGCTCCACCCTCGTCGGCAGCAACCAGACAGTGCAGAAGCTGCACCGTGGGGCACGGACGCCGGTAGGGATTGTCGGTGTGGGCCGGCAGACCGAGCGGGGTGTAGGCGAGATTGATCGGGTCAGGCTCGGCGACCACGTCGAAGAGTTCGCCGTAGTTCGTGTTGCGGACGAACCCGATGTGATTGCCGACGGTCAGCACCGTGCCGGGCTCGACCCCGCAGCCATGGAAGAGTGCAAGCCCTCGCCGGGCGAGTTGGTCGACAAAGGGACCGTGATCGTCATACCAGTCGGTGCTGGTGTGGCGAAGCTCGTCTGCGGCATCGGCCGGCCAGGGGTCGGGATGGATGGACGCATGGACAGCGAGCGGGATCCGACAGTCGTGGCGCTCACCCGACTCGTGATGGAGCACGACCCGAAGCTCGCCGTCGAGGTGGCGAGACGAGATGGTCGTCCACCCTTCCAGCGCAGTCGCATCAATGAGGTGCTGGTCGTTGCTGGGGTCGCGACAGAACGGACACCGGCAGGCGTCTCGGGCCCACGCCGGATCGACCGGACGGTGGGCAGCGAGTGTGTCCTCCAACATGGGCCGATAGGAGTCGAGCGGTGCAATCGTGAGCCCCTCGACCTTTCCGTCGTCGTCGAAGGCCCGCAGTCGTTGGGCCTCCGGAGCAAAGGGCCAGGCCGCAAAGGCATCGGCCTCCTCGGGGCTGAACGGCCCGCCTTGTTCGGCGAGCGACATCTGCGAAGCGAGGCTTAGGTGCTCGTGGTAGTCCGGGTCGACGGCGACGCGATATCGCTTCGCATCGACATGGCCTCGGATCGGCTCGACCACACCCGGATCGAACCAGGCCTGCAGCGCTCGGGCGCCGACCTCGCCGTGACCGGGATCGCCCCACCGGCCGGCATCGCCGAGCACATGCCCGATGTCGTGCAGCAGGCACGCCAGCACCATGTCTGCGCCGGCCTCGTCGGTCGAGGCGAGGGCCGCCGACTGAAGCGCATGATCGAGCATGGTCACCCGTTCGCCGTAGGACTCGCCTGCCGTGTCGGCAAGCCGCTCAAGCAGAAGGTCGACGATGGGGATTTCCGAGCCGAGCAGGGATCGCCCCTCCCAGCACGGATCAGGCTCGAACCCGGCGAGGTCGGCGACCGTCGGCGCGATGGCGAGTGTGGTCACGTCTGACCAACACGTGGCCGGCGCCACGCGGTCGGCAGCGCGAACGACCACAAAAGTCTCCAGCACATCCGGCACGAGGTCGCCATGATTCCGGCCGACCCCGCCATGGTCGGTCGTGACGAGCACTGACCATGCATGCCCGAGCGCATCGAGCAGGCGGCCGAGATGGGTGTCGGTGATGGTGAGGGCACGGACGTACTCGTCGCTGTCCCAGCCGTGATCATGACCCACGAGATCGGGCAGAGCGAGGTACACCAGGGCGAGGTCGTGACGATCCTCGGTGAGTGTCGCGATCGCGGCGTCGGTCGAACGTCGATCCTCGTCGGGGTCGTAGCCGCCGTCGATCACGAACCGATGCTCCGCCGCGTCAGGTTCGATGACGGCGTCGAACGGCGCCCAGTTCACGAACATCGCCGTGGTGCGACCGGCAGCACGACCGGCCTTCAGGAAGGACGGCGCGTCGGAGTTGAGCGGGATCGGTGTGTTGTCGAGCACACCATGGGTCGCCGGATCGATGCCGCGGAACATGGTGGTGTGAACAGGGAGCGTCCAGGGCGGTTCGACGGCGCGAGCACGGAAACACGACGCCCCTTCCCGGGCGAGGGTGGTCAACGTCGGCATGGTCGCCCGGGTGACATGGCGGGGTGCAACGCCGTCGATCGACACGACCAGAACGGGGGAGCGAGCCTCCATGCGCGCAGCGTACGCCTTGCGTCGACGCGCGTGCGACACTCTTCGAACCATGGACGGAACCCACGGACTCGACCTGACCGGTGCCATCGAGATCGTCACCTGCCACGCTGAGGGCGAGGTCGGCGACGTCATCGTCGGCGGCGTCGAACCGCCGCCTGGAGCGACACTCTGGGAACAAGCGCGCTGGATCGATCAGGACCAAACGTTGCGGAACCTTGTCCTCAACGAGCCCCGGGGTGGCGTCTTTCGTCACGTGAACCTGCTCGTCCCGTCGCGCCTGCCCGACGTCGACTGGGGTTTCATCATCATGGAGCCGTGCCACACCCCGCCGATGTCGGGGAGTAACTCCATGTGTGTCGCGACGGTGCTGCTCGAGACCGGCCGAGTGTCGATGGTCGAGCCGATCACCCGGTTCACGATGGAAGCGCCTGGCGGCACCGTGTCCGTGGAGGCCGAATGCCGTGACGGGAAGGCTGAACGGATCCGGGTGGTCAACCTCCCGTCGTTCGCTGATCGCCTCGACGCGACCCTCGACGTGCCCGGAATCGGGCCGATTCGAGTTGACACGGCCTTCGGTGGCGACAGCTTTGTGCTCGTCGACGCTGCAGACCTTGGCCTGGGCGTGGAACCAGGCTCGGCTGCAGAACTCGCTGAGGTCGGTGCACTCATCACCGCCGCTGCCAACGAGCAGCTCGGCTTCTCCCACCCGCAGTATCCGGAATGGACCCACCTCTCGTTCTGTCAGATTGCCGGACCCCTCGAGCGCACGCCGGACGGCTTCGAGCTGCAGAGCACGTCCGTGATCGACCCCGGCAAACTCGATCGTTCGCCGACGGGCACCGGTGTCTCGGCCCGACTCGCCGTACTCCACGCCCGAGGCCTCGCTTCAGTGGGCGACCGGCTCACGATGCGATCGGTGATCGGATCGACGTTCATCGGTTCGATCGATGGTGTACTCGACGATCTAGGCGACGGCCGACCCGCAGTGTTGCCGTCGATTCGCGGACGGGCATGGATCACTGGCGTCACCCGCCACCTGGTCGACCCGACCGATCCCTGGCCGACCGGCTACCGAGTCGCCGACACCTGGCCAGGAGCGTAGGGTCGAACGCCATGCCCAGACCCTTCCGTTTCGGACTCCAGACCCACGGCCCCATCGAGGGAATGTCGTGGACCGACACCGCCAAGTACGCCGAGCAGCAGGGCTACTCGTCGATCATGTTGCCCGACCACTTCCACGGCCAGTACGGCCCGTTGACTGCACTTGCCGCTGCTGCAGCGGTCACCACCGAGATCAAGGTCGGGGCACTCGTTTTCGGCAACGACTACCGCCACCCGGTGATGCTCGCCAAGGAGATGGCGACGCTCGACCACATCGCAGAAGGGCGGGTCGAGTTCGGTCTCGGGGCGGGCTGGATGCGCACCGACTACGACGAGTCGGGCATGCCCTACGACCGTCCTGGGGTTCGGATCGATCGCATGATCGAGAGCCTGCAGATCATCAAGCGCTGCTGGCAGGAGGGGTCGTTCGACTTCACCGGCGACCACTACCAGATCACCGGCTACGACGGTCTTCCCCTGCCGTACACGCCCGGCGGCCCTCCCGTGATCATCGGCGGTGGTGGCCCCCGCATGCTTGGCGTTGCTGCCGAACACGCCGACATCGTCGCCATCACGGCGAACCTTCGAGCCGGAGCCGTCGGCGAGGACGCGATCGCGGACTCGATGCCCGAGGCCTACGACCGCAAGATTGCTCGGGTCAAAGAGGTCGCTGGCGATCGCTTCGACTCGATGGAGATCAACTCGCTTGCGATGAACACGTCGATCACCGACGACCGCGATGGCGCGCTCGAGTTCTTCGCTCAGATCTTCAACGCCCCGAAAGAGGTCGTTGCGCAGTCACCGGCCCTCATCGCCGGGTCAGTCGGTGAGATCGTCGAGACACTCCAGGAACGGCGTGACCGCTGGGGCTTCAACTATGTGGTCGTGCAGCAGAACGGCGGCCAGGGCATGGAACAGTTCAGTGAGGTCATCGCTGCGCTCGTCGGCACCTGAGGCCTACGGGGGAGTGCTGCCCAACTGGAGCGGCACCGGCTCGGGGCGAGAAACTCGAATCACCACCAGATCGGTCGGCTCCTGATCCTCTGCCTGCGGGAGCGGGCCGATCCGCCGTCGTCGACCAACCTGCTGGATCAACAACCGCGAACCATCCGGCCCTTCGGCGATGCCCTTGGCTCGAACGGTGTCGTCGGGCAGACCGTCGAGCAGCGCGTGCAGTGCGGTGCTCGTGACCGGGCGGGGGAGCGGCACGATCTCGGTGCGGTGGGGATCGAGCAGCGACGGCGGTGGTGTCGCCGTGGCATCGCGTTCGCGACGAGTGCCGAGATCGAGCAGGGTCGAACCCAGGGATCCGTCGAGATCATCGACGACGGGCACGTCGGGTGCCTGGTCTACCACGGCGGCTCGCACGGCGTCGCGCTCGTCGGCGGTGACGAGCTCGCTCTTGGAGATGATTACGAGATCCGCCGGCTCAAGCTGCCGCAGCAGAAGCGGCCGGGTGCGCTCATCGGCAAGTCGCTCGCGGAAGTTCGTGGCGTCGACCAGAACGACCACACCATCGAGACGGAAGCCATCGCTTTCGGCCCACGGCATGACCTGTGTGGGGTCAGCGACGCCGCTGAGCTCAATCACCACATGATCCGGTGGTGTGGGTCGGCGGCGCATGTCGGCAAGCGTGGTGCCGAGGCTTTCGGAGATGGAGCAGCACACACATCCGTCGGTGAGCTCAATCGTGTCGGCGGAACGCCGCTGGAGAAGCGCAGCATCAATGTTGATCTCACCGACGTCGTTGACCAACACGGCGATCGGGCGGTCGGTGCGACGCAACAGATTGTTGAGCAACGTCGTCTTCCCGCTACCGAGATACCCACCGAGGAGGGTCATCGGCACCCGACGTCCGTCCCACGGCGCAACGCCCTCGTCGATCAGCTCGTCGATCTCGTCGGCGGACATGACCGCACGATAGTTCGACCCATCGAGACCGGCGCCCTAGCCTCGATGACATGACGGACACCGCCGACCAGGTCTTCTTCAATCCGCTGGAGCCCGGGTACATCGAGAACCCGTGGCCCCACCTGGCGGAGGTGCGCGCTGCGGATCCGGTTCACCACCTGCTGACGGGCCAGTGGGGTCTCTTCCGCTATGACGACGTCTTCACGGTCCTGCGCGACCCCGAACTCAGTGTCGACGACGCCAACGCCGACCTCACCATGCTCGATCGCAGTCGGTTGCTGGAAGAGCTCGATGAGCTCGAGCCGAGCCGATCGATCCTGGGTATCGACCCGCCCGACCACACCCGGTTGCGTCGCCTCGTCAGCAAGGCGTTCACCCCCCGAACGATCCAAGCGCTCCGCCCGCGGATCCAGGAGATGGTCGACACGATGCTTGACCAGATGGCGGCCGATGGTCACGCCGACGTCGTCGATCGGCTTGCGTTCCCGCTGCCCTTCGACGTCATCGCCGAGATGCTGGGCATGCCGGAGTCCGATAAGGAATCGATCAAGATCTGGTCCGGCGACCTGGTCAAGACCCTCGACCCGGTGCTGACCGACGATGAGATCCTCGCCGCCCGGAGTTCGGCAGAAAAGATGAACGCTCTCATTGACGAGGTCATCGAATGGAAGACGGCGAACCCCGCCGATGATCTCCTCACGGCCATGATCGACGCCGAGGACGGTGGCGATCGCATGTCGAAGAAAGAACTGCGCGACCAGGTCCAGCTCCTCTTCGTCGCTGGCCACGAGACCACGGTCAACCTCATCGGTACCGGTCTTTACGAGCTCCTCAAGCACCCCGACCAGCTCGCAATCATTCGAGACGAGGGGATGCCGGCATCTGCCATCGACGAACTTCTCCGGTGGGTGTCGCCGGTACAGATCAGTCGTCGTATCGCGACGGCAGACCTCGCCGTGCGAGGCAAGCAGATTCCGAAGGGCACGTTCGTGCTCACCTCGCTCGCAGCAGCGAATCACGACCCGGAGTTCTGGGGCGATACCGCCGAAACCCTTGATCTTCACCGGGCGAACGCCGGGCAGCACGTCTCGTTCGGGTCTGGCGTGCACTACTGCCTCGGTGCATCGCTCGCGAAGCTCGAAGCCGAGGTGGCGATCGGGTCGTTCGTGCAGCGGTTCGGTCAGGTCGACATCGTCGGCGCACCGGTCTGGAACGGCCGGATCAACCTTCGCGGTCTTGCGTCGTTGATCGTCGACCTGACGTGAGATCAAGCCCCTCGTAGGGGTCGGGGTACGGAACCGGGTTCTGCCAGTCCTCGATCATGCGCTCCTGCAACGGCACCGGGACGTTGTGTCGTGTCGCGTCGCGATGCGAGATGTGAATGCTCGGCGGGATGCGGGGCTCGAGCGAACGCTGGTACGCCTCGGCCCCTTCCTCCATCCGCTTCCAGCCGTTGGAGAACATGTTTCCGGTCGGGCCAACGATATGACGCACGGATCGCTGGCTCGACCGGGCCTCGTAGCCAGCACGGCCGGCCCTGCGTCCGCGCAGCTCGGCGCGGATCTCACGGAAGAACCGACGGATACGTTTCGTGACCACGGCCATAAGAAACGGTACCCCTCGCTCGACCGCTCGTCATCAGCGGAGCACGCCCCCGTACCTCCTGCCAACAGGCGTCGCTCGGACGCGGGAGTGAGGCTACGATCGGAGCGCCTGTCCGCCCACCGGAGACCAGCGTGAGCCTCATCCACACCAGCAGCCTGCCCGACGTCGATATCCCCGAGATGTCGATCACCGACTACGTCTTCCACAAGGCGTCGGCCTACCCGGATCGCATTGCGGTTTCCGACGGGGCGGGAAACCAGTACACGTTCGCCGAGCTCGAGCAGGCATCTCGCAGCCTCGCCGGCGGACTTGCCGCCCGAGGCATGGGTCCGGGCACCTGCATCGCACTGATGGCGCCGAACCTGCCCCAGTTCCCGGTCGTCTTCCACGGGGTTGCGACTGCTGGCGCCACGCTCACGACGATCAACCCGACCTACGGTGCCGCCGAGGTCCGGCACCAACTCCAGGACGCCGGGGCGACCATGCTCATCACCATTGGCATGTTCCTTGAGGTCGCGCAGGAAGCAGTAGAGGGCACCGACGTCACCGAGGTCGTGACGATCGATGCCGCCGAGGGTTCACTTCCCCTCGCTTCGCTCATGGGCGACCCGATCCCGCAGGTCGAGGTCGATGTGCGCGATCACGTGATGGTGTTGCCGTATTCGTCGGGCACGACGGGCCTTCCCAAAGGCGTGATGCTCACCCACTACAACCTGGTGGCGAACATTGCGCAGATGGAGCACGTGCTCGTCTACACCGACAACGAGGTCGGCCTCTCGGCGCTGCCGTTCTTCCACATCTACGGCATGCAGGTTCTGATGAACGGCATGCTCACCAACGGTGTCACCGTGCTCACCATGGCCCGTTTCGACATGGAGCAGGCCCTCGAACTCGTGGCCGAGCACAAGGTCACCCGCTTCTTCGCCGTGCCACCGATGGTGCTCGGACTCGCAAAGGCGCCGATCGTCGATCAGTACGACCTCTCGTCGGTCAAGCAGGTTTTCTCCGGTGCCGCGCCCCTCACTGTCGAGTTGCAGAACGAGTGCGCCGAGCGCATCAACTGTGAGGTTGTGCAGGGCTTCGGTATGACCGAGCTCAGCCCTGTGACCCACTGCACGCCAGAGGGCCGCAACAAGCCCGGCACCAGCGGTGTTGCGGTCAGCAATGTCGAGAGCCGCATCGTCGACCCCGAGACGGGCGAGGATCAGCCGGTCGGGGAACGAGGCGAGCTGTGGGTCCGCGGCCCGATGGTGATGAAGGGTTACCTCAACAACCCCGAGGCCACCGCCGAGACCATCGATGCCGAGGGCTGGCTCCACACCGGCGATGTCGCGATCGTCGACGAGGACGGCTACTTCTCGATCGTCGATCGCATCAAGGAACTCATCAAGTACAACGGTTTCCAGGTGCCGCCGGCGGAACTCGAGGGCCTCATCGCCACGCATCCGAAGGTGCTCGACGTTGCCGTGATCGGCGTGCCCGACGATGCGGCCGGCGAGTTGCCCAAGGCGTTCGTGCAGCTGGCGCCGGGCGCCGACCTCACGCTCGAGGAACTGCAGGCGTTCGTCGGGGAGCACCTCGTGAGCTACAAGCAGATCCGCTTGATGGAGGTCATCGACCTCATCCCGAAGAGCGCCTCGGGCAAGATCCTGCGCCGAGAGCTGCGCGATCGCTAATCATCCCCGTGCGTGGTTAGCCACGGGGCAAACCGTACGGTTTGGAGCGATGACCACTCCTACTGTGCTCACCGAGCTGCTCGCAGAACGCGGCGTGCTCTTGGTCGACGGCGCCACCGGCACCCAGCTGATGGCCGCCGGTCTCGAGGCTGGCGACGCGCCCGAGCGCCTCAATCTCGACCACCCGGAGACCGTCCACAGACTCCACGAGTCCTACGTCAACGCAGGCTCCGACATCGTCCTGACGAATACGTTCGGTGGCTCGCGCCTCCGACTCAAGCTGCACAAACTCGACGACCGCGTCATCGAGATCAACCGCGAGGCTGCCCGGCATGCCCGCCACGTCGTCGACCACCTTGAGCGCCGGGTCCTCGTCGCGGGCTCGATGGGTCCGACCGGTGAACTCCTCGCGCCGCTCGGTGCGCTCGACCCCGCCGAAGCTGCCGATGTCTTCGCCGAGCAGGCGACGGGCCTTGCCGAGGGAGGTGCCGATCTGCTCTGGATCGAGACGATGTCATCGATGGAAGAGATCGAAGCGGCGATCGACGGCTGCCGTTCCGTTTCGGACCTCCCGATCGCCGTGACCTTGAGTTTCGACACGGCCGGTCGCACGATGATGGGTGTCGACGGCACGACCGCTGGTGTCCGGCTTCGCGACCTGGGTGTCGCCGCCATGGGGGCGAACTGCGGAAACAACCTGCCCGACACCGAGGCAGCACTCGTCCAGATGGTGGCGGTGGCGGGCGATATTCCGGTGATCGCCAAGGCCAACGCCGGTATCCCGCAGTGGCGAGGCGCCGAACTCTCCTACTCCGGTTCGCCCGAGGTCGCCGGTGCTCACGCCCATCGCGTCCGCACTGCCGGGGTGTCCATCATCGGCGGCTGTTGTGGCAACGAACCAGCCCACTTGGCCTGCATGCGCGCGGTGCTCGACGGCACCATTCCGGTGCCCGACGTCGAGTTCGAGCCGGCGAGCGCCCCCGCCGATACCGGTGACGGGCGCCGTCGGCGTGGGGGCCGTCGTCGCTCCTGAGCCGATCGTTTTGCGTCGACTCCGGCCGGGGCGCCACGCTCTGGCATGGCTCCACAGCTCTCGCTGACCCTCGTCACCTTCAGTGCCGCCGATCCCGGCGGGTGGGAGCACCTGGCTGAACGGGCTCGACTCGCCGATCAGGCCGGAATCGACCGGCTCGCATTGTCCGACCATGTCGCGTTCGGGCCCGACCTCGACGCCTACGCCGACCCGAGCCAGGGTGGGATTGCCGGTGGACGACAGCCAACCGGCCCTGATGGCCACTGGCTCGAACCGTTGACCGTCATCGCCCACCTCACCGCCGTCACCGAACGGGTGCGCTTCACCACCAACATCCTGCTCGCTGCGCTTCGGCGCCCGGTCGTGTTGGCGAAGACAGCATCCACGATCGACGCGTTGTCCGGTGGCCGACTTGACCTCGGTGTCGGTGTCGGCTGGCAGCGGCACGAGTACCTCGCTGCAGGGCTGTCGTTCGCCGAGCGAGGCCGCCAACTCGATCACACCCTGGCTGTCTGCCAAACACTCTGGTCGGGCAACGATGTCGAGTTCGTCGACGACCGGCTTCGGTTCGACCACATCTGGCAGGAGCCGAAGCCGGCTGGAGGTGCCGTGCCGATCTGGGTCAGTGGCACGACCCAGCCGCGCGCCATGCGGCGGCTGGCCCGTTTCGGTGCGGGCTGGATCCCGTGGGGCGACGACGCCGCCGACATCACTGCAGGCATCACCCGAATGCGTGCTGCGGTGGAAGCGGAAGGGCGTGATCCCGGCGGCCTGGGTGTCGTCGGAAACCTGCCCAGCGTCACCGACGACACCGGTGCGGTCGATCGTGAGGCCACGATGGCAGCTGTGCCGGCGCTGACCGCCGCCGGCGTGAGCGACTTCCGGGGGAATGTCCGCTTGGGCGCCACTGACGAGCAGGCGCTCGATGAGCTCAGTCGCTATGTCGAGGCGTTCCGGTCGGCGACGGCATAGCCCTCACCACGTGTCGACCATCGGGCGCCTCGCCCTCGATGCGTGTGGCGGACGACGAAGCACCTGCGCCACCCGACGACGGGTGTCGGCAGGATCGATCACATCATCGATCTCCCCGTGGGCCGCGGCATTGAGCGCTTTCGATGCGTCGTACATGCGCTCGACGAGCTCGTCATAGCGGGCCTCACGGTCGTCGGGGTCGTCGATCGCGTCCAGTTCTCGTCGAGCGCCATGCTTCACCGCACCCTCGATGCCCATACCGCTGACCTCGCCCGTCGGCCACGCCACCGAGAGCAGTGTCGAGTGCATCGAGCCGGCCGACATCGCCATCGCGCCGAGACCGACCGCCTTTCGCAGGATCACGGTGACGAACGGAACCGTCAGGCTCGCACCGGCGACGAACATGCGGCCGAAGTGCCGGACTTGTGCGGTCTGCTCGGCCTCGGGGCCGACCATGAAGCCCGGTGTGTCGCACAGCGAGATCATCGGCAGGCCGTGGGCGTCGCAGAGCTGCATGAACCGAGCGCCCTTGTCGGCGCTGTCGGCGTCGATCGCGCCGCCGAGATGTCCGGGATCGTTGGCGATGATTCCGACCGGTCGCCCTTCGATGCGGGCGAGCGTCGTCACGATCGCCTTGCCGAAATTCGGTCGCAGCTCGAGTGTCGAGTCGACGTCGGCCAGTGTCGTGATCGCGTCGCGGACCTCGTAGATCCGCTTGCGGTTCTCGGGCACGACATCTCGCAGTGCGGCTTGGTCGTGGGCTTCCCAGTCCGTGCGGCGCCCCTGGAAAAACCCGAGATAGTGCTTGGTGAGCGCCACCGCATGTGCCTCGTCGTCGGCGAGAAGGTCGATCACGCCGTTGGTCGTCTGCACATCAACGGGCCCGATGTCCTCTGGCCGGTAGTTCCCGAGCCCGCCGCCTTCGATCATCGCCGGACCCGCCATGCCAAGGTTCGCATCAGGGGTCGCGATGATCACGTCGCAGACGCCGGCCAACGCCGCATTGCCGGCGAAACAGCGTCCGCTGACGATCGCAACGGATGGCACCGACCCGCTCAAGCGCGCCATCCATGCGAACGAATGCAACTGCAGACCGGCCAGGAACGGCGTGTCGGTGTCGCCCGGACGGCCGCCGCCGCCCTCGGCGAACAACACCAACGGCACCTGCAACTGATCGACGACCGGCAGGAGGCGGTCCTTTTTCTCGTGGCCCCGGAACCCCTGCGTGCCCGCGAGGACGGTGTAGTCGTACGACATCACACCGACCAGCGACGCCTCCTCGTCAAAGTGCTCGGCGTTGACCGTTCCCAACCCGCCGACGATGCCGTCACCCGGCGTGTTGCGGATCAGGTCCTCGACATCTCGACGGCCTTTCTGGGCGGCGTACATGAAACTGCCGTACTCCTGAAAGCTGCCCGGGTCGACAAGGTCTGCCAGGTTCTCACGGGCGGTTCGACGCCCGCGGGCGTGGATCTTCGCAATCGCCTCCGGCCGGGCCTCATCATCGAGCAGCGCCCGGCGGGCGTGGTACTCCGCGAGGTCGGCCCGCTCGCCTGCAGCGCCGTCGTCGGGATCGTCGGCGGTGAGGGTCGCAGCAATCGACTGCTCCTCCAAGATCGCCAAAATCTGTCCCGCCTTGACGACCTCACCTGCCGACACGCGAACCTCGGTGATCACGCCGTCCGCCGGCGCCTCCACCAGCCGCTCGATCTTCATCATCTCGACGATTGCAATCGTCACCCCGGACGGCACCGAATCACCCGGCTCAGATCGGATCTCGACGATGGTGCAGTCGGTCGGAGCGACGATCTCGTGGCGCATGGTCGCCGAGTCTCGCGCAGCCACACTCGACCCACGGAAAACACTGTGCGCCGAAGCACTGCGTCCCAGACGCCTGACGCCGTCTCGGCGGTCGGAGCTCAGCCCAGACGGAGGGTCTCGAGCGGTTCGAGCCGGGCTGCCTTGACGCTCGGATAGAGGCCGGCGAACACGCTCGTGAGGAGGGCTGCCCCGACACCGATGAGATAGAGCGTCGGCACGCCGACATAGTGCGAGGGCAGTTGGATACCGAAGAGATCGAGTTCCGGTGACAGAACGAAGACCCACCCGGCGATGCGGCTCGCGTACACGACGATGCCCACGCCGACCAGCGCGCCGGCGAGCCCGCCGAGCAGCCCGACGGCGACCGATTCGATCAAGAACTGCCAGGCGATCAACGAGCGACCGTGACCGAGCGCTCGGCGGATGCCGATTTCGGCCGAGCGCTGGATCACCGAAATCGACATGACGTTGGCGATACCGACGCCACCGACGATCAGGGCGAGCAGGCCCATAGCGGCGACGATGATCTGCAGCGTGCTGTCGGCTGCGGCCTCGGCTTCCAGGGCGTCGGAAAGCACGGTGGTGCTCGTCTCAATGTCGCCACCGAGGTTGATGGCCACTGGCAAGGCGGCCTCGGTCTCCAGCGTGAACGCCGGGTCTGAGCGGACATAGACCGTGTCGGGTTCGAGTCCGACATCGAAATCTGCGTCGGCGGTCGACGCCGGAATGATCACAGCATTGTCGAAGACGGGGTCGAGCGGGTAGCGCTCCACCACACCGACGACGCCGTAGTCGAGGTCGTTGAGCTTGATGGTTCGATTTCCCTCGCGGAAGCCGAATTCGTCGGCGAGGCCGATCCCGACCACGGCGGTGCGGGCGGCGGTGTCCTGATCGAAGGAGTTGAGCCATCGGCCCGACACGAGCTCGACCTGCATGACCTCGAGAAAGTGCTCGTCGGCCGTGAGCACGGGTGTCGGGAAGGCGGTGTAGTAGCTGCGGGCCGCCTCGTAGGGAGTGGTGATGATGCCGCTCACTGCTTTGGTCGCCGTCGACCCCTCGACCGTGGTCAAGCGGTTGACGCGCTCGACGACGTCTTCGGTGAAGGTCGGTGCGTCGGCGCCGAAGGAAGCGGCCGCCTCACCGCGGATCAGGTTGTCGCCCAGGGCGGCGAGGGTTTCCTGCAGGTCGCCCTTGGCCGATTCGGTGAGCCCCACTGCGGCGACGATTGCGCTCACACCGATGATCGGCCCGAGCATGATCAGCAGGGTGCGACTCCACCGCGCCGTGAGGCCCGCGACGGCGACGCCGACGAGATCGCGGACGCTCCTCACGATGCGCCGCCCAGCGTGCCGCCAAAGCTCGAGACGGCCGCACCACCGCTCAGCTGATCGTCGGCGACGACCTTGCCGTCCTTCATCGAGATACGTCGGTCGGCCGACGCCGCCACGGCGGGGTCGTGGGTGACGATCGCGATCGCCCGAGAGCCGTCATTCAGATCACGGAAGATCTCCATCACGTTGGCGGCGTTGGTGGAGTCGAGTGCGCCCGTCGGCTCATCGGCCAGCAGCAGCTTCGGCTCGGTGACGATTGCCCGGGCAATCGCGCAACGTTGCTGCTCGCCGCCTGACATCTGCACGGGCCGGTGCTCGTGCCGGGGGGCAAGGCCGACGACCTCGAGCGCATCCATCGCTCGACGTTTGCGTTCCCTCGGCGACATCTGGCGGTAGAGCAGCGCCGTTTCGACATTGCGCCGGGCATCGAGATGGGGGATGAGATGGAACTGCTGGAAGATGAACCCGACGACCTCACCGCGCAGGGTGCTGCGGTCATGGTCAGACAGGTCGGCGACCGACGTGCCGTCGACCGAAAGGGTGCCGAGGCTCGGCAGATCGAGCAGGCCGAGCAGCCCGAGCATCGTCGATTTCCCGGAACCGGATGGACCGACGATCGAAACGAACTCGCCCACCTCGATGTCGAGGCTCACGCCGTCGAGCGCGTGGACCTTGACCTCTGCGCCGTAGATGCGAGAGACCTCGTCGAGGCGGAGGAGCGGCGTGTCGCTCATCCGCCGGTGACGTCGACCACGATGATCTCGGAGCCGTCGAGGCCTGACAGGACTTCGGTGTAGGACCCTTCCTGAATACCGGTCTCGATGGCGACGACCCGCTGTTCGAGCGTCTCGGCATCGATGACCCGCACGCTGGGATTGCCTGTGGCGTCCTGGAAGACAGCCGCCCGTGGCACGACCATGGCATCGATCCGCTCATCGAGGACCACTTCGATGCGAACGGTCGCACCGTCGACCGCTGCGAGCTCGCCGGTGACGTCGACGACTCCTTCGTAGCGCTCACCGCCGCTGTCGGTGATGATCGCTGCGTCGTCGAGCTCGACAATGCGACCCTCGACCTCCTGGTCGCCCGCCTCGAGTTCGACGGTGACGACCTGGCCGAGAGCAATCTCTGAGCGGTCGGTGGGGTTGGCGAAGAGGGTGATCGTGAAGTCGGGCTCGGTGAGCGTCAGCAGCGACTGGCCGAGCTGGACCGTCTCGCCCTCATCGACGAAGACCGTGCCGACCCGAGCGGGCCAGTCGGCGATAATCATGTCGCTCGGAACAAAGATCACATCGTCGTCGAGTGTCTGCACGAGCAGGTCGACTTGGCGGGCTCCGGCAGGGAAGGTGATCGTGCCGGTGAGCACCGAGAAGTCGGTACCCATCGTGGCGGTTCCGCCGACCTGGTAGTCGACGGAGATATCGCTGCTGGGGGCCTCGTCTGCTCGGATCGTGACGGCTACGGCACCGCCTTCGGCGACACGAACCTCGGAACCGACAATGGTGAGTTCGGGTTCGTCCTCGTCCTGGATGCGCACGGTGCCCGAGATTGAGGAGCCAAGCAGGTACTCGTCGGAGGGCTGCAGTGTCATCGTGAGGGATTCGGTCGGTTCGATCGTGGTGTCCTGCACCGTCGCGATCGTCACGGTGGTCTCGTCGGCCCCGGCCGGGAAAACGAAACTCGGGTCGGTGTCCTGCTCGTCGTAGTCGTCGTCTTCGGTGGCCGTACCGGTGAGTGAGTACCGAACCTCGACCTCTCGACCGAGTTCGCGGTCGGCGGAGATGGTGTACGTCGCCGCCTCGCCTTCGTCGATCTCCTCGTCGCCCGACTCGATCGTGAGTTCGAAGGTCGGTACCTCATCGGGCGTGGCGTCCTCGATGGTGACCGTGAGGGTGTTGAGCGGCGCCGGGTCGTAGTTGATCCCGCTACCGATCGGCTGTTCGGGCGTGATGCTGATCGTCCACGTTTCGTCGTCTTCGTCGACGGTGTCGGTGAATGTCTCCAGCGTCAGGGTGAACGTCTCTGCGTTGGCCGGCCAGACGATCGGCGAATCCTCGAGCGGGTCGTCGAGATAGTCGACATCGATGTCGGGGTCGGCGATGTCGTCAAGGTCGCCACCGGTTGCATCGCCGCCGAACGCGAGCTGGATCTGGGTGTCGACCACCGGGGCAGGGTTGGCGGTGAGGACAACGTCGAGCGTTTCGCCCTCGGTGATCGTCGCTTCGGTGATCTGGACACCGATTGCGGTGATCGGATCATCCTGGAACGGAATGATGCTAGCGCCGCCACCCGAGGTGGCCGGCGTGTCGCCCGGACTCGGCACGGATGGACCGATGAGGATCGCCTGCGTGTCCTTGTCGCCGACCTGGTAGCCGTTGCTCGACTGGAGGCTGATGATGATCGTCTCCTCTGGCTCCGGGGTGGCGCCGCCGTAGCCGTAATCGATCTGCCAGTTTCGCAACGCCGCCCGTGTGGCCTCGGTGTAGAGCCGATCGATGTTGCCGGGGTCGTAGCCGGCCTCGAACAAGATGCGTTCGAGCTGCAATACGTCGGGACCGTCGGATCCGACGTCGAGAGTCCGGTAGAAGCTGAACTCGCCGTTGACAGCGACCGCCGGACGGCCGTCGAGGGAGAGAATCACATCACCGGCAGCGATTTCCTCACCGTCGGCGATGCCGACCTGGCTGACCCGCCCGTCGAAGGGCGAGTTGATCGTCGAGAGTTCGTCCCGGCGCAGTTCGCCGTTAAGTGTCAGTTCGTCGCGCAGCGTCTGGCGGCCGACGGTGTCGGTGAGGATCTCGATCGGGTTGTCGTTGGATTCCTCCTCGCCGGTGACCTGCCACACGATGACGAGGCCGGCGACAAGGGCGAGCGCGACAAACGCCCCCATGATCTGGCTACGGGTCATCAGTTGCTCCCAGCGCCGACGCCGGCTTCACTGGAGCACTCGCCGACGTCGTCGGAGGACGTGAGGCTCTCCCCGGGGGGAGCGACCCATGCCGTGGTCGAACCGAACCCGCCGAAGAGCAGGCCCTGTTCGTTCGGGACGGGATCAGGGATACCCCAACCCCGGCCGACCATGCAGTCGCGGAAGGCGATGAACTGGCGGTTCTGGTCCTCGATCTCCTCGGGGGTGAGATCGGCCTGGGCGGCATCGGCCTCGGCAATGCGCTCTTGGATCTGGCTGCGAGCAGCGCATGCGACCAGGGCATCGATGTAGGGCTGCTGGTTGACCGGCGCTTCAGGGTCGGTGTCTTCCTGGAACGGGATGCCGATGAATTCGTAGCCCTCGGCATCAAGGCAGCTCTGGAAGACGCCGACCGCCTCGAACAGCGCTTCGCCGGGATCGAGTTCCTCCTGCGGGAGGGTCGTCGTGGTCTCGGCCGGCACGTCGTCGCTCGAAGCAGCCACATCATCGGCCTCACCCGCCCCGCCGGTGGCAGCAACCGCTTCGGTGGTGGTGGTGGTCGTGGCGACATCGTCGGCGTCTACGGCGATCGCGCCTGCGGAACGCAGGGTGACATCGCCGCTCGTGTCGTCGCCACCTCCGCCGCCGCATGCCGTAGCCACGACGGCGAACCCTGCAATCAGCGCGCTCATCCGGCGCGCAGCCTGTCCCGACATCCCGTCCTCCTCGAACGAACGCAGCGTAGTCACGACCCGTCAGCGAGGGGTAAGCAAAGACCAACTCAACGCCGAGGGAACAATGCCGCGATCGACGAACCGATTGCGGCAGCGGGCCAGACCGCCGCCCCGGCCGCCGTCTTTGCCAACCGGTGGATCTGTGGGACGAAACCGAGGGCCTCCAGCGGGTGGAGTTCGTTCGCCGGTATCGAGCGACCGTCGATCTCGAGACGGGGGAGGGGGTCGAGGGTCATCAGGATCACGCCGCCGTCGTCGGCCGCCTCGATCTCGATCGTCGCCGAACCGGCGACCCAGGCGACATCGAGCCCGCACCTGCGTCCGGATTCGAGCTCGATCGCCGCATGCACGCCGTGCTCGGTGTCGACGACCTCGACATGGACGGCGGTCTCTGCAGCCGCCGACAACAGCACCGGAGCGAGACGGAGACCCGGATCGTGCAGCGGGCCACCGAACGCCGACGTCCCGTGAGCCCCCCAGTCCGGTTTCGGCTGCCGCACGCGCATCTGAAGGTGGTGAGGTTCACGCATCTTGGCGATTTCACGCAGGCCCTGGCGCACGACGGGGGCGTGGAGGAGATTGGCGCCCAAGGCGACCGGCACCCGAAGCTCCGGAAGTTCGTCGAAAGGAGGTTCGACGAGCACGGCCTTCACGTCAGCGCCATCGGCGATCCGATTATCGATCGCCGTCAACACGCCACCGACCTCCGGTGGGGGAACGGCCACGATCAGTGCGTCGGAGCGGGTGCAGAGGTCGTCAAGAGACAGATCCGGGCAGTCGGCGACAGCAGCGAGCTCACCTGCAGTGCCGGGCCGCCCTCCGACCCCGACCAGGTCGGCGCCGCGAGTGTGGATGATCGCGTCGGCGTGAAGGGTTGCGCCCTTGCCGCCGCCGATGATGCCGATGCGTGTCACGAGCGCATCGTGCCACGTTGCGTCATGTGTCGTCGTGGTGGCTGCAGCGGGCGACGCATCCGCCGCGGGTACCGTTGGCACCGATGCGAAGGCTCGTGGTGGGGTTGTTACGGCTGGCCGCCATCATCGGTGGTGGCGGGTTGGCGGTGGCGTTCACCCTCGCGGCGATCGCACCGAGACTCGGCGACATCTTTGCGGCGAACGAGTCAGCCAGCGTCGAGATTGACCTCAACGAACTCGCGCTCCGCTCGATCGTGTACGACATGCACGGCGATGAGTTCGACGTTCTGTACGACGTCGAGAACCGCGAACTCGTCAATCTCGACGAGATCAGCCACGCCATGATCATGTCGCTGCTCGTTGTGGAGGACGAGGGCTTCTACGACCACAACGGTGTTGATGCGAAGGCGATCGGTCGGGCGTTTATCGAGAACGTCAATGCCGGTGGTATCGAGCAGGGTGGTTCGACCATCACACAGCAGCTGATCAAGAACGGCGTCCTGTCGAGCGAGCAGCAACTCGACCGCAAGATCCCCGAGGCTGCCCTTGCGCTCCGGCTGGAGAACCAGCTGACCAAGGACGAGATCCTTGAGGCCTACCTCAACACGGTGTACTTCGGTTCGGGCGCGTACGGCGTGCGGGCGGCTGCCGAGATCTACTTCGGTGTATCGCCCGATCGGCTCACCTGGCCCCAAGGAGCGCTGCTCGCCGGGCTGATCGCCAACCCCGACCGCTACGACCCGACCAGGTTCCCCGACATCGCCGCCGAGCGGCGCACCGTCGCCCTCCTCCGCCTCCTCGAGACCGGCAACATCACCGAAGAGCAGTACGACCGCTACGTCGATGCACCGCTGCCGACCGAGCGGCGCGTGCCGGCCGAATGGGAGCCCACCAGCTATTTCATCGAAGAGGTCCGGCGACAACTGCTCGCGGATCCTCGCCTTGGCGCCACCTTTGACGCACGCGCCGATCTTCTGTTCGGCGGTGGTCTGCGGGTGTTTACGACCTACGACCCGGCGGCGCAGACGGCGGCCGAGGCAGCCGTCGAGGCCCATCTCCCCGATGACGAGCGGGGATTTTCTGCGGCGGTCGCGGCGGTCGAACCCGGTACGGGTCGCGTCCGAGCGATCGTTGGTGGTCCGGGTTTCGACGTCTTCGAGTTCAACATCGCCACCCAGAAGGGGCGTCCGACCGGATCGTCGTTCAAGCCGTTCGTGCTCGCTGCGGCCTTCGAGAAGGGCTTCGTGCCCGCCGATCAGATCAACGGCATCGGTACCTGCGAGTTCGACAACCCGGGCGGTTTCCCAAACCCGTACAGGGCCAACAACTTCAGCGGGCCCGGAAGCGGTTCGGTTGCGACGCTTCGTTCGCAGACCCTCGCATCGTCGAACTGTGCGTATCTTCGACTCGGCCTTACCGTCGGACTGTCGAACGTCGCCGAGACCACCAAGGCGCTCGGTGTCACCACCGACCTCTCGGGCCTGCCGATCTCGATGCCGCTCGGCCCGAAGGACATCACCCCACTGGAGATGGCAACGGCGTACGCCACCTTCGCTAACGACGGACTCCAGGTCGATCCCATCTTCATCGAGCGAGTTGAGGACAGCGAAGGCACGGTCATCTTCGAGAACACGCCCGCTCCTGAACGCGCGATCTCGGTCCAGAGCGCCCGCCTCGTGAACCAGGTGCTCGAGGCCAACGTGCGGGGTGGTACCGGCACCCGTGCCCGCCTCGAGAACCAGGTTGCCGCCGGCAAGACCGGCACCGCACAGGATTTCAGCGATGCCTGGTTCGTGGGCTACACCCCGCATCTCGCCACGGCGGTGTGGATGGGAAACCCCGACGAGCAGATCCCGATGACCGGTGTCGACCGCGGCGCCATGGGGCGAGGCAACGTCTCCGGGGGCTCGCTTCCGGCGATGATCTGGGGGGCGTTCAACGCGGCGTATCACGCAAGTCTGGAGCCGCTGACATTCGAAGCGCCAGAGTGGACCCGCCCCGGAACTCGGATCCGCACGGATCAAGAAGAGGACGATTATCGCGAGCTCATCGAGAGCTTCTGTGGTGTCGACAACGAGGAAGCGGAGATCGACACCGACGAGGACGGTGTGGTCGACTACTGCGATCCGGAGAAAACCGAGTTCGAGTTCGACGAGGGAATCGGCGACTGCCCCGTGCTCTTTGAGCCCGTCGACGCCGACGAGGACGGCAAGATCGACGGCTGCACCCCCCCGACCACCACCACCTCGACAACGACCTTGCCACCGACAACGACCTTGCCATCGACGACGACAACCGGAGATCCAGCGACTACAACATCGAGCACGACGACCTCGCCACCTGCCACGACGACAGAACCTCCAACTTCATGACCGCTGACGCCCTCCTTGATCTGCAAGCCCTCGATGTCGAGACGAGGCAGTTGAACCATCGCCGTGAGGCGCTCGAACAGCGCACGAAGCTCGACGAGGCCCTCGCCGAGCAGGCCCGCCGCCAGGTGGAGATCGACACAATTGCCGCAGCACGGCTGGAGGTCTCGTCCCGGCAGAAGAAGGCAGAGGCCGACGCCCAACTCGTCAGTGATAAGGCCGACGCCGACGAGTCGAAGCTGTACGGCGGGGAGGTCACCGGGCTCAAGGATCTCGAGGCGCTGCAGCACGAGATCGCCATGTTGCGAGAGCGGCAGAGCAGCTTCGAAGACCTTGCGCTCGAGGCGATGATGGAAGCCGAGGAACTCCAGGGACAGGTGGCGTCGCTGGAGGAAGCACGCGCCTCGGTCGACGATGTGATCGCCCGCCTGCGTGAGGAAATCGCTGCGGCCGAGGCCGAGATCGATGCCCAACTCGCCGCCGTGGCTGAGAAGCGGGCCGAGGTGGCAGCTGCCGTCGCCCCCGATCTCGCCGCCGAGTATGAGCGCCGTGAGCCCGCTTTCGGCGCGTCGACCGTCGTCCGGTTCGACGGCTCGAACTGCACCGGTTGTCCGTCGTCGATGCCGGCGATGGAGGTCGACCGGATCAAGCATCTCGATGGCGACGCCCCGGCTGATTGCCAGGAGTGCGGCCGTATCGTGCTGCGCTAGATGTTCTTCTGGTTCGTCGCAGCCGCCGTGCTGCTCGTGCTCTTCGTCTTCGACTCGCCGGCTGTCGACTACCGGTGGGTGGCGTTCGGTGGTGTCCTTCCGCTTGCGGAGGCGCTCACGGGGCGCCCGTGGATCCTGCACACACTGCTCGGTTCGGTGCTGCTGTTGGCCCTCGTGATGGTGTTCACGGTCGGACGACGACTGACTCGCCGGGCGTGGCTCGGGGTGCCGATCGGGACGTTCGCGTTCCTGGTCGCCTCGGGGTCGTGGGTCAACAGCGATCTGTTCTGGTGGCCGGTCGGTGGCGTCGATGCGATCGGCGTGGGGCCGCTACCGGAGTACGACCGGCCGTTCGGGGTGCTCATCGTCATCGAACTTGTCGCCATCGCTGCGCTCGTCGTCATCGGTCGTCGGCTCGGGCTTGACGAGGCGGAGCATCGCCGGAACCTTCTTGAAACGGGGCGGGTCCCCAAGGAGCGGCTGCGCTGATGTTGATCGTCGTCCGCCACGGCCGAACCCCGGCCAACGCCGCCGGGCAACTGCTTGGCCGCCGCGACCCCGAACTCGACGAACTCGGCCGGGCGCAGGCTGCCGCAGTCGGCATCGCGATCCCGACTGCTGCTCGCGTGATCAGCAGTCCACTGACGCGCTGTCGCCAGACCGCTGAGGCGATCGGCACGTCGGTCGAGATCGACGAACGGCTGATCGAGGCCGACTACGGCGACTTCGAAGGTCTCGCCATCGGCGACGTTCCTGCAGCCACGTGGGCAGCGTGGCGTGCAGACACGGCATGGTCACCACCGGGTGGAGAAAGCCACGATGATCTGGCTGCTCGTGTGTGGCCGTTGCTCGACGAGGTGCGGGACGAGGCCGCCGAGCGCGACATCGTATTGGTGTCGCACGTCTCGCCGATCAAGGCGTGCCTGGCGTGGGGACTCGGCGTGTCGATCGACATTGCCTGGCGCGCGTTCGTCCAGCAGGCGTCGATCCTGCGGATTGCCACCAACGGCCCGGCGCCTTCGCTGCAGTCGTTCAACGAGACATATCACCTCGCTCACCTCGACTGACATCGAGCCGAAACGTCGGCGGTGACGCGGCACGGCGGGCGCAGACCCGCATCCGCATGGGTACGGCCGGGGAGCGGTAGGAAGAGGGGGTTGCCGGACCGGGAGACGACCCATGATCGATGACTCGGGAGAACCCGCACGGCGGCGGACGAGGTCGAGAGCTTCTTGCGGAACCGTCCCGTGACCGAAGGTTGGCGAGTGCCCGAGAACGAGATCGACTTCCGCTTCGTCGCGTCCGGAGGGCCGGGCGGCCAACACGCCAACCGATCGAACACCAAGGTCGATGCCGTCTTCCGTTTGGACGACTCGTCGACAATGCCGCCGGCACTTCGCGAGCGGGTGCGAGCGAAGCTCGGCGACGTTGTCCGCGTCACCGTCGACGACGAGCGCTCCCAGGTTCGCAACCGTGAAATCGCACTCGAACGACTCCGCGGGCGCATCCACAACGCCGGGGTTGTCGAGAAGCCACGTCGGGCCACCAAGCCGACCCGAGGCAGTCAGCGCCGACGGGTCGAGGCGAAGCGTCGGCGCGGCGACGTGAAGAAGGGGCGACGTCGCCCCGGCCACGAGGACTGATCGACCCCGTACGCTACCGCTGTGGCTGAACGTGTTCCAGACCTGCTGCTCGGTGCCTGGCGACGTGCGTCGATCGTGAACGACGATGGCAGCAGCGACACCGACTCGATCGTGCTGTGGCTCCAGCTCGAGTCATCGATGGTCGACGTTCGCATCCCGGTCGACGCGGAGGATCCGTCGACCTGCGAGGCCAGCACTGGCCAGACCAGATGCACACCGATCGAAACGGATGACGAAGGCATCCGTCGGGCAACCGCCGAGTGGCATACCCGCGGGCCGGACGACATCGCCATCCATCCGGTCTCGGCCTTTCCCGAACCGGGTCTCCTCGAGTGGAACGAGGACGGGTCGGTGATGATCGAGCGAGCGCCAAGTGGCGCGTACGTCGAGGAGTGGCATCGCGTCTCAGGGCCGGCAGACCGCCTTGTCGAATATCGGACCGATTCCCGACATCGGACCTACATCACCGGCGATCTGGCCGTGGTGGTGACCGACGATCGGGGCGATGACCAGTCGCCGTTCGAGGTCGAGTTCGCGATCTGCGAGCCGGCCGACGATCGATCACGATGGCGAATCGTGGCGTCGACACTGCCGGGTCGAGTCGGGGAGGGCCTCGATGTCGGTCTTTGATGAGCTCCGAGCGCACGCCTCGCTTCCTTTCGAACAGGCACGCATGCTGCCCATCGAGGCGTATTCCTCGGCGGAGGTGCTCGATGCCGAACTGGCGACGGTGTTCGCCCGAGATTGGCAGTGCGTCGCCCGGACAGCCGACTTAGGAGATGTCGGCGACTACGTCTGTGCTGATCTGCCGGTCCCCGGTGGCGGGATGCGCTCGATCGTGGTCATTCGCGGCGAGGACTCGATCCGGGCCTTCGACAATGTCTGCATTCACCGCGGCGCCCAACTGCTCACCGGGTCTGGCAACGAGTCCCGTATCACCTGCCCGTACCACGCCTGGGTGTATCGCCACGACGGTTCGCTCGTCGGTGGTCCGTATATGGCGGAGAGCACCGAGGCCGACGGTGAACCCTTCAGCCCCGATCGTCATCGTCTGCCTGAGGTGCGACTCGAGGTGTGGAACGGCTTCGTGTTCGTGAACCTCGACTCCGTCGCCGAGCCGCTCGGGCCCCGTCTCACCGGCCTTGACGAGATTGTCGGCCGGTTCGACATGGGGAGCTATGTGACCGTGCGCGCTGAGGTCGACGTGTGGCCGACCAACTGGAAGCTCCTCGTCGAGAACTTCATGGACGCCTACCACGTGTTCAAGGTGCACAAGGAGAGCTTCGGCGCTGACGGCGATAGCACGGGCGCCACCGAGATGTATCCGGGCACACTCGACTGGGCCCACCATCGCGTCGTTGAGGCCGATGGTCCTGACCTCACCGCCGACGGCGATGACCGTCTCGACGGCGAGTGGCGTCGGACGATCGTGCTCGCCGCCGTCTTTCCCGGTTTCGTGATCCAGCTTCAGCCGGATTGGCTGTGGTTCCTTCGGATCGCGCCAGTAGGCACCGATCGGGTTCGGATCGCCTGGCAGGTTGCCGTGGCCCCAGCGACGCTCGAGGCGGCCGATGACCCCGACGATCTTGTCGCCGGGATCAATGCACTCGTCGACCAGGTCAACAGCGAGGACCACCCAATCGTCGCCGGGATTCGTCGAAGCGTCGACCGCCCGCAGTTCGACCGGGCACCACTGTCGTATCTCGAGCGGAACGTCCACGACTTCGACCGCTACCTTGCCACCCGCCTCAGCAGGTGATCGTCAGGCCGTCCCGCTCGACCCTTTCTCGAGTCGTGGCCGGCGGTGGCGGTCGATCAACCCGAGTTCGGTGAGCGCATCGGCCCCTCGGCGAACGGTCTCGTGCCCCATCCGTGCGAACGACGCGATCTGGCGGCTACTCATCGGGAGTTCACGGTCGAGCATCGCAAGAGCCATCGCGACGGCGCCGGTGCGGCGCGGGACCGCGTGATCGACGTATTCGAGTTGGTGAACGTGTTCGATCCAGCGCAGCTGCTCCTCGGAGAGGGGAGGCTGATGAGTCACGTTCATGATGTCCATGGTGACAGACCATGGCGGGCTCTGCTGAAGAACACCGCAGCCGTTGGGCGAAGGCCCGAGGGGCCGAAGCGTCCGAGTTCGTCGGCGGGGTGCCGCAATGCCCGTAAGGTGATGAGTGCACCGAGAAGTATCGTGCGCTCCGCCGGCTGCCTCCGATGATGTCAGTCCTGGACTTCGAAGGGAACGGCTTCGCAGCCCACGTCGGCGGCGAAGGGCGGCGTCTCGTCCTCGGTCTCTCCTGAATAGGAAGAGCCTGCTGTTCCGATCGGCTCCCAGACGATGCCGTTTAGCGCGTTGCTGTACGTCTGGTACGCCCAGACGGTCTCGTCGGTGAGCGCGCCCTGTCGGAAGATCACGTAGGCGTTCGAACACTCGAAGCCAGAGATTGAGCTCACCGACGCCCCCACGGGCCACGAGTAAATCTGGCCCTCGAGATTGCGGGTGAGTTCGACCTCACAGTCGACCATGACGGCGAAGGCCATGATCTCGCTATAGGCGCCTCCGTCGATCTTCACGACCAACTCCGGGGCCGAGTCCGCATTGGTGTCGACAACCGTGATCGGAAGCGCCCCGATCGCACTCGAGGCGGGGAGCGGTAGTTCGGAACTGAGTGATCCGTCGGCCGCAGCAACGCGAAGCAGCCACGCGTCGTTGGCAGGGTCGTAATAGGTTGAGACGAGTTCGTCGCCGTCAGCGCCGTCGAAGTCGAAGACGAAGGTCTCGGCAACAATGCTTCCCTCAGGCAGAGCGGCAAAGTTTGAGACACATCCCGCAAGCTCAGCCTGGCTCTGCGCAGGTGGCTCGGTTGTCGTGGGCGGCGTCGATGTCGTGGTGGTGTCTGCCGCTGCGGGCGCAGTCGTCGATGTCGTCGGAGCATCCGGCTCTGCGGGGCTTTCGGTGGTGGTCGGACTCGCCGAGGTCGTGGACACGTCCTGCTCGCCCTGTGTCGCGAGGTCTGCTGTGTCGTCGGAGCCGTCTCGCCCGAGCAGGAGTCCGACGAGGAGTCCGACGACCAGCAGCAATCCGCCGATCGTGATGGTCGTCCAGCGGTTTTCGTTCGCGCCTTGTTGCTGAGCCATGAAGCGACAGTAGCCGAGGTAAACCTCGGCGCCCGTCGGATGCGCCGTTCAGGCACCGTCGTGCGGGTCTCGTCTGGCCGGTTCGATCTGAGGCGCCGCGACCACAGCTGCAATACTCGCCGAATGACCACGGATTCATTCGCGCCCGATGACTCGTTCACCATCGTTGGGCCAGAGGGGCAGCGGGGCCATCGGGAGCTGGTGGAGCACACCGAGCGGTTCACGCCGAAGCTCTGGTCGGTCACCGATGGCGTCTGGTGTTTTGTCGGCAACGGCCTCTCCAACCAGACGTTCGTCGAAGGACCCGAAGGCGTCATCGTCATCGACACGGGTGAGTCCAACGAAGAGATGACCTCAGCGCTCCGTGCACTGCGCGAGGTCACCACAGCGCCGATCGCCGCCGTGATCTACACCCACTTCCACTATGTCGCCGGCACCCAGGCCGTGCTCGACGAGATCGGTGGCGACATCGACATTTGGGGACATCACGGGATCGTCGGCAATCGCCGTCGGGTCACCTCCGAGGTCAGCGCAGCGGCGAGCCGAGGCCTCGTCCAGCAGTTCGGCATGCTGCTCGACCACGACGGGCCCGACGGTTTGATCAATGTGGGGCTCGGGCGGGAGTTCCGACGCGCCGAGCACGCACCGTTCACGCCTGGGTTCGTGGCCCCGACTCGGACGATCACCGACGCAATGTCGGTTCAGATCGCCGGACTTGCGTGCGAGTTCACTCCTGCACCGTCGGACGCCGACGACTCGATCACCATCTGGTTCCCGGAGAACGGAACCTGCGTGCACAACATTGTCTGGCCTGCCCTCTTCAACGTCTTCGCCATCCGGGGCGAGGAATACCGCGATCCGCGCATCCTGCTCAGCGGCTTGGATCACATCGCCGGACTCAATGCGGAGCACCTCGTCGGCGCGCACGGACCGCCACTGAGCGGTGCCGAGCAGATCTCCGTCGAGGTCGAGACGTATCGAGATTCGATGCAGTTTCTGTGGGATCAGACCGTTCGGGGGATCAACCGAGGACTGACGGCCGACGAACTCACGAGCTTCGTGCGACTTCCCGACGACTACGGCCGCAGCTATCTCACGCGCCAGTTCTACGGGCTCGCCGAACACCATGTGCGTCAGATCTACGCAGGGCTTCGGGGATGGTTCGACGGCGACGACGCCAAGCTGCTGCCGCTCGACAAGGCCGAACGCTGCCGGCGCCTGATCGAGGGCTTCGGCGGAGCGGAGGTCGTCCGCCAACGGATCGCCGATGCCATCGATCAAAACGATTTGCGCTGGGCGGTCGAACTTGGTTCATGGTTGATCCATGTCGAGCCCGACGACACCGGTCGACTCGACGGCGGAACGGCCGAAGACCGGGAGCTGCTCGCACGCGCCTGGCGAGCGATCTCGCAGCGCACGACCTCGGCAAATCTCCGGAACTGGGCCTTGACCCGCGCGCTGGAACTCGAGGGGCGCGTGGACATGCGCCGATTCCGGACCCACCGCTTCTCTCACCGCGACGTCATGAGCAGTCCACCTGATGTCTTCGTGTCGACCCTTCGGGTGCTGCTGATCCCGGAACGGGCTGCCGGGATCGACGAGCACCTTCGCTTTGTCTTCGATGACGGGACCCACACCGGCCTTCATCTGCGCCGCAGCGTCGCCGTCCCGACCGACGGTGCCGATGCCGATCTCGAGATGCGGCTTGATCTCGAAACGTGGGCGGCGCTGCTGACGAATCGAGTGTCGCTCGCCGACGCGATCGACCACGGGAGCGTGCACCTCACGGGCAACGCAGATCGGATTCGCCAGGTCATGCACTGTTTCGATCTCGCCAGCATGGAGTCCGCATGAGCGGTGATCGCCTGCCGAACCCGACGCCGCCGTTCGCTGGCACCGTCGGCCGCCTCCTCGACGAGTCCGAGGCCGTACCCCTTCAGGGACTGCGGTCTCCGGCCGGCGCCCCCAATGTCGTCTTGATCCTCCTCGATGACGTCGGCTTCGGCACCTGCAGCACGTTCGGCGGTCCGGTGCCCACCCCAACGGTCGATCGGGTGGCCCGTGCCGGGCTTCGCTACAACCAGTTCCACACGACGGCGTTGTGTTCCCCCACTCGGGCCGCCCTTCTCACCGGTCGAAATCATCATGCGGTGCACATGGGCGGCATCACCGAGATCGCGAACAGCTTTCCCGGGTACGACAGTGCAATCCCGAGGGAGGCGGCCACCGTTGCTGAGATCCTGCGGGGGCACGGCTACAGCACGGGCGCGTTCGGCAAATGGCACCTCACGCCCT
>Ga0255772_10000518_pt1 | contig 37868 bp, 25 predicted proteins | sample 071ome_34_FD_179970 | JGI IMG/M metagenome (GOLD analysis project Ga0255772, IMG submission 179970) | Coastal salt marsh microbial communities from the Groves Creek Marsh, Skidaway Island, Georgia - 071411BT metaG (version 2) | ecosystem: Environmental > Aquatic > Marine > Intertidal zone >...
TTATTCCACTGAGCCATTATTCACCCCAAGTCAATCTTTCTGGTTGATACCTCTTTATTCCCGTAATTCTTAAAGTATTGTTATTACTAACATTTGCTGGATAGATGTTATGAACAACTGCTCCAGGGTACTCACCTTGAATTTCTTCTCCAAGAGATTCTCTCGTTGGAGTATTATCACTAGTGAGATCCATACGATACAAATTTCCCCTCCACATTACATCAGCAGTATAACTTTCGCCAACTTTTTGTGGTTGTTGTGGTTGAGACCCACCAATATAGAGATTTCCGTTGAAATCTCCTGATACGTTAATACTTTCCATTAGCATCTCCAGCGTTTGCGTGCTTTACAAATTGCTTTATCTGGGGTCTTAGAGCAATCGATGTTGTGCATCTTTCTCTGACCATTGGAGCGAGCACAGAAAGACTTGCGTCTCTTTGCTCTCTTACCACCAGGATTCTTTTCAGTTACAGCAGTCTTGAGTTTGGAACCTGGGTTTTCACGACGATAAGCATTAACTGCTTTTTGACTCATACCATCAGTCTTATCTTTTTTGTTGACTTTTTGCCAATCTTCAGGAATGTATTCGTCTTGAATGTCTGGTTGTCCAAGGAGACGATCTAAGATTTTCTTACCACGTCTTTTACCCTCATTTGGGTCATATGGTGTACTTCCCATATCACGCATTGCATCCTGTTGTGCTCTTTTCTTTGGTGATTTATTAATGTCAATAGGTTCTTTAGTTTCGGAAAGTTCATCTCTCCAGTTGGAATATCCTTCCTTTCTAGTCTTTTTCTTCTTTTTAGACTTCTTTACTTCACCTTCTTCCCAACCAATACCATCACGATCGTCATCCCACCAACGCTTTACCTTTTTCTCTTCTTCTTTCACACAATTGGGAACAACTTTTTTACCCTTCTTCTTCATACCCTTTTGAACATATCCATCCCAACATTTTTCACCAAGCATTTCACTGCCAATTCCTTTTGTTGGTTGGAGTGGTTGTGGGGTAACAATATCTACAGATTCGACTTCCATTGGAGCAAAATCATCTCTCCAGTTGGAGAACTCATACCCCTCAGACGTATTGCCCCAGTTAGCAGCACCAACTTTACGACACTTGACTAATGCACCAGAAGCGTAAGCACTTGGCCAAATCTTATAGCGTGACTTGACCTTTTTATAGCAGGCATCTTTTTTTTCATTTTCTACAAGTTCACCTTTTGGGTCATATGAATTACCCATATACTGTCTTTTCAAATCTGGGGAAAGATTCTCAAGACCACCCGTTCTCGATCTTGCCGCATAAGCACCAAGACCACCCTTTACCGAATAATCACTCGGTTTTGCCTTTCTATGCTTATCAAGTTCTTTATCTACTGCAGGTTTTCCAAACTTTTTCATAAGATAAGGAAGAGCTGCAGCGCCAGCAGCAAGAGCGACTTTACCCCAAAGTTCGTTCAGTTGCTCTCCACCAATTTCATATGATTCTGTTGAAACGTTCTTTGCTTTTCCTCTACGATTTGGATTCTTATCCTTACGATTCTTACGACGGAATGCTTTTTCCTCTTCCTTGTCTGAGAGGTCTGCCTTCATTTTTGAAGAACCACACTTTGGTTTGGTTTTTTGTCCTGGTTGTTTGGCACAGGGTTTTCCTGCGTATTTACCACCAAGTTGAACCCAACCAGGGGTGCCATCAGAAGCGCGACTCTTAGTAAACCAGTCACGCAAAGAACTATCACCACTTTTGTTTGCTTCTTCAAGAGGGTTCTCCATATAACCAGCAGCTGCATCCATATTGTGCTCAGTATCAGTAATCTTCGCCTGAAGCCAAGCAGGAATATTTTTTTCTTTTTTACCGAGTGCTTTGCGAAGTGTTTTAATGTTTCTCTCAGTTTTTGCCAACTGAGATTGTGCCATCGAAACTTCGTGGTCACCCCTTTCTTTTGCTTCGTTCACTTTCTTTCTTCCTTGACAGTGTGCTCTTTGTGAGAAACCTTTTGGATTATCGCAATCGATGGACTTCTTGTATTTTGCACTCCAACCCTCTGATACTCCTCCACCATTAGAGCTCCCAGAAGAGTCCCCATTCCCACTTCCATTGCCATTTGTACCATTGCCATTCTTTTTGGTTTCCTCTTCTTCCTTATGCTCACTATCCTTCATAATACGTCCTGTAGATGCCATAAGATGCCATCCCCTAGGAATCTTTTTACACTTCTCAGAAGTGAAACAATAGTAATATCCTTTCTTACAGGACTTCTTTGCCATTATTATTTCTTGGTATCATTATTATTTAGAAAACCTTGCTTGAGTAGTTTTGAGAGTTCTGATGTAGAACCAACAAACAAAGCATTATTTGTAACATTATTGGTTGTTTGTTTGACAGTATCTTCTTCTAAATCTTTGAGTTTTTTCTGAAGATCTGCTAACTTATCTGTAGTATCAGCAACACTCTTAATCAGTTGTCCAGCAACCTCATATGCTCTTGGACTTGCGCTTTCACCGGCAAGTTCCATAATCCCATTAATCGCTTCCTGACCCTTCTCTATAAGTGAATATAGATTGGCACGGGTGTATTCATAATCTTTTCTAATATCATTTCTATCGGCAGGGATTGGTGGTTTTTGAATCTCCACTCTTTCTGCTTCAACAATGCTACTCTCAATATTGAGTGCCTTGTCAATGGAATCATAATTATCAGTCATAGTTATTAGTTAATATCGGTTTGGCGTGTTGGGCTATATTCCTTTCCGTCAGAGAAGAAAGTCCACTCCTCATCAAATCCAAAACTATCTCCTGGATTTGCTGAGTATGGATCGGGTTGAACTGTATACCTCATTTCACGTTTGGCAGTAGCTACATCAGTGCTAGTATACATATCAACCTGAACCTTACGAATAAGTCCATCGCTGCTGTCGGAAATAGGACCAAACAAATATGTTTTTGCCATAAACTGAAGAGTGTGAATCAATGCTCTTCTTGTATCAAAATTTCCTTCATAATCATCTTGGAAACTTACTGATTCCAGAATAATTGGAACATCTCTTTTCTCACCAATAGAATCTACTAAGTCAACTGTAAGATTAAAGTGTGGTTGAAAATATGGAAGAATCTGCTCAATTATCTGTAAAGAGTCATCGTTTAACTTTGAAAGAATATTCAACTCAAATCCGATATTATATGGAACCGGCATAAACACCTTCTTTGCCTTGCTCCCATCGTCGCAAGTCTTAAATGTTTGAATAAGACTTGATTTTCTTGTTGGATCATACTGAATCGATGTCATTTCAAATGACATTCTTGGCATCGTAATTTGAACTGGTTTGTTCAGTTCTGGTTGCTGAGTAACTCTTGCTAAGAATTTTTGACTTGGACCATAAGCAAGTGGAACTTTTATATCACTAATATCATTACCACTCTGGTTCTGATGTCTGATATGAATATCATTAAATAGCGTACCAAACGCTATAATTGTTTTTCGTATTATCTCGTGATAATAATAAGTTCCTAGCATTAATACGTACCAAATGGGTTAGTCTCGGTGAAATCTACAATGTCATCACCAAGAGTTTCAAATTCATCATTTTCAGTGTATTTATCATAGGTATCATCTTGTGTATAAGTTTGGAGAGTGTATACTGCTCCAGAGTCTTTTCCAATGATATTTTCTCCAGCAAAGAATCCCAGTTGTGTAGAACCAATACTTACATTAGAAATTTTAAGAATCTTAGTATCTTCATCCCACTCCTTAACTCTTGCTTCTGTTTTAGACCTAGATCCGTAAATAACCTCATTGAAATAATAGACTCCAGTCCCAGAAATACTCTCTGGGTCGGAAATTGTTACCGTTGTTGTGGCAGTATAACCAAATCCTGGATTTGATACGTAAATTGATTTAACAACGTTAGTGCCTCCTTGAACTCCTATGGAAGCTATTCCAACGGCAGTTTGTCCAACACCAGACAATGCTATTTCTCCTGGAGCTGCAACAGTAACAACTGGAGAAGTCCCAAATCCAGAACCTCCATCAAGTACGGTAAATCTTACAACACCATTATAAGTTGTTTCGATTGAACAAGTCGCTGCAGCACCAATTCCACCACCACCACTTATTGTAATCGTTGGTGGGGCAGTATATCCAGCACCAGCATTGGTAAGTAATATTTTCTCAACGGAGGTAACATCTCCCTTTTTGTGTATAAATGCTACCGCCTGAGCATTGTCACCTGGTTGACCAGTTGGAGAAGTGCTAATTGCTACTACAGGAGCAGAAGTATATAAAGCACCGTCGTTATTTAAGAATATTTCCTTTATATATCCACTAGGAACAGAACCAGATAATGATGCAGAAGCTGTTGCTGTTGCACCAACTCCAATCAATCTTAGCGTAGTAATATATCCTTCTTCCTGAGCCTGAATATCAATTTCTTCGATTGAAGTATCAATAATTTCATCTTCGTATTCAAAGAGTTCACATTTCAACTCAAAAACATAATTTTTACCTAACTGGAAGAAAGGATTTTCATGCTCTACAAATTTCACTTCAAAAAGTCTCTGCCCTAATGGGAAGTAGATAAGGTCTCCTTCTCTTGGTCTGGTAGAAAGTATAATCTCTCCCTCACCACTTTCGTCATCTAGTCCAGACATAAATGGTGATATGAAGTCCTCAAATCTTTCTTTTGATATCGTAAGAATGAGTTCATCCCTTATACTCATTCCAAACTTAGTTAATATATCTCCTGCGCCGCCATATCCATCATAATTATTCAAATATGCTTCAATAGCAAAATTATCATCAAATCTTGATGATTGAACCTCTTCTAAAATAGTCTTTTTATTAACATACTTTCTAGGAATGTATATAACTTCTATTCCATGAAATCTCAAATGCTCATTAACAATATCCTGAACAAGTCTTTGCTCAGAAGCGGTTCCTTGTAAGAAAAAGGGATTAAGTGCCATTATCCAATAAAGTCGAGAGGTGGAAGTTCATATTCCATTGCCATTCTTGATCTAATATCTGCTAGTTCCTGTTCCGCCGCTTGATAGATTTCTCCACCATTTAACTCAATACCTCCAGGAAGTTTAACACCTTTAAACTTACTGAGATTCTGACCCCATTGTCTCTTAATTAAAGCGGTCAAGTATTTTTTGAGGAAACTATCATTATAAATTTGTGAGAATGATGCTGGATCTAATGCCCTATAGCACTCAAGAACTAAGAAATCGCCAGCATCTTGAGACCCCCAATCAATATCAAGATACAATCTATCTTGTCTCTTATTGAATCTTACTTGCTTATCTGTGGTTAGGAGGAAATCAATATCTTCAAGATATGATTTTACCATTGAGTATTGTAAAAGTTCTACCGAGTTAAAGTAGTATAAGTCATTCAAAAACAGTTGATATTTAATGCTGAACATTCCACCAGAAATAGAACTGGTGTCAAACTTAAATATCTTTTCAATTCCAATTACAGATTCTGGTACTTGTATGTAATTGGAGTTTTCATAGAAATTAAAAGTTGTTGTTCCATAACCAGTTATTGTAGAAGTTCCTGTAGTGGTGACAATTCCCACTCCATTCGTTCCCGATGCTTTTCCCCTATCAACATCATCTTGAGTAATTTTATACTTAAGATACATTTTTTCAACGCCGTCATAATGACGTTCGTTAAAATATTGAATGGCATCATCAACTAGATCGTCAACTTGGTCGTCATCGACGTTAATTTCTAATACTGGAGCACCAAGTTGTCGAAAGCAATAATTAATTAGTTCTTGTCTAGTTGATGGTTTTGCCATTCCTTACTCCGCCTTCTCTTCTAATTGTTGCTTCAAATCAGCATTCTCTTCTATCAATGCTTCAATATGACTTTTATAGTCCTGAGTCAGAGTTGCTAATTTTGCTTCAAGCAATACATTTTGATTTGTCAAAGTTGCTAATTTGGAATTGTAAAGTTTAACCAAAACATTCACATCCACTTCATTCTGATTTTCCATTAATTAAAAGCTTCCTCCATCTAATGTTGAGGTCCAGGTTGGTTTATTAGTATATATGGTTGTAACCGTGTTGGGTACAGAGGAAAGATTGGAGATAAATCCATTCTGCCCTTCTCTTCTAAGGTTATTAGAAGCATCGAAAGTTCCTTCAACTCCTACAAGGTCAATTGTAGTTCCGCCTGTTACAGCAGACTCAACAATTCCATAAGCATTTGTTGTATCTTGCTTAACAACGTCTCCAACGGACAGAGTAACTGCGTTATTAACAACCAACGTATTCTTTGTAACAGCAGTTAATACCTGCTTTGAAGTAATAGTTGGTGATTGTGGATTATTTGTGGATCTTTGTAATCCAGTATCATCAAAGAATACAACACCATTGGTGCTGAAATCACCAGACTGATAGTAGATACCTTTAACATCTAAGAATCCTTTTGTTCCAGCAACGACACTATTAGTAATCGAAGCATCTGGAACGTAGGTCCATCTTCTACTGTCATCAGCGTGAGTACCGTGAGTTAAAGTTGTTACGGTACTGTCAGCAATAGAACTATCATCTAAACCAAAGAAACCAATTTTATTGTTTGATGTTCCACTACTGGTGTTATAATTAAATCCAATACCACGGTCAGTATTGGTGTCAAATGCGTGAGTAATTGTCAGTTGTGCTGTTGTAGAAATACCAGAAATAGTAGCATCAGTTAAAGTGATAATCTTATTTACTGAATCGTATGCTGTAACAGTATTGGCAGCACCAACATTGAGACCTGCATTCCCACTAATAATATCACCAGTATTGATTCCAACAACAGAATCAAGTCTGATTGTACTTACACCAGATACAACGGTTTCCATAACCGTTCTGACACTAGTTACATCACCAAGAACAATGATTGGGTCGTTTACATCAACTGATGTTGAGTTTACAGATGTTGTTGTTCCATCAATTTGAAGGTTACCTTTTACAACAACCGTACCTTCATTACTCAAACCATCGGGATATGGATCAATGTAAATTGTATCTCCACTTCCCGAAAGACTGGAGATTACATTGTCTTCAATTTTGATTGAATCAAATATTGAAGAACCCTCAACAATTATTGTTCCGCCAACATTCAGATTCTTCTCAATTCCAACACCACCTTCTACAACTAAGGCACCTGTATCTTTATCATTAGATTGGGTGGAATCACCAATTGTGATTTGAACGCCACCATCAAAGAACCAATCAGCACCTTCTACTTCAAATCTATCATGACCTGCTTCATCGTAGCGCATTGCTACGTTCTTATCATTGCCAAAAGTTACATAGGTATCATCAGGTATGATAACACTACCAATACCTGCAGGATCAATGGTAATGTCACCATCGGTATTTGTTGATGAAATAATACTTCCATCAATTCTTATATTATCTACGTTCCACTGGTCTACTTTGAGGGAATTTGCGCCTAATGCAGTATTTCCTGCTGGAGCAAGAACGGCGACAACGCCATTATCTTGATTTCTAGTATTTTGAATTCCATCGATAGCACCTGGAGTGTGCTCCATCATCGATGTGTAATAATAACCACCAACGGGGTTAACGTTAGTGCCATCATCACCTATGAAAATTCTATCCTTATATTGATTAAGACCGCCGTAACTACCGATACCTGTTACGTATCCAAATTCACCCCACTGCAGGCTAGATGGTTTATTAGTGCCTGAGGATCTTTTGATCCTAATAATACTTGCCATTTAGAAATTTCCCCCGTTAATGTCTAAATTCTGTGTTGCCCCTGGAGTTAGGGTGAGTGTGGCATCCCACTTCTGTGTACTACCGTTATATACAAGAACCATACCATTTTGTAAATTGGTTGCATTAACGTCACTCAACTCAGATAAAGACAGACCTTGAGCACCTGCAAGCGAGGAAATAACTTTAACCGCTGGTTGTTGCCCTACTCTGACTTTAATTTCAGCCATTTATATACAAGTTCAGGATCTAAGAAGTATTTATATTCCTTGGAGTCCTAAAGTGTGTACAACTTCCTGCTGTTTAAAGTAGAGTTTTATGTATGATTTGGCAAGATTTCTCAGTTCTTCAACAGATTCAATCTTGTCAACCTCTGATGCTAGTTTGAAATACTCGAAACTTTTGCTCAAATTTTCTAGATTAATTTTGTCTGGATCCATTAGTAAGCTCCCTTAATAGAGATTTGATTTCTTCAATGTCACTTTTAATAGTATCTAGTTCATTTCTTTCCTTCTGTTTTTGCTCCTTCATTCTAATATAGTTAGAATAAGCGGAAGTATCACTATTAACAATAGCACCAGTGTTTTTGTCTCGGAAAAGGTTAGTATGCCCTTTGACTGGAATTAATTCCTTTTCCGAGTTATTATGTGAATCAGTCATATCAGGCAAGAGCAATACATCTGAAGTCTTTCAGTTTTACTGGAGTGGATTCATTCTTGGAAGACATTACAATTTTAATTGCGAATCCAGTAAATTGATCTAAGTTGTTGGCAGTGAACTGATATTCTCTGAATGAGAGAGCATCACTTGGTTGAACGTAAGCATCCGCTCTTCCACTATTCTTATTTACATCAATTACACGATCACCAAATCCATCGCCATCAGTATCAATCAAGTTATCATAACCAGGGAATGGTACATAATTTTGTGGAATTTCAGTAGAATCTGCCTTAAAGAGTCTATAGAAAACTCTAAAGTCAGCATCTTCTTGTCTGTTTGCTGCGACAATAACTTTCAAACTGGTGGCAGGTTGTTGTAATGAAATCGATTGAGTTACGAAAATGGCAGCGTGAGGATCACCCAAGATGGCATTTGATCTGCTGTCAGTCACGTAGTCACCGATTGGATTATTAGTCTTATTTCTACCAAGAATGAAGGTGGCATTTTGAATATCCATTACTGGAGACAGATTTTCATCATCTGTTCTAAAATCAACTCTCATTGTGAGTGATTTATTGAGTGGTAATGATGTTAATCTGGTGGTTTCATTGATTCTAGAAGCAACCATTCTTGGTGTCTTGAAGTGCAATACTCTATTAAGAGGAACTGCTTCATAACCTTGGTCAACGAATGAAACTTCTGTTCCTCCAGCACTTGTTCCAGAAATAGTTCTGATTTGACTGCTTACTGCAGTTCCTTTTCCAGGAGTAATAACATTGAAAATTGGTTGGATAGAACTGAACTGATGGTTCTGAGAAATACCAACTGAATTTCCACCAAATCCTTTCTGTGCAGCAAAACTCAACATTGATCTTCCACTGCTTCTATTTGTTGGAGATGTTCTATCAAATTCTAAGAAGTAGTTATCAATATTAGAATTCTCCATAGCGTAATATGTTGATGGAATATCGTGTGTTTTGTTGATTCTCATCAATGAAACACCATTCACTTCATATGGTTGAATATCAATATCCTTGGAATAAGGAATCGATACCGTTCCATTCAAAGATCTGGATGAAATTGTAAGTGTACCTGCTCCAGCAGATCCAGCAGTAATGCTTGTATATTCAACAACTTCATTCTGAATCAGAGCATATCCACGACTGGTTGTAATTCCTTCAAATGTAGCAAATACTGCAGTATTGGCTACAGAGACAATGGTATCGTTTAAACCAAAATCAGCAGTAAGTTTTACCTTTTCTCTGTCTGGTTTTACATCAGTAACAACAATTTTGTTATTACCGCCATGGTGAGCATGATTGTACTGTTTGACTCTGAAGAGGTTTCCAGAATACTTGTCATCAATCAAACTTGAAGTTCCATTAACTGTAGCAGTTGCTGTAGTCCTACTCGATTCATCATTAGGATTGGTATAGTATTGAAGTGTTACCGAATTTGTGAAGTTTTCTCCCTGAACATTAGTCAGATAAATTGTATCTGTTGTTCCGTGAGTCTTAACACCAAGTTTAGCACCACTTCCACCACCGCTAGCACTTCCAGAGGAAATAGTGCTGGTTGTAATACCAAGAACTTCTCCTTCAACATATCCGTTTCCAGTGTTGGTTATGCTGTAGTTATTAATAGTGCCATTTGTAAACTGAATAGTTGCTTCTGCTCCAGTACCATTTCCAGAAATAGAATAAAGAGATACTCCTGTAAATGTTCCTGTTGGATATCCAGATCCAGATTCGATGGTAGTCACAACTCCAACAGGACCACCAAGGTTTTCTACGAAACCATTGATACTTGGACTTGTTCCTTCACCAATTTTGACACCTGGTACAACATTTGCGTCTAAAGTTCCAGAGATAGGAAGTTTCAGTTTTCTTGGAAGTCCTTCAATAGGATTATTCTGGAGAATAGAAACATTGCTTCCATTTGGAGTAACATCAGAGTTGTAGAATGTTAAAGTTCCATTCTTAACAAACTGTGCTTTATACAGTTTGAATGTGAGGTCTTGATATTGACTTGCTGTCCAAATAGTTCCATTTTGGGACTTGAACAAACTTCCGCCAATATACTGCTTAGCAACGATTACATTCTGGACATTTGGAAGATTCTGTGTTCTTACAGTCTTCTTACCCATAGTTGCTGCCCACATCTCATACTTATCAGATGCTGGCGAAAGAATAACAATTGCGTATTCTTTACCAGATTCTAAGAAGACTGGTGATGGGAACTTAACTCTGGTTGGGACTGAAGCATCATTAGAAACATTGATATCTTTAGGATTCAATGAAACTTGAGTGAAATCTTGTACTAAGAATGATGTAGGAGTTCCCAATTCTACTGTTCTCAGTTCTACGAACAGTTTTGCATTGTCGTCTTTCTTAGCAAAATACAAATCGAATGATGTGAGGAATGCTCCTTTACCATCAACTGTGAATGTTTGTGCTAATGGGTCTCTATGAGGTGCCTTAACTTGAACATTAACTTCAGTCTTCTTCGCTGCTGGTTTGGGTGGATTTCTTACAGCAACACGAGTGGTCTCCTGAGTAACAATGGTTCCAGAACCACTGTATTGACCAATTGATTCACTGGAGAATACTGTAGAACCTGGTGTTGGAGTTACTCCTGGTGGTACAGCAGTGACTCTTACAGTCTTAGAACCACTTCTAACTTTTACTGGTGGTTGAGGGCTAGTATTTGGATCTCTGAAGAAGAAGCAAGCGATAATGTCACCCCAGTTATCAGAAATCAATTCAGACTTACTAACTGTCGCTACAGCACCACTAGTTCTACCGACAATACGTGCTCCAGAAGGAACATAACCATAATATTTTTCTTGAGAAGCAATCGATCTGGTATCAAAGTTAATCAGTTTTGATGTTGCCGAGTAAGAATTTCCAGGTGCTGATCTGTTTCTATCATATGGGTCAACAGTATATTCTTCAACAGCAACAGCTGGTGAACCTAATCCTGCTGCGATATCTGGTCTTGACGTATCTCCAAACTTATGATTTGGTTTTTGCAATCTTACATAACCAATCTTCTTACCACCATAGAAAACATCAGCATCTTCAAACACAGTAAATGTGCCTGACTGCATTGTGATTTCGCAAAGTTTTGGTAAAAGGTCAACTTGCTGATTATCGAGATAATGATAGTGCTTGGTAAATGGTCTCAGACCATTGGCAGCAAAGTATACGTTTCTGGAACGCATAAATGGATCAACAGTGCTAGAGACTTTTACGTTCTCAACATAATCAAACTCTCTAGATGGTCCAGTGAGTTTAGGAGTATATCTAGTTGTTGTAGTGGTAGTGGTTGTAGTGAACGCTCTTGTAGTTTTTTCACCTCTACCGCCACCTGTTCTGTAGGTTACATATTCTGTTTTATTGTCAACATCTACAGTTACACTTGCTTCTTGTACCCACTTAGCACCAGTTGATTCGGTTCTTTGGTCATTAATGTAAATTGTTCTGGTCCAATTGTCTGCTTGTGGGTCGAGCGTAACACCACCAACAAATACAATAACATTGAATGGGTTTACATTTTCAGCGTTTGTAGCGTGTGGTTGCTCTAACCAATCTACTTCAGAATACTTGAGTGTTAAAAGATCTCCAGTTTTCTGAATATTTGGATCAAGAAGTTTGAGATTTTGAGACAGGTCTGCTTTATTTCTATCAATTCCTGCATCAAGTGCCAATTCTGCTGGCATTGACCAGAAGTCAACAGGAGCAATAGCATTAGCATTTGCCTTGTCAATATCAATAGTTGTATATCTTGGGTCAGCAAGACTCTTATCCTTAAAGTCACTAACGATAAATCCAGACTTGAATCTATTCAGACCATTTGCATCGGTTACTTCTAAAGTTTTAGCACTCAACTCCAGTAATGAAAGACTTGTGACTTCTTCAAGATTCTCAATTCTCTCTTCAAGTTTTGCGATGTCACGCATTGTAAATCTTCTGTTATCTCTCAGAAGAATTTGTGGACTCTTAGTTGTGTTGAAGAGGTATGCTGGAAGTCTAATTTGAGCGATTTCCATCGCATCATCAGCAAGAATAGGTGCTTGTGGAGTATCGCTTGGTTCTCCCTGAATGACCTCAATCTCACCAAGTCTATTGAGAGATACAAGATCTATTCTTGGAAGATAGTAACTATATCCAATAAAAGATGTTTCATCTGGAGTTACTACGTATCTGAAGTTAGACTCATACGCTCTGCTACTAAAAGCAAATGGCGAACCCGTTGCTGTTGACGGGTCAAATTCTGCGACCCTTGGTCTAAAGTCAAGTAAATCTGATGTGCGAATTCCATTGGGAAGTGATGGAATATCATTCTTATACCTTTCTTCAGTATAAGAATTTACAGTAAAGAAATCTCCACTATTTCCAGGTGTAACTTGATAGCAATCATAGATTACTAAAAGTTGTCTTGATGGAATAGAACTTCCTGCCTTTCTGACAATTCTCGAATAATCGCAATACTGATGTTTGTGACCCTTATTGAGTGTATAGTTAGTAGTCTTATCTACATAACTGCCGTTGGTAACATCTTGAATTACGGCATTAATAGAAGAATCTTTAAATTCTACATTTTCACCAATCTCAAATCTGTTCTCATTTAAATAAACAAAATCAACAGATGTAGATGTTTTGTTAACTACCTGTCCTACCGCTCTGCTATCCTTACCTACAATTTTCTCACCTGTAATGGCATTAGTATCCAATCCCAATCCAATAGCAAATGTTAATTTGTCTAATGTGGGAGCAGAATTAGTTGTCGATTCGTAAATAGCACGAACATTGACTACATCTGGAACATTGAGAGAAATATTATCATCTTCAACTCTTAAACCATAATAATTGCTTGTTGTCAAACCAGTCGCAGTAGAAATACCACTTGTTCTTGTGATAGAAACTTGGCGACTTCTTACGAAATTCTTAGATTTATTGCTAACTTGTCTCTTCTTTAATGTTGTTATAATGGTAACATTAGACTCACTAACCTTAAGATTAGACAGAGTGATTGTATCTCCATTTGCCCCCAGTGTAAACTGGTCTGAAGTTAGACTTTCTGTGGTTCCATCATCATAGTGTACCGAATATCTTTCAGCATCAAATGCCTCAAAGAAGACACTAGTAATACCAGCACTAGCATCGAGAGCATCTGTAGTTGTTAAAGTAATAGTACCAGTAGAGCTGGTGCTCTTTCCTGTCAGTTGCTTGGAGATTGTCAGTTCGGACTGAGCAAGGTCAACAGAAGCAATATTAGGTTCTGGAAGTTCCGAATAAAGACCAGATGATCCAAGATTGAGAATCTTTGGAACCATCAGTGAAAATACAGAATCTCCATTATCAACGTTTGCTCTTGCTACACCAGCAACAGTAGAATCAAGAGCACCAACACTAATAGAAGTTCCGTTTGCCGCTATTGAGGTAATTCTATTAAAGTTTGGAATAGTCTGACCAGCAGTCTGATATTTGATAATTGCTTCAGTTTTGATTCCCGTTACCGCATTGAAGAATCTTCCAGGAACCGTTCCTGTAGTTCCTCCACTGATTGTCAGTTTATCGGTAATTGAAAAATTGGGTGGAGTTCTTTCATAAAGAACAGCATCGGCAATAAAATCAGTTTGGAGAGCGGTGTTTAGCGTATCAGAATCTTGATAAACGGACTTGATATCTTCAACACTATAAGTAGCAATATCTTGAATAGCAACTTTGAGTTGGGGATTTTCGTTAATGATAACTTGCTCACCCACCAAGAATGTTCCAGCAGTCTGAGATAAACTAAATGCTGAACCAGTTGGTTTTTCTGAAAGATAACCAGTTGCTCCACTGGACAATCCTCTGACAAAAGAAGTCAGTGGAACTTCTGAAGTGCTGTATTCTTTTCCAAGATATAATGTAGTGTAAGTTTGTACATCAAACAGATACAAATCCCACTCAGTTGCTGCATTTGAATACGAAGCATCTGAAACACCATACCAATATACTCTTGCCTCACCAATCTTTAAACCAGTTCCTGCGTTTGTGATGGAAGTATTTCTTCTTCTATTATAAAGAGAAATTGTATTATCACCACTTCCAACAGGAGCTCCAATATTGAAATATGGAACACCGAGAACGTTATTGACCTTTAAAAGACTTCCCATTCCAAAAGGAACGAGTGCTTGATTGATTCTTTTAGTGCTCCTTGGTTTTTCTACATCAACAATTGTAGAACCAACCAAATCTACATCAAATCCTCTAACGTAAGCAGTTCCAGCAGAAACTCTGACGCACATCAGGTCATCGCTAGGAATATTTCCTTGGTCTGTCTTTTGGTCTTCTCTATAAAGACCACCATTACCAGTTTCGTTGTTTAGTGATTCTACAACGTCTACAGTAAATGAGTCTACAGCATAACTTCCAGACTCTTCAAAAGTTCTTTTGGCAAAGTAATCTTTAATTACATTGTATTCAGAAGTATTTTGTAACTTTTTAATAACACCATTATCAACCTTAACAAGTTCGATAAAATCAGTATCATCAAAATCTGTTAGTTGCTTTTTCGCTAATCTAACACTGATTTTCAGTCTATCAGCACCAGGTGCTGCATAATTTGTAAATCCCTTTGCATTGTCATTTAAAGATGTATCGTCATCCGAAGTAACAATCTCTTCAAGGATATCAAATCCAACTCTATATGATGGTTCGTTATCATATGGATCGAGAATAATCTGAGATGTTGGAACATCAACAAAAGTTCCTCTGATAAAATAAACACCTTCAGCAACACCGACAGCATAACCAGTCTTAGTGGCGTCTGTTGATAATATTGTTAATACAGTATCGCCAGAGTTTAAAGTGGTGTTACCATAAGTAACATTTTCTTCAAGTATTAATACTTCTCCATCTTCAAATTCAACACCTTCACCATCAGAAGCACCATCACGATACTTAACAAAGAGGGTAATCTCTTCTACACCCTCTTCTGGTGGAAGCAGATATCCTTTAATTGTTCCGACAACATCTGAGGTTTCACCTCTTACAGTTGTGCCTTTCCCATCATTTCCTTTAACTAAAGAGTCAATGTATACTGTGATATCTACACCAAGATGATCTGAATTCACTTTCACCGTTGTGAAAGCATTATCACAAGTAACCCCGCCAGGAATTACCATAGAACCTTCTTTGAAGAGATGGCTTCCGAAAGATTCTATTTGGTTTTGTAAAATTGACTGAAGACCTGTTAATTCTCTTGCCTGAACTGGGTATCCAGGCTTAAAAAGAACTCTATAAAAATTATCATCCTTATCAAAATCATCATAATAAGGATTTACGTTTAGGTTTGTCTTCTGTGGCATGGTTTAAAATTCCAGTATAACTTTGATGTCTTCCTTTTGGCGGGAGTTCCTAGAAATGCTAGGTCTATTGTCTAGATAAATTAAATCTCCTGATCCTTTATTTATCTCTGGACTTGCCAATCCACTAGTGAAATTAACACCCAGATTTATCAACTTGGTCCCTGTTGGATTTGTACTGATTCCAGAGAATCCAGTATCAATGGAACCATTGAAAGATGAATTTTGTCCGCTAACTAAGTTTGCGGATGACTCAAAACTATAAACTCTACCATTGGTAGATATTCCAACATAGTCCTGCTGATCAAGTGTTGTCTGGTTGTAGAACAAAGACCTATCTTGGAAATATTTTAAAACTTTGGTTTCACTATCCCAAGAAGCAACATAACCATATGCTCTACCGACCCCACCAGAAACGACCTGTTGAATTTTTTCACCAACAACAGGAGTTCCTGTAATCGAAGAAAACTTCAACGAATATAATCCACTAAAAGTATTATTTGTATAAATTTGGTCAGTTCCAACAGCAGTTGGATTTTTTACAATACCAACTTGAGCAAAACTTGTATCAACTGGGAAGTCTTTAGTGGAATCATCAAATCTTGCATAAACTAAAACCTTATCAGTTCCCAATTCACTGTAAACATCATATCCATGACCTTTTGATGGTGGTATGATAGGAACTAATTTCGCACTAGTTCCAGTTGTATTTGAGTTAATTGAACCCAAATCTACCAGTGCGTAACTATAATCTTTTCCACCAGAGGTAACAACAGTATTTGTAATCTTTCCACCTTCTACATCAACTCTAACTCTACCTCCAGTTCCATCTCCAATAATGTCTAATTCCTGTCCCAAACCATTAGAGTAGTTTGAACCAGATTTCTCAATGTAAACAGTTTTAATTTGATTGGAGTTTACGGAAGAATCCCCAGATTCTCTTACAGATCTAATTTGAGAATCGGTTGATGTTGCCCAACCATTAGGGACTGTAATATACTCTGTAGAATCAAATTTAATAATATCGCTAGGGGAAATAGTAAACAGATATTTCCAAATATAACCGTCTCCACTATCACCTGCTCTAGATGGTTCTAAGTCGGTGAAAGTTGGTTCATCTTGTGATATATTTCCTTTCAGATTTGTCCCATCAGAACCATTTTCAATACAAACATAAACTCTATAATCGGCGTTCATTACATAATAATTAGCATCATAGAGTCTTGATGCGTTTGTTAATGGTGAAGGATTTAGGATGCTATAATCATCCCTGTACATTTCATATCTATTTCCTGCTGCCCAATCAATTCTTTTAACAATTCTTCTAATATTAGCGGAAGATATCTTCTTTCCATACAAAACAACATCACCTGCATGACTGTTGTAAGAAAAACTATCAACAGGTGCCGGTGGATTTGTGTTCCACGTAGAGGTCCTGCCATATCCAGTGATAGAAGGATTTGGCAGGCTTACTGTAATGTAATATGAATTAGAAGACGCTTCAACAGAATCTACAAAATTACTGGCATTCAGAATTCTAAATTTATCAGTAACAAGTGCTGGCATTTTGAACTTTTTTTATGTATTTATATCTGGTTACGGGGTGTTAGAAAGTTTTCTAATCGAACCATTATTTCTATAACCAAAATCTCTTCTTTGGATTGTTGGGAAAGTTGACAATCCAGAGTCTACAACCAATCCAGTTACACCAATAGAAATTGGATTTGTTCTGGATGCATAGTTGTAAATTCTTCCCCAAGAGATGTTTCCGCCAGATGTAGTTGTTATTCCAACAACATTGCTGTTTGTATGAATATTGCAGATAATTTCAGCATCTGGACCATTGTTTGTCTTAGAATTGACAATGTAAATGTTATCTAAGAATCTTGTTCCTATTCCAACAACGGAACTATCTTCACTGTTGACAGAAGTTACGCCAGTGCCAATTGTTGTATTATAGACAAGTATTGGATAACCTGCCTGCAAATCATTAGCATCAGCAGCATTTGCTCTGAAATTAATCTTCAGTGCAAGGGGATGTCCACCTGTTCCTGTTGTTGTGGTTATTCCTGTAATAATTCCAGAGAATCCCTGAACATTTTCAATGGAACTAATAGTTTCCTTAGATGCTTTTGGAACTTCTATTATAATTTGTGGTGGGTTAGACGTGGTGTATCCGAAACCAGCATTTGTAATATTGACAGAAACCACGCTACCATTCAAAATTGTTGCCGTTGCGGTGGCAGTTGTTCCAACACCAACACCAATAACTGATGGAGCAGAGAACTTAACTGGAACTGATGTTGTCGAATATCCAAGACCAGGATTGGTGATTGTTATCGACGAAACTGTTCCAGCAGCAGAAACGGTTGATGTAAATGCTGCAGATACTGGGTCAACAGAATCTATAATCAACGCTCCAAAAGTATCAATTGTAATTCCATAATTATTTTCTTCATAGTTGAAGAATTGTGCATCGTCTACAAAGATTTCAGATGTTGTAGTGTTTAAATCGCCAATAATTCTTGCTGTTGGATAAATTCTTGGTTCTAAAGAATCTCTTGTCTTGTAGATGATGTCACCTTTCACATATTTGTCAACTTTTTGTTTGGTCCACTCAATTGGTTTGAATGTAACTTCATCAATTCCATTACCAACGTAAATGTCAGTTTCAATGCTATCGGAACCGAAAATATCAGCAATACTTCTGCTACGGAGCTGACTTACTGTAGACTCATAAAGCGGATGCTTATTGACAAAAACATCATCTCCAATCTTAACTGTTTCATTGATATCAACCAATTCAATATCTACACCATCTTGACCGAGGTAGAAGAAAATATCAACTTTGTCGGACTCTTTTGGTGCTTCAGTGAATGTAAATGACGTACCGCCATTAAACTGATATGCAACATTAGGTTGCTGCAGAACACCATTAACGAATATCAGGAGAAGAGAATCCAAGTCAATTGCGCCAGATAAAGGATTATCTGGATCAATTTCGAAACTCAATAGTTGACCAACGTAGTAAAGTGGGAATCTTTTTCTGCTTCCATTTTGTAAGAACTGTATGCTATCAATATAATCAGTTTCGCCAAATGACCATGCCGAGAATCTGTCATTGAATGTTTCTACAACTTCGAGTTGGAATTCTGATACTGGTTGCGCGAAACCAAGAGCAGTAACAAGACCAACTGGTTTGAATACATCACCAACTTGGAAAGAATATCCAGGTCTGGTTATTTCAAAAGATTCTACCAAGAACAGAGTGGAACCAATGCCAACATTGGTGCTGGCAGATCCAATCTTAACATTCATAAGAAGATTTTCTCCAGTATCAGTTGTTGGTCCAATACCAAGTCTAGAAACACCAACTATCTCTAAGTTTTCATAAATTGGCTCAGGTATTCTGATGTATGGATCGACATATCCACTGCCACCATCATTAATTACAAATCCAAGAGTACCACCTGCCCCAACAACTGCGGAGATACTTGCTTCAGTTCCAGTGTGATTTGCATCAGTTACAGCAATAGAAACGGGCTCTCTATATCCAGAACCAATGTTGAGACTATAATGTGGGTATACACTACCAAGACCAACATAGTAATGAGTTATTGTGCTTGGTCCAACATTAATATTCAATTTTGTGGACGATAGAATATTAACAATATCAAGGGAACGGTCATGGTCTGGGAAGATTGTTGTTGTAATTCCAGAACCACTTGGGCAAGTAAATGCCAAACCGACGAGTTTAACTCTATCACCACCTTCCAATCCATGGGCAGATGAAGTTTCGACTTCAAGAATACCAGAAATCTTATTGTATGCTGCTGTTGTAATTGCTACTGGAGTTCCAACAGTGTGAATGCCGACAATATTGGTAATTGTTCCACTTCCATCCAATTCTGCTCTTACTTTAGCACCAACAAGTGGAGCATATCCAAGACCAGGTGTAGAACCAAGAGAAACAATCATTCCTCCTCTTGGAAGTTGATTTTGATTTATATCAAAATCAGACTTAATGTATGTTCCATCTGTAGACGTAATTCCAGTAAATACGATACTGGAAATACCAGCAACATTATCATTTTCAAACTCATAGTTATTTCCAGTATTGTTGATTGTTGTTGGTGTCTGGAATACCCCATTGATAAAGACAATTCCATTTCCAACTTCAACACCAGATGTATTGATACCCTGTGCAGTCATTGTATAAGTTCTTCCAATACCAGTAAATTGGTCTGAAATATCATCAAATAATACATTGGTATCATAGTTTGATCTTAAGAAAGTTCTTCCTGAATATTGTGATCTCACATAGGGAAGATTGCTTTCGTTTCTTCTTGCTCTTGTATTTCCTCTAGGAGCTTCAGCAAAGAATACTTTATTCTTGACGATATTGATAGCACCTCTGTAAATCTGGACAGTTGAACCATCATTGTGAGATGTTGCTGTGCTTCCAAAAGATGCTCTTACAACAGATACTGTTGGGAATGTTGAAGCAGTACCTGCCAAGATGACTCCATTGATAGGTCCTAACAATGCTCCACCAACATTAGAACTTACACCAACCTCAACAACCTTCATATATTCATTATCAATCTTAAGAACATCAGTTGGTTGTATTGAAGAAATTCCACTCAAGTTGAAAGTTGAAATACCAGAAGCGATACTTCCACTATTATAATCGAGACTATGAGTGATTGGTGTAAATGTTAGAGGTTGCTGTACAATACCATCCAAGGAAATAATCGTTTTGGACAGTTTATTTGTAATCTCAAGTTCATGAGCATTGCCAAGACCAACGTCTGTAAAGGTTACTGCAATTCCAAGGTTGGCGTATGATTTACGAGTTGCCAACTTAAATGTATCTGGAGTAATTACAATCGGATATACTCTTTCAGGGAGTCTATCTGTAACAACACCAAGATAGTTGGCAGTTGCTCCAATACCCATAGCACTTTCGCCAACTCCAACGAAAGTTGCTTTTGGCGTGTAAATTAACTCTTCTCCAGTGTTGAAGAAGTGATTATTAATTGTGAATAGTCCAGTGCCAAGGTCAACTGTGTTGGAATTTGATGGTGTAAATGTCTTTGTATAGATTGGAGTTCCTTGATATGTAAGATTGAAGTTATCTTTGTTTCCTCTTGTTCCGTTTATTCCATCATATGATGTGAGGAAAATTTCTTGATTAACTGAACCATACTGAAGATCTAAAGGAACATTATCAAAGTCACTCTCAGTATAGAATACCTCGTTAAATGATTGTAACTCTACATCATATCCAGCATCTGGATAGAAATTGAGATAGAATTCATTTCCAGAAATTTGACCACCAAAAGTTCCAAGACCAGATGTATTATTTGAAGGAGCAAATAAACCTGGTGTTACGGTAACATCGATACCATTGAATAGGGAATTTACTTGATGAATCGCTGAACTTGAACCTGAAGAAACTCTTACGATCGAAGATGCTGATGTAATTGAATTAATATCAAATGTTCCAACTCTGATAGAATCAGTTCCAAATCCAACAACGGATTCAAGTCTGGCACTCTTCTCAGTTCCTTCTGGTTGTCCACTAAGTAGGAATCTATACGTTCCAATACCAGAAGTTGTTGCGGCAAATCCTACAATATTAGCACGAATATCCAAATCACCAAAATCTTTATTATTCAGAATGCTAAATGAAACAATTCCAGAAACAGAATCATAAATTGATGTTACAATGCCAATTGTAGAGGAATTGTAATTTTGAGTTTCATTATCGAAGTAGTATTCGCTGACATAAACATTTGTTCCATCAAAATCTAAAGCAGCTTCAACATAATTCAATTCCTTTGTGGTGGTATTTAAAATTTCAATGTTGGCAAACAACCCATTAAAGTTATTATCGGCAAAATCAATAATAGTGCTAGTAGATCCATTGGTTGCAATGCCAGTAACGTTGGTTCCTGTTAAAGTGACAGATCCAATAGTTTCTGTCCCTATTCCAGAAACAGATGTTATAAAGGTTTTCTTCAGAATCTTAATGTCATGGTCCCTGTTAAATGGATCAGATGGAGTGAAGATTAATGTTTTTCTTCCAAGATAATCAACATCGGCACTAAAATCACCAAGTCTTTCATTTGTATATGAAGTTGATTTTTCAAAAAGGAATGAATCAATTGTTGTTGTCTCAAGAACCAATTCGGTCAGTTGAGAATCTGAAGTATCAACATCTACGACTTGAATTAGATATTTTACATGAGTATCAATGGTATCAATTTCTTCAATCTCAATAAACAAGTCTTGCGACAGTTTGTTGGAGAACTTATCACTAATATCATCATGGATAAGAACTCTATTGGTCTTACATTGCGTATAATCTGTAAGTTTTTTGTTTTGGAGCTTTAAGAACTTAGATTGGTCTGGATTTGTCTTGGTGTCAATATCAACAACGTTATCAAAATTATTAATAGTATCAACTCTTTTTTCTTCAATAACATCAAGAACAACCAAAGAGGTAGTAGATCCTGCTAATCCAACTGAACTGCTTGCAAACGATGTGATTCCAACATCAGCAAAGTTCTTCATTCCGATTGGGTGGAGAACACCATTTACAGTATCAGAGAATTCATCCCAAGTTATTGGACTTTGGATTGAATATGAAAGATTTTGATAGTAATCGTTATTTGGGGTAACCTGATAATCTTCACTAATCTTTCCTGTATTATTCCTCCAACCAATTTCTTGTCTTGAAGCATAATCGATGATAAATTTAGATCTATTTTCGGTGATTGCTGTTACATCGGCAATAACTCCACTAACCCTTCCTTTAACTCTACAACCAACACTCAGTTGATATCTACCCTTTACTTTAATGAAATCGTCACGAACAGCAGAAACAAACAAGTCTGCCTCAAAGAATCCTGTTCCAAGATCTACAAATAACTGCTCATTCTGAGAGAAGACACCTCTTCTCTTAACAACATTAATTTCTGGGTAGTTATTTCTATTGACAATAGTTGCATATCCAGACTGGAAAGTCTTAGCAATTCCTGGATTTGTTGATAGTCCAATTCCAGCATCATCCACAAGAGCAAATGTAAGTTGAGCAGGGTTGCTATTTACATAAGATTGTACTTTGAAGAATTTGTAATCATAATCACTGGAATTGTATCCATCTCCAGTTGGACTTACAAGTTCGATACCTTCAACAAAAATTTCATCACCATCAGCAAACTGTGGTGTTACAAATCCAAGGATTGGAGTTTTTAATGTGCAGGTTGCAACACCAGAACTTCCCGTAATCATTGAAGAAATTCCAACGCCGTTTGAATTATTGACGGCAAGAATCTTATGAGGTTCAGAATCTAAACCATAGATTGGTGCTATTTGTGTAATTTCTGATATGGAACCATTTGGAGCACTCGCTACTAAACTTGTTGTGTCTACAACTTCTTTAGTTGTATCGTTTATGAGAATAAGATCTGGACTGTTTAGATATCTGAGACCACCAGATACGATATCAATTTCATCAATAGTGTCTAAGTTGTCAATTCTGATAATTGGAGGTATAGAACCTTCTGGTCTGAGAGTCTTATCTGCTGGATAATCATAACCAATGTCTTTAATTCTAACTTTATTCAACTTGCCAATGGAAGTTGAAATTGCTACGATGTTGGCGTCAATACCATCTTGAGATGTAACATCAACAAACGTAGGAATTTTCTTATAATTGAATCCTTTAGACAGTATTCTAACCTTTCCAATAGATCCATTAATTGCTGTAGATGACTTTGTAGAATATTCCAGTACGTCGGTCTGGTCTTTTACATATGAAAGAACGCTTGGTAATCTTGATGGAGAAATGGTGAAAGTATTAGTAGAGATTCCAAATACGCTGTAGTTTCCATTATATTCACTATCGACATAATTAATTTCGGAATAATTACGAACATCTGTATCGGCAGTGCTAATATATCCAGATTTTTCGAGAGTATAATAGAGTTTTGATGGGATGTTTTTAGAATATTTGACTTCAAGATACGAAGTCCCAAATCCAACACTACCAACACCAACAACGTTGAATTGATTTGTATCGAATGAACTTACAAATTCATCTTTAAATTCTCTGTCTTTGAAGATTTTTAAATTATATCCTACCAGAGATGAATTTCCAAGGTTGAATCTAAGGTCAGAATTTCTAACAACATCAATCTTTGGATTAACTAAAGCAAAGGTATGTGTAGTATCACCAGTACCAACAATGTTTACTACACTCTCAGTGTTTGGATTTGTTTCATATAAAGTCTCTGCCAGTCTGAAAGTATTACTTGTATCCTTGATAACGTAATATGCTCCTGTGGTTAAACCTGAAGCAACCTCAGAACTAGTATAATGAATTTTATCTCCAGTCTTAAATCCGTGATTATTAATTGTAATCGTATTTGTTAAGGTATTGATTTGTGAAGAGTTGATACCGACTGGATTTACCAATATCTTCTTCTCTTCTAAATCAATAGCAAGAGATAGTGCAGCAGTTGTACCAAGACCTACAATAGTATTTGGTTTAACTGTAAGTTTGATTTGGTCTCCTCTTTGAAGACCGTGTGAGGACCCTGTGCTGACCACTGTGGTCACTCTATCAACGTTTCCGAGCAATTGTGTATGATTGGACTTAAAGAGGTACTCAGAGTTGTCAGAACCGTCACCGTAGAAGAATAAACCTTCACTACTGGTAGTTAAACCAACTTGAGTTGCCAGTCCAACATAATTTTTACCCTTGTTTATAATATAAACGTCTGATGTTAGTGTAACTACATCAGGAATCTGGAATGTGTTCAATCCACTCTCATCATTACCAACGATGAGTGAATCAATTCCAGTAACATCAGACTTTGTAAATGTTACTCTTTGACCAGTTTTGAATGGATGATTTGGTACGTAGATACTTCTATGTGGAACTGAAACTGTATCAGTAACATTTCCAATCGTAAAGGTTTTAGATACCGCTCCACCAACGGTTGTTCCAATACCAACAGAATCTTTGGCGTTGAAATAGACCAAATCATTACGCTTTGAGGTGAACTCTCTGGTTCTTGCTGGTATTGTAATTCTATCGCTTATGATATTAAAATCACTTCCGAGAGTATGAGCGACTCCAGAACTTCCGTATCTCTTAACTCTCAGGACACCATTGTTGTAATTATTCAGAATTCTTACAATTTCATTTCCAACAAGAGCACTATTTCCAATAGAAACCTGAGGTACAGTAGTAATGAAAATATCTTCGATTATTCCGCCAGGTTGAGGTCCATAGACACTCATTGTTGCTGCCAGACCAACAGTCTGAGTTCCAAATCCAACTGTCTTAGATCCAGAAAGATTTAATACTGACGTTGATAATCCACTTACTAAAACAGTATCCTTATCATTAAATTCAAATCCAGAACGGTAGTATGCTGATATTTGTCTACCATCATCCCAAACAAATACGGCATTTTCATATCTGTCCAAAGATGTTTGGATAGAATTAATATCCTTTCCAATCAGTTCTGATACTTCTGCTCTAAATCCAGTTCCACCAGTTTCGGTAGAATCAAAGTTAACCGATTCACCAATTCTATACCCATCTCCACCATCAACTACAAGAGTGTCATCAACCTCACCTTTAGTAATCGAATCAATTACTGTTATTTGATCGTAGTCTTCGTAAGACTCAATGAAGAAATCATAATTAGCATTTGGATCATTTACTTTATATGGGAAAGTATTTCTGACAAGATTTGAGTTATTAAAGTCAAATGACTGGTCTAATGTAGTATTTTCTTCAATAAATTCTGATTTGAATGTATTTCCAATGAAATATGGATATACTGGTTCCAGTTTGTTTGATGTAGTGCTTGTCGTTACTCCAGCAAAGTAAGCATAGACTCCATTAGGAAACTCTGGAGTTTTGCAGAATCTTCCATTATGTTCATCAAGATCTCCATTGTTGACATATTCATAATCTTCAATGAAGAATCCTGAGGAGAACGATGATGGTCTGTCCTCTACATTTGAGGTATTGACGGTATAACCTGGGTTGATGATTCTAATTCCAGACTGGATATTGCTTCCATCAATATAACCATAAGGACCATAGATTGGATTTCCATCATATGCCCATCCAATAATTGGTGAGTGTGAAGAACCAACATCATCATAATTTGCTGCTAAGTCTTCGGAATATCCATACATTCCATATGCTACAGCATCTTCAGTCTCATTCTGATACAAATTTGAGAATATTTTAGTGCTTCTGGTCTTTGCATACTCTCCAAATCTCTTAGCGTCGTTAACGGTAAGTTCTCTGACTCTTGTATCAAAGATGGCATCAGAACCTCTTGCCTTAACGTATAACGTGGTTGAGTTTGGATTGTATCCAATTCCAGAATTAATTACAATAACATCATCAATTTTTCCATCTACAAGAACTGGTCTTAGAATAGCACCACTTCCAAAACCATCATCTTCAGCAATAATTTCTGGGATTGAATAATATTCAGAACCCTTGCTCAGTACTTGAACATCGATGATTCTTCCATTCGAAATAATCGCATTTAACTGAGCATTCTTACCGTTCTTTACGGTTATCGTTGGTTTTTTATGTAAGTTGAGGATATTGGAACCATATCCACTTCCCTTTTCATACAAATATGCTCCAGTTATTTCTCCGGTGACGATTGGAGTTATGTTGAACTGATTAGTTAAAGTTGAAGCAAAAGAAACATTGGATAGAACTTGAATTTCTGGATACTGGAATACCTGATATCCAGTGCCAGTTGACTTCAAGTCAACATACTTAGATCTTGTTAAATCCGTGGTTTCTGTTCCAGCAATACCTACGTTTATCAGTTTGAAGGTATCTGAATCAACTTTACTGATTGAATATCTATTTGCTGTGGACAGACCAGAGACTACAGTACCATCTGTAGAGTAGGTTACAATCTCACCAGTCTCAAATCCGTGATTTTCAAATCTAAACGTGTTATACTCTGTAGAGATGCCAGATGATGCTACTCTGAGTTTTTTATGCTGATATCCAGAACCTGGAGATTTGACTTTGATTTTCTTCAAAGTCTTCTTCGACAATGTTCTAAATTTATGAATACCACTAATATCTGTTGTAGTAGAGAATCCAATTGTATTGATTCCAGAAATAGCGTCAAAATCCGTGTTGAAAAGTTTAATAGTTGAAGTATTAACTACTCTAACTACATATTCATCACCACTGACAAGAGTGCCAGTCTTTGCGTTTGTAATATCTCCAAATACACTAATCGGCAATGGATCATTACCATTTTGGTTGTAGATGACGTGCTGTCCATTAATCAGGTTGTGATTTGATGAGAATGTAATTGTCTCATCTGTAATATCAATTCCGCCACCCAATAAAAGAGCACGACTATCAAACTCAAGTTCTCTAAATCTATCACCAACGATTGGTTCAAGAATGCATCCAGAACCATTTCCGCCAACCAAAGAAAGAGAAAAGACTTCATTAATATCAAAATCTTGAGGGTCAACAAAAACTTCTTTTACACTACCAGTAATAATTGGCTCAACAAGAGCAGTTGTTCCAGACCCTGCCGATATGGTGATTTGTGGAGGATTTATAACATCAAAATCCTTTCCACCATTCAATACATTAAATTCTGATAATGGACCATAATAAACTTTGTTTCTTGATTCTGGACTTGATATTTCAACACCATCTACCAATAAACCAACATTTCCAACAATTCTCTTATTATTCTTTGGAGTAGACAGTTCTTGGTTTAATGGGAACTTTCTTAAAATTTTACTTGGGGAAAGAATTCTATCTTCGTGACGCTTTAATGTAAATGTATGTGTGCCCGAATTCGTATTTGGACCAAATCTAACTGAGTTTGCCCCAGAGAGAAGTGACTTTGAAACATATAATCTTATTTGATTCAGTGCTACTACGGTAACATAATAGGTTTCTCCTGAAGTCAATCCAGGCAATGGATTGGTAGCAGTATATACAACTCTATCTCCATCAATAAATTTAACATTTGATGGGAACTTAATGATAGAATAGGACTGCAATACGGAATTATAGTCACCAAGATTAGCATCCAATCCATTAGGAATGGAAGATTCTATAATTTCATCTACAATTTCGTAAGACGGAAGTGAGTTAGAAGCAACATATCCATCTGTACTTTCGTCATTTGTATAGACGTTTAATACTTCAGCAATGTAACTATCATTTCCAAGAAGAAGAGGTACACCAGCACTCTTAGATTTCTTAATTTTTCTTCTGATATCGTACTTGACTGTTGGATTTGGTGTAAATCCAGTGAGATTGCCAAGAACAACTTGCTTTAGTGAAGCATTAATATTATTGACAGTAGCATTTGCCGATACTACTGTATTGCTATTGGAGACTAGAACTTCAACAGTATCGCCAACTTTGAGACTAGACTTATCAACATTGGAGAGTAAAGTGAATGTTGAACCAACAATTGAAGATACTTTATATCTTGCCCTAGTATTGTAAATCCAAGAGTTTGCAAAGATTTCCTTATGAGTCCTATCTTCTTCAGGATTCTGAATTACTTCACCAATACTTCTTACTGTAACTTCCTCATCTTCATCAATAAGTGAAACATCTCCTATTGGTGAAAGATTTGAAAGGACACCAGTGATGCGGAGATCAACTCTGTTGTTGATGTCACCATTTTCATATCCGTAGATTGTTTCATTGAAACGGACATTATCACCAACAGAAATTTCTGCGGTGACTCCACTACATCCAAAGAACTGATTGATGCTCTTTGATGTGTAGGTAATCGTATTCGTCCCAGAAATAAGAGTTCCAGATTCGGGGAAACCAATAGTTGAATCAACTGAAATAATAGAAGATCCAACAGGAATCGTTTCCAGTGATTTTGAGTTTCCAGGAATACTAAAAATTCCCTCAACTAAGTCTCTATCGTTATATCCGACAAACAATCCAAGTTTATAATATGTTCTTTCCCCTCTACTAAAGATTTCAACATCAGATACCGAAGCATTAGTATTTGTATCTGTTGATTTAAATACCGTTTGACCTTCAAGGTTAAAAGGATTTCCAGAAATATTTTCTGCTACAATAACTTCTCTTCTGACATAGTTTGCAGAAGATGGTTTAATTAATCTTCCTTCTAAATCAATTACTTTTGCTTCTACTCCATACAGTACTTTAAAGAGAATCTTGACAGATTCTGAAATACCTTTTGACTGATAGAAATCACGAGCGTGCTTGATGAAATTGCCTACATCTAAATCTGAGACAAAATCTAGACTTTCTAATCCAGGAGTAAATGCTGCCTTAAGTTTTCTATAAAACTCTTGTAAAAATAATACACTCAGGTTGGTTACTGTATCACCTTGAGTGTGAGATGCTGCAGTTGATGTTGAAAAAATAGCATTTTGAGAATTGATATTTCCAATAAAACTAGTAATACCTACACTATATCCAGTGATTCCACAAAAACCACGGACACATCCATTAAAAGTAGTATCAGTTTTTGACGTATAGGTGATAATTTCATCACCAATTTTCAATAAACCATATTCACTTGGAAATCCCTTTGTAGAAGAGACTGTGATAGACGATGAACTATCTGTAATATCAGAAGAGAGTGATACTTCACCAACAACTACTTCTGGAACTAAGTTATCTACCCTCAAATAACGGTCAAGGTTATCAATAATATCAACATTAGCACCTTGATATTCTTGAGAAATATAATATTGTCTAAAAAATTCTACTGCTTTTGGAAAATCTGCAACTAAAAACTCTGGAAGTTGGCTCTCAATTATTTTATTGAGTTGCACTCTCTTCTCAAAATGCGACATATTTTATTTCCTCTCTAATGCTCCGTTAGAATAACTTGAAGTATAGTAATCTCGTGTAAAGGTGACTCCAGAAATATCCTCACCAGATGCGATTACATCTTTTACCATATTTATTGTACTATTCGAAACATCAAAACTCAGATACAAATCTTTCAAACCAACTACATCATTTGAATCTGGGAATGCCTGAATTTCAATAATATTATTATCAGCAACTGTAGATGCGATATTAACCGTATTGACCAAGATTTCACCTTTGGTATAATCAACAGTTCCTACACTCTTTAAGACAACCTGAAGTTGGTCTTTTTCGTTTCTCTTGAATACTGAAAGAACACCCTTTCCACTTCCATCAAGATTACCATCAGCATTCTTGTTTGGAACATCAGTGAAGTAAACAGTGTCATTTGAACCTGTAATTGTAAATCCAGTGCTCTTAATATTATAACCAGCAGGATTAATATGGAAACGATTTCCAAAGCAAAGTTCATACTGAGCAAACTGGTTAACCAGAACCTTCATATCTCTTCTAATTCTAACTTTCGTAATGTTAGAAGTGATAGCATTATCAACTCTATCAATTAACTGAAGAACCTTACTGTACTTAAATCTTCCACCAAAACGATTCATATCAACATCTCTTGCATAAATGCTAAGAGAATTAATGATATTTGTTCTCAAATCACTTGCGTTCGAAATACGGGAACTATTGTAGTAAATCGCAGAATCAATCTCAACATAAAGAATTTTAAGATCAACAATTTTCTGATTGATTCCGGCAATGGAGTATTGCTTAATGTTATTCAGAATGTTTTGCTTATCGAAGTCGGAAATATATGTTCCGTTCTTTGGTTTAATACTAATTTGAACGGTTCCATATTGTGGTGGAGATAACTCTTCCCCACCAACAACAGAAACAGACTCTGTATTAGGATAGATTGACTGTATAATCGCTTCGTAGTCCCTTGAGGTGACTGCTCTATACTGTGCTGCGTAGAGTCTAGGGGCAAAGTACTTGACTGAGGAAACACTCTCTATATCGCCGCCATTCATTGCCTTCTGAATGGTTGTCACGGGGACAGATGCTGAAGGAATGACTCTAATATCACTCTGATCAACAAAGTTTCCTTGGAAATCAAAAGCAGAAGGTCCATTTCCTGCCTCACCATCAGTCACAATATAACGAACGGTGATGACAGAATTATTTTCTAACTGCTTACCAAAGTAACCATCACCAAACAGGAGTTCGTATCTTTCATCCTGAACTTCCTGAATCAAATAAATCTCTGAATTCTTATTCAGATTTAAGATATTATCAACTAACTTATACTCTCTTCCAAGTCCAGTATCGTTTATACCCTTGACATAAACACGAATTGTAGAAGAATCAATGTTTGGATTATCAAGAATGAATCTCTGGTCAGATAAGTTATTAACTAAGAACTGTCTGACAAGAAGTGAACCTTGATAGATTTCAATTGGATTATCTGCTGTTCCAAATTGTGCTACACCTGAGCGAACAAGTGCAGTAACGTCTTCTGGAATTGAGAAGCGATATGACGTATTATCGAACGATCCTACACATACCAGACCCGCTCTAAGGGTGATGAAATCACTTGCAGTAGTGGTAGGGACACCAAAGGTTACGTATGCCTTAGCGGCACTCCTGGAGCGTGGTACGTAACCAATGTTTCTTGCCAAAGAAACAACATTTTCCCTAACTGTTGCTGAATCTAAGAACGATTCATTGACAACTAGGTTGGCATTGAAAGAGTTAATATACGTATTATACGCAAGAGTATCGATTAAGACAGAGAAATTAGATCCTTCAAAGTCAAAATCCGTAAAATTTGAATTTGTACGGAGATATGACTTAATCTCTGCCTTAATTTGATCGAAATCTAGGTTAGTAAATTGAGTAAAAGGCATTGTTTATCGTGTTGCCTCTAATAAGAACGAAAATTGCTGTGTCGGAATCTGTTGTCCAACAATATCGAAGATAATATTGACATCAAAACTGTTTTCATCAGGTCTTGGATCGACCTGAACCCTCAAATTTGCCACTCTATCTTCATAAAAATTGACTGTATTACGAATTTGGTCTTCAATTACAGTCGCAGTACCATAATCGACGAATTCAAACAAACTTTTACGAATATTAGTCCCTAAAGTTGAGTTAAAAAACCGCTCTGTAGGGATAGTTTCAACTAAATTTCGTACTGCTCTCTTAATCGCACGCTCATTTGTCAAGACAGGAAGGTCTTTTGTCACAGGATGTGGGTCAAAAGAGAAACTAATATCCTTAAATGCTTTTGAAGTCCTCTGAACTGCCATTGAAAGGGTACTTTTCGTTCAATTATTTATAGCACTACCCAGAAATCTTGCCATAATAAGGTTCTGTACCATAATCCCAGTCATCATAATCATCATCATTACGAATTTTTTCGTGAATTTCATTCTGATGACTAAAATCATGCTTTTTAGGCGTCAAATCATCATTTGCAATCTCACGAAGCATCTTCTGATGCTGATCATTTGCTAAATTATCTAAAAAATCATTCTTTGGTGTCATTGATCCATAATCCGAAACAAGTTTTGTGGTTCCCCACATCTCATACATGTAGTCAGAATTTCTATCGACAGGTGATTGTCCCATTTTGCTCCTGATTTACTGCGAAATCAGAACTTTTAGAGGGGTTGCTATCCCTTAAGCGTATTTATCGGCATAAAAAAAGGGGCACGTGCCCCCTACACTTAACCTTTACCTTGCCCCCGATAGGGTTTACGTGCTTTATTGCGAGAAGACGCGGCATACTTCGTACCACCCCCAGCTCCTTGACGAGACTTTTTAGGAGGTCCAGGAATATAAGAGCTCTTATTCAGACCGACTTTTGCTTTTGCCATAATTAATTTACCTTAATAACCTTAGTTTCAATATTCGAGGGGTTTGGAGAACCTTTCTGATAAAACTCTATCGAAAGGTCCTCCATAATATCGAAGTATTCCTCTTCTGTCAAGTTCTTGAAGAGAACTTTTCCTTTATGGAAAATTGTATACTTCTCTGTAGACATCAGATCACTCTTGTCTTTTCGTGTCCAACGCGAACGCGAGGATCACACCAAATCTCAAAACCTGCTTCCTTTGCATCCAGACAGAATGATACATCCTCTCCACACATATCTTGAACCTCACCAGATTCAAAGACTTGCATCTTCGGAGCAAACCAAGGATACTTCATATCATCATGCTCAAATACACCATTCTTAATTAACAACCATCCAAAACCAGTGTAGTCAACAGTAAATGGCTTCCGACGCTTACTGATACTCTCTCCAGTCTCATGATTCATTACACCACCATTGTTACGGAAATCATCTTCCTCTAACCAGTGTGCAACCGAGGTCGTCTGTCCATCCTCTGTCATATACCAACCTGCTGCAATATCCTTATCCATAAGGATTAACTGATAAAACTTCTCAGTGTTGAAAACAATATCACTATCAATCCACAATTGATAATCATACTTCAACTTGCCATCCCATGGTTTCTGATCAGGTCCTCTCAGAACATTTGCTCCAAGACACTTACAACGTGCAAAGTTCACCATTGAACTATAGTCCTGTGAAATCTGAATGCTCGCCCCAGACTGTACAAGGTCAAAACACAGTTGTACAAAATTCTTTAAAAATGTGTAAGATACTCCGCGCCCTGGAAGACAAAATACAATAGTCTTCCCTCGAACCATTTCTCTTGCTAGATCAAAATCCCACTCCGCATCTTTCTTTACCACGGGGGTTTTTGCCTTTACTGTAAATCCTTTCGTCATAACTTAAGTCAACTTTGAATTTGAATCGATTCATTCAGAATCATAACGCATTATCTATACGATGTCAATATCTAGTCCTTACGAACCTCTGTAATTATAATACAGTTTCCTTCGACTTCCATATTAACCTCAGTGCCCTCATACCACCCATAATCATTCAGTATCCACTCAGGGATAGTCACATAATACTCCCCAGTTATTGGATCGACCTCTACAGTCGTTATATTTTCTCCGGGATTTTTTTGCATTTCGTGTAATTGTGTTTCCATTTTTGTTTTATATAGAAAAACTTAGAGTTCTATAAAGAGCTGGCAAAAGCAAGACTTTATAGCTTACAGGGACCCATGGGTTTTATATACGGGGGGCTTATAAACCGCCACACGCGCCCACGGGGCGGCGGCACCCCGACGGGGGCACTGCCTACCACGAACCCAGGAGACTGTCAACCCCTACCCACTACTCAAAGCAGGGGATAGCGGCGACTGCCTCATCGTGCCACAACTCAGCGAACTGCCCCGCGATGGCAAAGGCACTGACGCCCAGTTGAGGTTGCAGACGCGACCCCATGGGGGTGTCGTCGTTGCGGCGACCAGTCCAAACGATGCGACGGGTCTGGAGGTCGGAGGACATGGAGAGGATCATCGGAGTGCCTTGCGGTTAGGAGTATTGTAGCACGAATCAGGCGAGGCGCATCCCTGAGAAGAACGGGATAGGTGCGCCGTCGTACTGAACGAACCATGAGAAGTCTTTAGAGAAGACCCGCTCCCCTTCCATACCAAAGGCGCTCAGGATGGCATTGAGGCGGGATTTCGTGGTCTTAGACTGCCACCCACCGTCGAACAGTTCGATCCAGGTCTCACCGATACGGGCGATCAGGTTGCCGTGCAGGTAGACATCAGAAACGTTGGAGCAGGTCACCACCTCAGTATTGGTGGATTTCCAGTCGCGGTCACCCTTGATAGCGGCGATCATTTCCTGTTCAATCTTACGCATGATGCTTTGGGGTTGTTTGAACTGAGATTAGTATAAGGGGTCAGGCAGCGATCAGCGAACCCATTGTGACGGTTTGCAGTTTGACCTCAACCCAGTCGTAGTTGCAGTCTTCCTTCATGCGGATAGCACATGCCTCAGCAGTGGACTTGCAATCGAACAGGGCAGGACCAGCAGAGTCTGCACCCTCATAATCCCAACCACCAAAAACGACGTAGACTTGCATTGTTTTGTTTGAACTGAAGTCAGTATAAGGGGTCAGCGGGCGATGAGGTCGCCAGTGGTGTGCAGTAGGTCTGCTGTCACAAGGCGGACGGGGCGGATTGGTTCCCATAGTAGGTAGAGCAATCCAGCACCGATCAGTAGTTTGAGCATGGTAGAACGATGGAAGTCAGCAGAACGTGAGCGGGTGAGTGCTTTCATCAGTGGCGGTCGGAAATATTCCAGGTGCCATAGGTTCCCTGAGGGCGGGTTGCTTCCCACTTAGCGAACCATGCCTGCTCATCAGCAGCGGCAGCGTCACGGATTGCCTGGCGACGCTTGTTCTCAGCGATAACGGAGGCGGTGTAGTCTGCCATGATGGCGTTGAGGTCGGGTGTTTTGTTCATACAGGTATGATGGCACGGATTCGGGGCAATTGCAAGAGGTAGTGGACAGTCTGAAAAGTGGCACAAGGTGGTCGCTTATGGGTTGCCGCGGCCCTATAGTAAGGTCACAAGCGAAGGAGGGGCGGGGTAGCCCTGATGATGAAAACCATCGCCACGCCCCCTGCCTTGAAATAGTTATTTCAATTTTGTAACGTTTCCGATGAGGGCGGGACGGTGTGCTAGGATGAAGGTAGAGCCCTGCCTACATTACGGATTGTCAAAAAAAGGGGGGATTGCTCCCCCGTATGGTATCAGACCAGGAAGGTGGTAGGGTCGCCGTAGTCTCCGACGATGTTGCCGAAGGCGTCACGGATCTCAGCGTAACCGAACTCCTCAGACAGGTCCAGGCAGAGCATCATGGCACGGTCCAGGTCCGTGGTAGTGTCGTTCTCCTCAGGAGCAGAGGGGCAGATGATGTCGTAAGTCATGGGTTTGTTTGTTTGAACTGAAGTCATTATAAGGGGCAAAGGGGAGGGTCGGATCCCTCCGCTGTGCCACTTAGTTTGGTGTCACACTACCTCTTTCCCAAAGCGTCCCGTGAGGTAGAACGCCATACCCTTGTCCTTAAGGGTGACACCTGCAAAGGTGAGGGGAACGTAACGTCCGTTTGTTTTAGACGCTTTGGTACGAATTTGCAAGAGGTTGTTAGGACCTGTCACAGTGTTAAGTTCAGTCTCAGTCTCAAATGCGGTGCGAATCTCATCACAAATGAAGTTGAAATCCTCTTCCAATTCTTTATAGTGTTCGGGGTGAGTTTCCTGATTCAGTACAGTGGTCCCCACATAATCGTTCGAACGGGTGAAACCAACGTAGATGGTTTGTTTCAACTTCTCACCAACTTTAGAGTCGGAGAAGGTAACACTATCCTCAATAATTTCACTCAAACAGTGTTTAATTTGAGTGACAGCGATAGACTCACCAATGGTAAAAGTCTTAATCTCACCATCAGCGAGGTCGGTCAAATCACTGGAGTTAGGTACACCCAGAGCAATCTCCAACAGTTGACCACGGGATCCCTTATTCTGTTCAGGTTTAGCAAACCCACTAAAGTCAGTGGTCTTGAGTTTAGCAGCAACCTGAAGGGTGGTGAGTTTCATGCGTTTGTCTGAACTGTGTTCAGTATAAGGGGTCGGAGGGGGGTTGTGGGGGGAACCGTGGACAGTTCCCCAACTGGCACATCAGTAGTCGGTGTCCCCGTTGATGTATGCTTCAACGTCGAAGCGGTCATCCTGCATCTCAGGAATGTCGAAGATCTCAGCGGGCATGTCGTTGATCTCAGAGAAGAGGTCGGTGTCGAAATCCATTGGGGTCGTTTGAACTGAGGTTATTGTAGGGCATGGAGTGGGGGACTTGTGGTCCCCCTTGTGCAACTTAGCAGACCGTCACAGGTCCGCCAGCATCTCATCCAGGGCAGCAGTGTCGATCGTGCCATCCATCCAGCGGGCACCGTCGGGCGTCATTTGCCCCCACATCATCTCCAGACGGGGAATCAGGCGATCGTAGGAGTCATAACGCTGGGCGACCTTGTAGGTTGCCTCATCGTTCTGGATCCACAGGGCGACGTTCCAGGTTGCCCAGTTTGCCCAACCGTTGTAGGTGGTGTCTTCGGTGACCATAGAGGTGAGTGCTTGCATTGGTTTGTTTGTTTGAACTGAGGTTAGTATGGATCGGATTGGGGGCAATTACAACCCCCTGTGTGCCACTTTCTTACTGGCACACCTCATACACTCCACGGCGGGCGGTTTTGCGAACCATACCCGAATCCTTAGCACGGCGCACCCCCCAGCGAACGCTTGTGCGCTCCGCTTTGCTATCTGCCCCCAGGGTGTTGTAAAGTTCGCAGAGTGTGATATACTCCCGCCCTTGGTTCACCTGGGCACGAATCAGAACCTGGGCAGCGTAATCAAACGCCTTCAGGAAATCACCAGAATCGGAGGAGGAGAAACCCATCGGTTTGCTTTGAACGTGAAACTACAATACCCCACCAGACACCCCCTGTGTGCCACCAGTGGACACCGCACGAACTGGCACACCAAACCCCCATTGGTCTGCAGGGGGTGTTATCTTATAGGAAATCAGAGGAGCGGTGGGGTAACCGTGTTGACGACAATACATCGCCACCGATCCTGCCTTCCGGTAATTATAAGACCTATTCTCAACAGTGAATCCTTATTGAGAATCAATAAAGACTTATTGTTGAGAATGTGCCAATTCACAAACTGGCACACTACCAGAGGTCATCTTCCTCTTTGATGCTAACGTGAATACGTTCGTCGCCTTCGAGTCCTAGGAGTTCTTTCCAGTTAAAATCTTCTAGGTCTAAGTCTTCATAACACTCTACATCGAGTGTAACACATACTCTACGCTTTGTGTGTGTATACATGTGTCTAGATGTGTGTGCGTGTGTACTAGATTATATCACGCATAATGTCTATACGCAAGCGCATCATAATCTTGCGTATTGTGTGCATAATCCTCGTCGAGATCATGTGCATCTAGTTGTGCACGCTCATAATATGAGTCCTCGTCGAGATTATAATCGTTGGTGAATGTATAGTCGAGATCGTAATCGTCGTACATAAAACTCGTCGAGATTGAACGCTTTGTTATTGTAGCATATATCTAGTCGAGATTCAACCTGTCTAGGTATAAGTCTCGTCGAGATTCATAACCATTATTTATAAGTCTCGTCGAGATTCTGTGTGGGTTCTGTGACTTTTCGCCGCCCTGTGACTTGACAGACTGCGCGTCT